>Ga0208826_1000467_pt1 | contig 42095 bp, 33 predicted proteins | sample AD_UKC115_MetaG_FD_184451 | JGI IMG/M metagenome (GOLD analysis project Ga0208826, IMG submission 184451) | Active sludge microbial communities of municipal wastewater-treating anaerobic digesters from Hong Kong - AD_UKC115_MetaG (SPAdes)... | ecosystem: Engineered > Bioreactor > Anaerobic >... | reverse complement strand
ACTCCGCCGGTAACCAAAGGGTAGTAGTAAGCTACATGGGCTGGCGGATACTTCTTACCATTTGCTACGATTTGCGTTTCCCTGTTTGGTGTCGAAACAGGAATGACTACGACCTGATGCTCAACGTTGCTAACTTTCCGGATGAACGAAGCTATGCGTGGAATTCCCTACTGGTTGCACGGGCTATCGAAAATCAGTGCTTTGTAGCCGCCTGCAATCGAGTGGGCATTGATGGCAGCGGGACGAATTATTCTGGTGATTCTCAGGTAGTTGACCCAATGGGACAAATTGTAGCTAAGGCAAACCACAACAGCGAATCAACTATTGAAGCTTCAATCTCATTGGAGCAACTCCATGAAATTCGTGCGAGTTTTCCGGCTCATCTTGATGCCGACAGGTTTGAAATTCTTTAAAAGAGAAAACCCTACCAGCAAGACATTTATTGTAAAGTTTTCGCTTAACTTTTCTTCCCCGAAATTCATGTAAACCCTTGTATGTTAAGGGTGTCAAAAATCACCCGAAAGATTAAAAAAAACCGGGTTAGCGGCTAACCCGGTTTAAAGCTACTTTTTAATATCATAAAAGCACCGTTGGGGCGAATGGAGCTTGCCATCGGCAACCAGCTTCTTAATCACCTTGTCAACCTCCTTCTTATCAATTCCGGCAGCCTCGGCAATTTCTCCGGCCTTCATCGGTTTTCCAGCAGATGATAGGGTTTTAACAATTTTTTCTCCAGTATCCATAGCTAAATGATTTAAGGATGTTTGCACAAAGTTAACCTCTTGGGTGAAATTTCAAAATGGTTTCACGGAGAAATTCCTTGTCTAGGTGGGTATAGATTTCGGTAGTCAGAATGGATTCATGCCCCAGCATTTCCTGAACTGCACGCAAATCGGCACCTCCCTCCACCAAGTGGGTGGCAAAGGAGTGTCTTAAAGTATGCGGGCTAATATTCCTGGTTATCCCTGCTGCCTTGGCATATTTTTTAATGATGAGAAAAACCATTTCGCGGGTTAGCTGTTTTCCCCTACGATTTAGAAAAACGATGTTCCCAGACTTGGCATCAACAGTAATGCTTACCATTATGCGCTGCGACAAGTACATGTTAATGTCCGCTATAGCCTTATGGCCAATGGGTACCAGCCTCTCCTTGTTTCCCTTTCCCAATACCCGCACGTAACCATCATCAAAAAAAAGGTCGGTAAGCCTTAGGTTTACCAGTTCTGAAACACGTAACCCACAGCTGTAAAGGGTTTCGATGATTGCCTTGTTGCGATGCCCATCGGGCATACTCAAATCAACGGCTGCCTCCATGGCATCAATCTCCTCAACGCTTAAAACTTCAGGCAGCTTTCGCCCGGTTTTAGGCAGCTCTATAAGCTCAGTTGGATCGCTGTCAACCACCTCCTCAATAAGCAAGTATTTGTAGAAGCCCCTTACACTTGAAACTATCCTGGCCTGAGAGCGTTTACTCAACCCGCTATCGTGAAGGTGTGCAATAAAGTCCTGAATTTGCTCTCCGGTAACCGATTCGGGCTCTACCCCTATAATCTCTGCATAACCATACAACTTCATCATGTCTGTATGGTAAGCTGCCACCGAATTTTTAGAGAGAGATTTTTCCAGCTTTAAAAAATTAATATAATCCTCAATAGCGGCGCTCCATCCCATAAAACCATTCTTTTACAATTCTTTCACCACAATACAACCAGATTTATAAGTATAACGAAAATACAAATCGCCATACTCAGAGTTTGCTGCAAATAAACATAACGAAAAGGCAATTTTACAAAGTTTTCTGAATTTCTTTTAAATTTATACGTTATCGCCCTCGTATATGGTTCTGGGCGCTATTTAAAAAATTTATGTTTCTCTAAATATTGAGTAGTTTTGCACCGAAAAATTTAGCGAGTATGCTTAAAAGGACAAAAATCGTGGCCACCATATCCGACCAGCGGTGTGAGGTCTCCTTCATCAAGTCGTTGTATGATGCCGGAATGAACGTTGCCAGGCTTAACACCGCCCACATGAATCCCAGCGGGGCTAAAATATTGATAGATAACATCCGAAAAGTATCCGACCATATTGCCATTCTGGTTGACACCAAGGGTCCAGAAATCCGGACTTCATCTAAGGGAGCTGAGGTTAAGGTTCAGCAAGGTATGACGGTAAAGATATCGGGCGACCCGAACGGAGAATCGGGTGGCGACAACATTTTTGTTAGCTACCCAAACATACACGAGGAGGTACCTGTTGGAAACGCAGTGTTGATTGATGATGGAGAAATTGAACTTAGGGTAAGGAGTGTGAGCCACGATGCCCTGGTATGCGAAGTTGAAAATGGAGGTGTAATAAAGCTACGGAAAAGCGTAAACCTTCCTGGTGTGCATATCAACCTTCCCTCGCTTACCCAAAAGGATAAGGATTTTGTGCAGTTTGCCGTTGAAAATAGGGTTGATTTTATTGCCCACAGCTTTGTGAGGAATAAGCACGATGTGCTTGAAATAAAGGAAATACTTCAACAGCAAAAAAGCCCAATAAAAGTTATAGCCAAAATTGAAAATCAGCAAGGAGTTGATAATATTGACGAAATACTCGACCATGCCTACGGCATAATGGTAGCGCGGGGCGATTTAGGCATTGAGATACCTTCCGAAAAACTACCCATTATCCAGAACCGGATTGTACGAAAATGCATTGAAAGCAAAAAGCCGGTTATCATCGCCACCCAAATGCTACACACCATGATTGAGCATCCCCGTCCCACCCGTGCCGAAATTAGCGATATAGCCAACGCCATATACCAACGGGCTGATGCCATTATGCTTAGCGGTGAAACGGCTTATGGGGCCTATCCTGTTGAGGCTGTTAACGTGATGACCCGAGTGGCAAATGAAGTTGAAGATGTTTTGGAGACCGACTCGTCAATTAATCTGGCTAGAATTAACAATGAAGTTACTGCAGCTCTTGCAAAATCAGCGGTTAGGGCATGTTCAATGCTGCCCGTTAGGGCAATTATTGTGGACACGCTTACCGGGCGCACCGGACGTTACCTATCGGCATTCAGAGGCCAAATTCCTATTTATGCAATTTGCTACAACGAGCATGTTATGCGCCAACTTGCACTTTCATACGGAATTGAGGCATTCTACATGGAACCGCGTCAATCACGCGACCATTTCCTCAGCGACGCAATAAGCTACATGCTTGAACAGCGTAAAATTGCCTCGGAGGACATGGTGCTTATTATTGGGGGCAGCTTTGGCCCGAGCAATGGCGCAACCTTTATGGAAATTGGCAAGGTGAAAAATCTGGCAAAAAAAAAGGGTGAGTTCTAATAACGTTTAAATAGCCAATTCAACCATTTTTAAGCCTTTCAGATTAATTCTCTACAATTTTTCCAGAGTTCTACATATCTTGCTTATTTTTAGATGGGTTGATGTTTTGCTCCGATTCGCGTCGTGGACAGATGGCAGGTTCCTAAAACCGCACTTGCTACGCGCAAAATGAATGGGATTAGCTGACAGCTATGGTTAACACTTTACATAAAAAAACCCATCTGCTATTAAGGTAGATGGGCTATACAAGGTTATAAGCTGTGCATCACATAATTCTAGTAAAAACGGAAGGAACCTTTGCTAAAAGTATAAATCCCTCTCCCCTGCCTTTATTCGCTCCATACGACGTTTTATTTCCTCTACATTCTGATTTCCATCCAGCTCGGTCAAGGTTTTATCAATCAACCTGTACCCCTTATCCTTAACCTCGGGTGTAGCATAGTCAACCAGATACTCGGTTAGGGTGAGAACTGCATTTGGGGTACAGTAACGTTTGATAAACCCTGGTACAGAAAACTCCATAAAATGCTCGCCGGTTCGCCCCAGGCGGTAACATGCCGTGCAAAACGAGGGGATATAATCATGTTCCACCAAATCGTCAACCACCTCGCCCAAAGATCGGCTGTCGCCAATTTCAAACTGCTCACGATTAAGATTTTGCTTCTCGTTTTTAGACTCAATATAAGCGCCCAGCTCCAGCTTAGTTCCTCCATCAATTTGAGAGACGCCAAACTGCAAAACCTTTTGCCTAACATGCACGGGTTCACGAGCGGTAAGAATCATGCCGGTGTAGGGGACAGCTAGCCGCAGGATTGCCACCAACTTGACAAAGTCATCGTCAGAAACAAAATACTGGTTGGTAATATCCAGACCTGAAGCCGACTTTATACGCGGAAAAGATATGGTGTGGGGGCCAACGTTGTAACAAGCCTCAAGGTGGTTGGTATGCCTAACCAGCCCCAACACCTCAAAACGCCAGTCATACAGGCCCATCAATGCACCAATTCCAACATCGTCCAAACCAGCCTCCTGTGCCCTATCGAGCGAGGTGAGCCGCCATTCAAAATCCCGCTTTTTACCTGCCTGGTGGTACCAACTATAAGCTTCAGGGTTGTATGTTTCCTGAAAAATCTGGTAGGTGCCAATCCCTGCCTTTTTCACTTTCAAAAAATCTTCAACGCTTAGCGGTGCAGCATTAATGTTTACCCGCCGAATTTCACCTCTATCCTTTTTAACCCCGTAAACCAGGCGAACGGTGTGGGCAATGTAGTCGGCGGAGTACTCCGGGTGTTCTCCGTAAACCAGTATCAGCCTTTTCTGACCGTTATCCTCAAGCGCCTCAACCTCCTTGGTAATTTCCTCATCCGAAAGGGTTACCCTCACAGCTTCGGTGTTGGAGGTTCTGAACCCGCAATACTTACAGTTGTTTGTGCACTTATTCCCGATGTAAAGCGGCGCAAATAGGACAATTCTATTGCCGTAAACCTTTTGTTTAAGTGTACGAGCTCCCTGCAGGATTTCCTCAACAAGCTCAGGCTCGGAGGTATTTACCAGAACTGCAACCTCCTCAAGGTTTAGCCGATGCTTGTCGAGCGATTTGGCAATGATTTCCCTCACCCTTTCGCGGGTGGGCTTGGCGCTGTTGATGTAACCCCAAATTTCATCGGGATCGATGAAAGGTTTCATTCGCTCATCGGGAATGCTGTAAACTTCAGGATTAAATTTCATTTGTTTGCAAATTAATTGTTAATATTTAGTTGGTAATGCATGCAAAGAGTTGCAATGCCCCTCATTTCATAATTTTAAGTAATTCATCATTTTTTTCACGCTTCGTACTAAATCTTCCCCATAACATATATACTTCATGGGAATGAATATGCTTTGCATACCCATAATCTCCAACCTAATGATAGGTTAGAATAGCGCAATTCTAATGTAAAGGAGAGAAAATAGGTAGAATTACCCTTTCATCATGAGGGTTTTTACCTGTACGCCATCGAGCTTGCCTACCGGACCGGTTAGTGCGCTAATTTCATCACTGGTGCCATCGAGCACCAACGAGATAACACTAACACCCCGCTGCTGAAGCGGAATCCCCTGCCGGGCGACAATCACGCTGGAATGGGCCGAAAATAGCTGGTTTAACTTCTCCACGCTTCCCCGGTTCTCCACCAGGATAAGCGCCGCCCCGATTCTCCTTTCCATCAGAGTTCTCCTTTGGATTAGAACTGTTAGCTGAATCCTCGAAAGCAATTAAAATTCCTTTCCCGGATACAGATTTTTAACCTTGAAATACAAGTTTAATTACGTCGTAAAGTTACAAATAGTTACGCTATGCTTCAGCACAAAAAGCTTTAAAATTTATCGGAGCTGCTCCTTAAAAAATGAGCTCATCCAAGGAGCTGCAAGCTGCCGAAAGCTGACTAGTCAGGCGTTCCTCATCAGCTATGTCAACATGATCGGCAAGCTGTTTTTGGAAAAACAACTTTGCATCATCCTCGGAAAGGATATTATCAAACTCCATTATATGAACGTCAACGTTGAGTGGCCCTAAAACGGGTTCATTACTGCCGTAATTGTCGAGCCAAATAATGGCCATGGCGCGGTAATGGGTGCTATTCCATTCGAGAGTGACAGCGTAAATACCCTCGTGGGGTATCAGCTTTCCTGCTTCCTCAATTTGAACGGTAAGGGTGGGGAATCCTGCTCTCTGGAAAATATGAGCACCTTTGCCCAAAGTACCCATAATAATAAAGTGATGGTCGAGGTAGGCGTTGGCCCGTTGAATTTTACCCTCGAGCAAAGCCTTACGGATTGCAGTGGAGCTAACGGTTTCCTGCTGAATATCCTGCTCTGGAATTTCCTCTACTCCAAAGTTGTACTGCAGGCCAAGGCGTTTCAGCTCTTCAAAATCTCCCTCGCGGTTATGGCCAAAATGGTGGTTAAACCCGACAACTACGAACCGGGCGTGAAGCTTTGCTATTAAAAAATGCTGTATAAAGTCAACCGACGAGATATGGGAAAACTCCAAGGTAAACCTGACTATAATCAGGTGATCAAGACCTGTTTTGCTTAAAAGTTCAATTTTTTCCTTTTGTGAAAGTATGAAGACCAGATTCTTACCAGCATTTTCGGGGTACAGAACCTTGCGGGGGTGCGGATAAAAAGTAATAAGCACCGATTCACCGTCAATACCTCTGGCAATATCGTTTATTCTCTTAAGAATGGCTTTATGGCCTATATGCACGCCATCAAAAGAGCCCGTTGTAACCACAGGATTCTTAATATAGCCAACATTATCAAAACCATAGTGTACCTGCATTTAGGAGACAACGTTTAAGGTTGAAGTTTTACTAGCTACTCATCCTTAGTTTTAACGAAATAGGCAACCTTTTCCAATGAAGTAATCATATCAAATTCTTCAAGATAAACTGTATCGGGGACATTTAATGGAATGGTGGTAAAGTTAAGGATTCCTTTAATCCCGGCAGAAACCAGCTGTTCAGCCACCTGGGTTGCCGAGTCGGGCGGGGAAGTAATGATAGCAATTGAAATCTCATACCGTTTGGAAATTTCAAGTAAATCCTTCATGTGAAAGCAGTTAACACCAGCTATAACACGGTTAACCTTATTCGGATCAACGTCGAATGCAGCAACAATATTTAGCTTTGGCCGCTTACCGTTGAAGTATGAAGTGATAGCACGCCCCATGTTGCCCATTCCTACTACGGCAACATTTAAGCCTTTCTCGTGGTCAATAAGGGCGCCTATTACATCGGCCAACTCCTGGGTGTCGTACCCCTTTTTCTTAATGCTGGAGTAGCCGATAAGCATTAAATCGCGCCTTACCTGAACAGCTGTGATGTTATGAATTCCGGCCAACTCGTGGGAGTAAATGTGTGTTTTCCCTTTAGCTATACAACTTAGCAGGGTACGACGATATTCACTCAGCCTTTCAACGGTTTTCTCGGGAAGCTTCATTCTATTAATAAAATTTAAATTGACTTAGCTAGTTCAGCTTTATATTCATCACAATCCTTAGCCTGCCTATGAACATAAGGCTATGCATGTTTTAAAGGTAAATTTATATAGCTTTGGACTAGTAAACTATTTTCTTCGCCAACTTCAACTCGTATTGAAAATAGCGAAAATGTAGAATCATGCACAAAACTAAATATCTTTTTAAAAATGTTACGCTTTTCTTTAGGTTATGAAGTAAAAGAAAGATATATGTTTAACAAAGGTCAGTGCTAGCTAGGCAGGGTTTTCGGCAGATACCGGAAATTGGAGGGTAAAGGTTGAGCCTTTTCCCAACGTGCTTTCCACCTTTATCTCGGCGCCGTACTGATCGGCAATTTTTTTTACAATGGAAAGCCCTAGCCCACTTCCGCTAACGTTCCGGCTAAGGGGGTTTTTGATGCGGGTAAACTCGTGGAATAGCTTTGGAATGTCATCAGCGCTAATACCAACACCCGAGTCAGAAACACTGCAGGTTGCATAGGTGGGGGTTTTGCTGAATTTACATTTCACCCATCCCCCCTCTACGTTATACTTTATTGCGTTGGATATAAGGTTGTTAAGAAGAATTTCCATGTCGTCGGCATCGGCTTTAACAACTACCGGCTCATCAGATTCGAGGGTAAGAGTAACATCGCGCTGTATGGCCATAGGCATCATGGTTTCAACCACCAGCCGAGCTACCAGGGTAAGGTCAATATCCTGCAAGTCTCTTTCCCGCTTACCCGATTCTACCCGTGTAAGGTCAAGCAGGTCCATAATCAGGTTGCGCATGGACTGAATACGGGAAAGCGAGCGGTCGATAATTTCCTGGTAGTCATCCAAACTTTCGCCAAGCTGTTTCTCCTGCATCATTCTAAGGTAACCCTCAATGGCATTCAGTGGGGCTTTGAGCTCATGCGACAGCATCGTTAAAAACTCAAACCTCACCTGTTTGCCTTCGCGATGGAGTTTTCGGGTCATTTGACGGAGGAAGTAATGCTTGGTAATATTCTCGATTGACGAGCGAAGTTCCTGCGGAGTAAAGGGTTTGGGGACAAAATCGTGAGCGCCAATGTTGGTAGCTTTAACCGCCAGCTCCAACGAAGCATAGGAAGTAATCATCATAACCAGGATGTTGGGTTCATGAGCACTGATGAACTGGAGCACATCAATTCCTTGAATTCCCGGAAGTTTATTGTCAAGAAGAACTATTGCAGGCGGCTTGCGCTGGATAATCTCAATAGCCTCCTCACCTGTGGCGGCTTCAACCACATTAAAGCTAATGTCGTCCTCCAAAAATGGATAGTTAATGGTGTAGTTTTTAAGTATTCGTGAGACACCTGAGCGAATTCCTGGCTCATCGTCAACCACCAAAACGTCAACAACCTCCATATCGTGCTAAAGTTTTAACAGTTTAACAATCTCCCTGTGAAGTTGGTCGGGGCGAATGCCCTTTTCCAGGTAAAGATCGGCCTTAATCCATTTCCGTTCCTCCTCGGTGTTGATTCCGAATGTCATCCCAGTTTCGGCCGAAACAGCAGTTGCAATGATAATGGGCACATCGGGGTACTTCCTTTTTAGCTTGTAGCTTAAAATAAAACCACTATCCTCGCTCTCCATCATTAGGTCGAGAATGGCCAGGTCGGGTTTAATGGTGTTAAGCAGCGTTTCCGCTTCGTGCTGGCTTTCGGCAGTTACCGTTTCAAAACCCATTTTTTCAACCTGAAATTTCAGCTGGTACAGGTAGTCAACGTCATCGTCAACAATTAAAATGGTTTTCTTTGCAGGAGTAGGCATGATCCATCAATTTAAAAATTGAACATTTAACCTAAAGTAGGTTTCCGGGGAAGCACAATGGTAAAAGTGGTACCAGTGGGGCCTTTGGCGGGATCGGTGTTGGAGTCCACCTCTATTTTCCCGCTGTGCATCTTAACAATTCCATAGGTAGTGGCCAGCCCCAAACCGGTTCCTTTGCCAGTTCCCTTGGTGGTGAAGAAAGGGGTAAAAAGTTTATCCATATTCTCCTCAGGTATCCCCGTTCCGGTGTCGCTCACCCTAAAAATTACATCGCTTTCATTCTCATCCACCTCAACGGTAAGCACCCCTCCGTTTGGCATGGCATCTACAGCATTCTTATTTAGATTGGTTAGAACCTGCATCATTTGTTCGTAATCGAGATAGGCCTCGGTATTGTTAGCCTTGCATACTACCTGGGTTGAAATGGTCTTAGGGATAACTACAGAGGTTACGCTTTCTGCAGCAAGTTTTCGTATATCAACCCTTTCTACTTTAACCTGATTTTTACGGGCAAAGTTGAGCAGCCCACCCACAATTTTTTTACATCGCTCGGCCTGTGTGGCTATCAGCTCCAAATCCTTGCGTAGAGGATCGTCGGGCTTGCATTCGTCCATAAGAATATTGCTGTACATCAGCACTACACCTAAAGGGTTGTTTAGCTCATGGGCAATTCCAGCCGAAAGCTGCCCCATATGGGCAAGTTTTTCTGATTGCTTCAACGCTTGCTGCATTTTTGCCAACTTTTCGTTTGAAATGGCAAGATTGTCAACAGAAATGTGAAGTTCTTCGATGGCGTAGGGTAAGCACATTTCCACCTCGGCTAACCCATCAATTATGGCAATGGCATGCTCAACGCAGGTTTCATATCCACAAGCTCCGCAATTTAGCTGGTCGCGGGGCGAGAATTTTCCCATACTGGCCAGCACCCTGTTTATCTGATCGTCTGATGGTATAGGCATTCGCCTATCATCACGCTGGAAAGATCTGGAAACATCAATATCCCTAAATTCGTTCATGCTATAAAGCCACTCATCATGCTCAAGCTCCGAAAGCTTTTGCCGGGCATACCTGCTAATCTGGGTTTTACGTTCAAATCGTTTACCACCAGGCGACATACCGGGACCCATTATGCAGCCATCGCAGCAGAGTAGCTCGAGGTTCTGCCCCTTAAGGTTTCCAATTTCCCACTCCTTAATAGCCTCCTGAAATCCCATACGACCTTCAGCCACCGTAACGTTACCTTCTACCAAATCCTCGTTTACCCGTACCGTTTGAATTAACCCCCGGCTTACCGGGAATATAGCACCCCGTCCGGCACGGGGTAGGTCAAATTCCGAGGGGGTTGCTGCTTCGGGGGTTACACCTGCGTATTCCAGCATACCTCGTAACTCCCGAAAAGTTAGCGCCTCATCAACCTCATCGGTTTCCGCTTTTTTGGCAATACATGGGCCAATAAATACCAACTTAACCCCATTCCCCAACTTTTTTCGAACTACGCGGCTTATAGCAATCATGGGTGATACCACCGGGGCCAGGTATTCGGTTAAATCGGGATGATAGTATCGTATGTAGGTTACAATTGCCGGGCAATCCGAGGAGATGTAGCCTTTGCCGCTTCGGTCTTCAAGCAACTCCTTATACCTTCGAGCAACCAAATCGGCACCAAAGGCTACCTCGAAAACATAGGAAAATCCAAGCTGCCGGAGCATGCCTACAAACTTCCGGTAATCATCAATTTCGCTGAACTCAGCCGGAAAACTTGGAGCTACAAGGGCGGCTACCTTATCCTCCGACTGCAGTAAATCCCTGACCTCCATTCGTGTTTGCAGGTAAACTTTTGCATCCTGACTGCACACCTTCACACAATTCCCGCATCCTATACAGCGTTCGGCAATCACCTCAGCCTGACCATTGATTATTCTGATAGCTTTAGCCGGACACTCCCTCACACAGGTATAGCAAACCCTACAAAGTTCCTTTATTGTATATACCAGCTTGCGATTTTCCTCCTGCATGGACTTTACTATTAATTATCTTTTTTACCTACACGTTTCGAATTAGCATCGGCCAGACCTCCCAACTTAGCTAGCTTGTCATAGTAGCACGTCGCGCTTGTAATAGGAAGTATGAAGAAACTTTTGGGCAAGTTCACCGCATGGTTCTTTCAAAAAATCATCGTAAACACTTTTCACAACGGGGTTTTTGTGGGATGATTTTACCACATCGGCCTCATCGAGTTCGTATATTGATTTGGTTCTTTGCCTTATCTCCTTAGGGTCCATTGCAAAAGGCTGCCCGCCACCATTAACACATCCTCCAGGACAGGCCATTACCTCAACATAATCGGCCCTAACATTTCCATTGATAAGCTCAGCCATAAAGCTATGAATGGATTTCATGCCGCTCAGCACTACAAACACAAATTCCTGTTTACCTGTGGTAAGTTTAAACTCTCTAATGCCGGAAGATGAACGTAGTTCTGCAATTTTAAAGTTGTCCAGCTCCGTGCCCGTATTCATGTAGTGCAGGGTGCGGGCAAGAGCTTCGGACGATCCTCCTGAAACGCCGAAAAGCTTACCTGCCGAACTACGAATATCGAAGGGGGAATCGGGTTGTTGGGATTCAACATTCTGTACGTCAATTCCGTACAGTTCTACCAGCTGCACAAGCTCACGGGTGGAAATAACCGTATCAACATCCGAAACACCCTTGGTAGTCATCTCCTCCCGTCGGGCTTCAATTTTCTTAGCCAGGCAGGGCATTACTGAAACCGAGAAAATACCTGCCGGATTAATGCCGTAGGATGGTGCAAAATACGATTTAATAAGCGCCCCCATCACCTGCTGGGGTGATTTAGTAGTGGATAGCCATGAAAGGTGTTCGGGGTAGTACTGCTCCATAAACTTTACCCATGCCGGACAGCATGACGATATAAGCGGATGCTTCTCTCCATTTTCCCTCCGCTTCAAGAGTTCAGTAGCTGTTTCCATCACCGCAATATCGGCCGCAGCAGCACTGTCGAAAACGTATCTAAAGCCAATTTTACGTAGAATGGCGTTTAGCACCCCATTCAAATCTTTACCTGGTTTGAGCCCCAGCTCGCTAGCAAGCGATACGGAAATAGATGGGGCCACCTGAACAACCGGAATAAGGTTGGGGTTGTTAAGGGCATCTATAACCTCATCAACGTTTGAGCGTTCGCTTAACGCACCGGTAGGACATGACATTACACACTGCCCACAAGCAATGCAGTTTGAGAAGGTTAAATCGCGCGACATGGCTGTGCCTATGTACATATTGCAACCCCGCTTAACAAATTCAAACGTGGATACAGACTGAAGCTCATTGCAAATTCGAACACAACGCCCACAAAGCACACACTTGGATGGATCACGAATGATGCTGTGGCTTGATAGGTCGAGCTTTTGGGAGAAGGTTTTGTTTTGGGCATGCCGTTCGCGAACATGCAGCTCAACGGCAAGGGATTGTAGCTCGCAGCGTCCGTTTCTTTCGCAGTAAAGGCAATCGTCCGGGTGGTTGGCAAGTAGCAGTTCAACCAACGTTTTACGTGCTTTTACCACTCTTGATGAATGGGTTTTAATCCGCATGCCCTCCTCAACAAGTTGCGAACATGACGTAACCAGCCTTTCACGTCCCTCAACCTCAACAACGCATAGACGGCAGGCACCGGTAGGCGACAACTCCTTCATGTTGCAAAGGGTTGGAATTTTAATCCCATTCCCCCTTAGGGCGTTTAAAATGGTTTCTCCTCGATGAACTAGAATTTGACGGTTGTTAACCTCAATGTTGAAATTCATGTGTTAAATTATTTCAAACAAGTCAGTAATCAATCTGTATCAAAAAAATAAAACAAAAGGCTTAGCTTCCAATAACGCTTCTTCATTCCTCGCACCTTTAGGTTTCGCTCTTAGTTGGGAATATTTCATAATTTTAACCAAAAATGCAGGTTATCTATAGAAAACCGATGCAAACTTGCAAACCTCCATGCAGCTGCCGCAACCCGTGCATTTATCCTCTACAATAAAGTAGGGAGAGCGAGGAGTTCCAATAATGGCGTTAGTTGGACACTTTTTGGCGCAGGCGGCACAGCCCGTGCATTTCTCAGTATCAATGTAAAAAGTTCTAAGGTCGCGGCAAACTCCGGCCCTACAGCTACGGTCAAAAATGTGCTCCTCAAACTCGTCTCTAAATGCCTTTAAAGCTTTTAACAATGGCTTGGAAGCGGTTTGACCTAGCCCGCAAAGGGAGGTATCGTGCATAACCTCAGCAAGCGTTTCGAGCTGAATTACACCCTTAAAGCGCTCGAGGGTGTGGTGCTTGTCGGAGGAATCGGGACGACGGGAAATCTCATTCAAAATTTGGTACATACGGCTAGAGCCCTCCCTGCAAGGGATACACTTTCCGCAGCTCTCGTTCCGGATGAAGTGCATGAAAAACTTGGTCAGGTCAACCATGCAAACCGACTGGTCGAGTATCTGGACTCCCCCCGAACCAAGTGGTATGCCGTGGACTTTCAGCTCATCAAAGTCAACAGGGAGGTATAGCTCGTCAGGGGTAACGCTAACCCCAGATGGGCCTCCCAGATGGATTGCCTTTAACGTGCAGTCGGGCTTAACCCCTCCTGCCAGCTCTACAATGGCTGAGAGTGGCCTGCCCATGGATATTTCCACCACACAGGTAAGGGAAGCCTTACCATTTACAGAGAAAATTTTAGTTCCTTTTGATGTGGCCGTCCCTATTTTCATAAACCAGTCAGCTCCATTAAGGAGAATATCTGGGATACTGGCAAGGGTTTCGACATTGTTAACCACGGTAGGCTTACCATTTAACCCCACCTCGTTAGGGTAGGGAGGTTTAATAGAAGGCGTACCACGTTTCCCTTCGAGGCTTTGGATTAGAGCAGTTTCCTCCCCGCAAACGTAAGCTCCAGGGCCTTGAAAAATTGAAATATCGAGGCTATAGCCGCTATCTAAAATGTTGTACCCAAGCAAACCAAAATCGTAAGCTTGCTCCATGGCCAGGGTAAGCCGGTCAACGGCCAGCTTATTACGGTTTCTAATGTAGATAATTGCTTTGTTTGCACCAATGGCATAAGCGCTTATTGTTAAACCTTCAATGATACGAAAGGGATCGCTTTCCACTAAGAGCCTATCCATAAAAGCGCCGGGATCGCTTTCGTCAGCATTACAAATCATAATCCTTTCGGTAGCAGCAACCGAAAGGGTTTTACGCCATTTCAATCCGGTAGGATAGCCTCCGCCTCCACGTCCCCTCAACCCGCTTAGCTCAACAATACGGCAAACGGAATCGGATGTTTGATTCCGCAGGGTATAGGCAAGTGCCCGGTAACCCCCGAATGAGATGTACTCCAGTAGATTTTCGGGATTTATAATTCCAATATTTCTAAGAAGTAGCCTATCCTGTTTTGCAAAAAAAGGGAAATCATCCTTAACTGGAATATCGGGCCACGGTTCAAGAATATCGGAATTGTGCTGAAAAAGTGCCGTATCGGGTTGAACAAAGCTGTTAAATGCACCATCGAGCAGGAATTCAACTCTATCGTATGTTACGTTTCTGAAGGCCACCCGCTTTTTCCCCGGCAGCTGAACCTCAACAATTGGCTCGAAGGAGCAAAGGCCATAGCTGCCAACGGGTACAATTATGGCATCTACTGAATTTTCTTCAAGATAGCCCTCTATTGCTTTCAGAGTTTTCAGGGCGCCAGCCACAACCGATGAAGTTGTAATGCCAATGTATATGACTGTTTTTTTTACCCTTTCGTGCCTGTATGTTGATAAGTGTTTTTGGGTATCACTATTTAGCTCGGCATGAAGCAAGGGTAGCACCTGTTCACAAAAAAAAGTTTTATCGGCTAAAGTGTAACTGTGGTTCATAACCTTTCAATAACAGCTATGTTCAAAACTCCAAGCATATCATATATAGCATCATAACTTAACCCATTGTGGATGAAAATGTTGAATATCCAAATGGCACTACTCCGACTCGGCTAACCCGGTAAGAACTTCACCAAGCTTAGCCGGTGTGAGGTTGCAATAGTACTCTTCATTAATCGAAATAAGCGGTCCCGACTCACAAGCTCCCATGCAGGAAATTACCTCCAGGCTAAATGTGCCATCACGACTAGTCTCTCCGTTTTTAATTTTTAAATTCTTCTCAATGAAATCAATGATCCATTTTGAGCCGTTCAGCCTGCACGAAGTGCCATTGCATACCAATATATGGAACTTACCCTTTGGCTCAAATTTAAACTGGTTGTAAAATGTAGCCAAACCATAAACTTTGGAGGTGGGTATGCCCAAATGCTTACCAACCATGACAATTGACTCCTCATTTAAGCATCCGGTTTTATTCTGAATTTCCTGCAAAATGGGGATTAAGCTGTCCATTCCGGCATGGTCATACTGTTCAAGTATAGCTTCAATGCTTCTTTTCATTACCCATCAAGAAATTTTTAAAAATTGTTAACTCAATAACAATTAACTATTTTCCTGTATAACAGATATTTAAGTTGGTATTTTCACCTGTTAATTCCCGAACAAATTAATAAAAGAAATTTAGATAATCTAACTTTATTTAAATTTGTGATTGAATTAACAGAAGTTTTTTTAAGTAAGCCAGCAAGAGGGTTAATCATTAAACGCTCAGAGGAAACAATTTAAAGGATTGGCAGGAGAACATGGGAAAGGTATTATAAAGCCCAGCCAGACAATAAGATGGAGAAAAAAAACGAAATCGTGATATGCTTGGGTAGCTCCTGTTTTGCGAGGGGAAATAAAGCAACCCTAAAGACCATACAGAAATACATAGACGATCATCACCTAAGGGAAAAGGTTTACTTTCACGGGGGGCATTGCTTTGGCAGATGCGCTGAAGGGCCTACAGTAACCGTTAATGGGAAAATTTTTACAGGCGTTGACGAGTACAATATTCTGGATATCCTAAATAGCGAGTTGAGCGAGTACTAATCCAAACGATTAAAACAAATGTCGCAGCTCTTCGAAATAAGTGAGGAAACGTGCATAAACTGTTATGCTTGTGTGCGGGTTTGCCCGGTAAAGGCCATCGAAGTTAAAGCCGGTCAGGACTTTGCCCGAATCCTCCAAAACAGGTGTGTGGGTTGTGGAAGCTGCCTCAATATTTGCCCGGTGAATGCGGTAAGCTACCGTTCCTCCAAGAAAAACGTTCTGGAGCTACTTAAGGGCAACGAACCGGTTGCTGCTATTTGCTCGCCAAGCATTTCGGGTGAATTTGTGGATATAACTGACTACCGAAAGTTTGTTCAGATGATAAAAACCTTAGGGTTTACTTACGTTTGCGAAGTTACTTTTGGTGTTGACCTTGTAGCCAGGGAGTATAAAAAGCTGTTCGATGACTTTAAGGGAAAGTACTTCATCACCAGCATGTGCCCGGTGGTTGTATCAATGGTTGAAAAGTACCATCCCGAAATGGTCAACAACCTTGCCCCTATCATTTCGCCTATCATTGCTACCGCCCAGGCTGTACACAACCAGTATGGAAGTAATGTCCGGATTGTTCATATAGGCCCCTGCATACAAAGCAAGGAGGAAGCAAAGCTATACAACGGGAAAAGCCAGATTGACGAGGTGCTTACCTTTGTGGAGCTCCGCCAGCTATTCGAGGAATTTAACATAAACGAGAGCAACCTGGAGTACTCCGAGTTTGACGAGCCAATTGGCTACAAGGGATCGCTTTACCCCATTGGCAGAGGCATACTGCAAGCCGTTGACATCAGCGAAGACTTGCTAACCGGAACAGTTATCAGCGCTAACGGGCCCAACAACACACTTCAAGCCCTGGAGCAATTCGAAACCAGCGCCGAAATGATTAACCGGCATTTTAACCTTTTCTACTGCGAGGGCTGCCTTATGGGACCGGGTACATCGAAGGGTGGAAAAAAATTCATTCGCCGAACAATGGTGGTTAACTATGCCAACAAAAGATTGCTAACGTTTAACCGTAAAAAATGGGAGGAAAACATATCCCGAAATGAAAAGAATAGCTATACAAGGGATTTCACCCCTGATGACCAAAGGCTGCCACTCCCCTCACAGCAAAAACTTGAGGAGGTGCTAAAGGTAATTGACAAGGAATTTGTTGGAAAGGAAACAGGTTGTGAAGCTTGTGGATATGCCTCATGCTACGACTTTGCCTCTGCAGTGGCATCGGGGCTTGCCCATACGGACATGTGCTTGAACTTCACCCTAAAAAACAGGCAGGAGTATATTAAATCCCTTCGTTCAACTAACGAGAAGCTTGCTAAAACCCAGGAGGCTTTGAGGGAATCGGAAAAAAAGGCGCGAATAGAGCAGGAAGCAGCTCGTGAGGCTTCCGAAACGGTTACCACCATGCTTAAGAAGCTACCTGCTGCAGTTGTGCTTATTGATAAGAAGCTAAAAATCATACAGAGCAACCAAAGCTTTATTGATTTGCTTGGCGATGACGCCCTAGAAATAAACGAGATTGTTCCCGGACTTGTTGGTGCAGACCTAAAAAGCCTGGTACCCTACAATATTCACAACCTGTTTACCTACGTACTTCAAAATAATAGCGATATATTAAACCGTGATGTTCACTACCGCGATAAGCTGCTGAACATCTCCGTATTCACCATCAGGCCCAACAGCATTGTTGGTGCTGTTATCAGGGATATGTATGCTCCGGCCGTGCAGAAAGAAGAGGTTGTTAAGCGGGTAACCGAAGCCATCGACAGGAACCTGGCAATGGTTCAAAAGATTGGCTTTTTACTAGGCGAAGGTGCCTCAGAAATTGAGCAAATGCTCAACTCGATTATTCAAACCTACAACGAGGGGGTTGCCAAAGCAGAAAACAGCAAAACAAAATAATGGTTTAAGCAAACAGCCTTCACCCCATGTCCGAGAAATTTTTTATAGAAGTCAACTGCCAGCAGAAGAATCACGATGGTGAGCGAATTTGCGGTGATGTGTTTTACTCCAAACGTCTTCAGGATGAAGAGCGAACCATAATAGTGCTTTCGGACGGAATGGGTCATGGCGTGAAGGCCAACGTGCTGGCCACACTCACCTCAACAATGGCATTCAACTTCACCCGCGAACATAAGGAAGTCAACACTATTGCTGAAATAATCATGAACACCCTCCCCGTTTGCTCCGAAAGAAAAATGAGCTACTCCACCTTTTCCATTGTGGACATTGAGCACAACGGCGATACCCGGATTCTTGAGTATGATAACCCGGAATGCTTTATCATGCGGGGCACCGAACCGCTAATACCCGAATGGCAGTGCATAATACTCAACAGCGAGCAAAATGCCGGAAAGGAGTTGAGGTACTGCAGCTTTACCCCGCAAAAGGAGGACAGGATAATACTATGGACCGATGGCGTAAGCCAATCGGGCATGGGAACACCCGATTATCCATTTGGCTGGAGTGATGGGGCAAGAGAGTTTGTAGAAAAAATGGTAAAAAACGAGCCCGACATATCGGCCCGTAAGCTAAGTGCCAAGGTGGTAAACATGGCTTACGTTAATGACGGCTACCACCCAAAGGATGATACTACCTGTGCAACCATATACTTCCGGCATCCCCGTAAGCTACTAATTTGCACCGGCCCCCCTTTTGAAAAGGAAAATGACTCCATGCTGGCAAGTATTTTCAATAGCTACGAGGGTAAAAAGGTAATCTGTGGCGCCACTACAGTTGATATTATTGCCCGTGAGCTCAAACGTGAAGTCGTTGACAGCATGGAGTTTACCGACCCCGACTTACCCCCAACCAGCCAGATGGATGGTGCTGACCTGGTTACCGAGGGAATACTCACCCTGAGCAAGGTGAACACCATTCTGGATTCCTACAACGAAACCGTTACCCTTGGCAACGGACCGGCCGAGCAGCTGGTTAAGCTGATTCTCGAAAGTGATATAATTGACTTCGTAATAGGCACCTGCATCAATATTGCCCACCAGGACCCCAACCTACCGGTTGAGTTGGAAATCAGACGAACCGTGGTTAAGCGTATAGCCAACCTCCTTCAGGAAAAATTTTTAAAAGAGGTAAAGTTGAAGTTTCTTTAAGCTAAATACACAACTTCAAACCAAAATTTTACAGCTTAAGCCCTTACGGGGTAAGGAGTTTTGGCCAACATTGGTAATAGATTAGGTGAAATTTAAAACAACTCCCCACAAAATTGAAGATGGAATAAAAAAGTTTTGTACCTTTCATCACAAATTCATCCTTGCGCTTTTGTCATATAACCATACTATCTACATCAAGGAAAAAATGATGTTGGTCAAAATTGCTAGCAGCTTAAAGCAAAAACGGCGATCATGAATCAACCCATTGTGTATATTTTCGTAGAAAAATTAACATTTTGATTTAACATAATTCCTATGCATAACCTTAGGCATCTTTCCTACCTCTACTTTTTAATTTTGATATTCTTCCCAACGAAATCCTTTTCACAGGATTGGAATCTCCTGTTCACCCTTGAAACTGATGCGGAATTTTACATGGCCGATGGTAACTACTCCAGAGCGGCCGATACCTACCTTAAAGCCCTAAAAAAATACCCCGAGAGCTGTAACCTGATGTTTAAAGTAGGATACTGCCTGCTGAAAACAGATGACAGGAAGGCTGAAGCCCTCTCCTACCTTGAGGAAGCTGCAAAAAAGGTATCCGACAAGTACGACGCCCGTTCGCTTAAGGAGGCCAACTCACCCCCTGAAGTTCTCTACCACCTGGGCATCTCCTACATGCATCAAAATAATTTTGATAAAGCCAAAGCTCAGTTTGAAGCCTATAAAAAGTACGTCAACCCAAATGATGCGTATGTTTTGCAGCAGGTTGAACAAAACATAAAGAGCTGTGAAACAGCCAAGGCTATGATGGACAGCCCAATTGGGCTAAACCTAAACCGACTTGAGGAAGGTGTAAACAACGACCAGTCGAACTTCGATGCCGTTCTTTCGGGCGATGGAAAAACGATGGCCTTCACCAGCCGATCCACCTCGGGTAACAAGGTGTTCATCTCCTTCATGGATAAGGGTAAATGGTCAATCCCAAAGGATATTACCCGGAACCTTGGTAGCAGCTACCTCACCACCTCATTCCTATCTTACAATGGCGAAGAGCTCTACCTGATAGATAACGATTTGAAGAATTCAGAAATTGTAGTTAGCTTTTTACAAAAAAATAAATGGTCGAACCCGGTAAAGGCTGCAAAACCAATTAACTCTAAGGCTAATGAGACCCATGTTTGCGTAACCCGCGATGGCAACACCGCATACTTCACCAGCGACAGAAAAGGGGGGCAAGGAGGATTTGACATCTACAAGGTAACCATTAGCGGCGACAAATGGGGCGAACCCGTAAACCTTGGTCCCAACATCAACACCCCTTTAGATGAAGCAACACCATTCCTTACCCCCGATGAGAAGTACCTGTTCTTCAGCTCCCAGGGGCACAACAGCATGGGTGGATACGATATCTTTTATGTGAACCTGGAAGGAAGCTCTAACGTTAAGAATATTGGGTACCCCCTAAACACCCCCGATGACAACCTTTTCTACTTCCCAACCAGCCTGACCAGCGGCTATATTTCAACATTTTCTCCCAATGGGCTGGGCGGTCTGGATATTTGCTCGGTAGAAATCATTCCCCAGGTTGATGTTAAAATCAACATAATGCTTGCCGACAAGGCACCAGCCGATAAAAGCTACACCGTTAGCATCATTGATACGAAAGATGGCAAGCCGGTTAGCAGTGTAAACCAAAACGGGAAAAAACAAATTTTACAAAAATTATCCCCGGGAACGTTTACTGTTGCTGCTTCGGGTGTAGAATTTGACTCTACTTCGAGCCTTCTCGAAATTCCCTCAAAACCCGACAAAAACGAATACCAGATTAGCCTATTGCTGAACCCCTCCCAACCTAAACCCGAACCTGTTGCAGAGGTATCCCAACCGGCAAATGATATACCGATTCAAAAGGAAGTAAAGCCCGTACCAGTAGTGGTTGAAGAGCCTAAGCCCGAAAAGCCTGTTCCTGCTTCGGTAGAGAAGCCAAAGCAGGAAAAATCAACAGTTGCCAGTGTACCTGTTAACCCATCTCCCAAGCCTGAAGTTAAAAAACGTGAGATGGAAAAGTCCAGGCCAGTTCATGTTGCCGTTACAAACCTTTCATTAGCAGCTGGAACCTCTACATCATTAGCCCACCCTACCTATTCCGTACAGCTTATGGCTTGCAAGCAGCCTGTGGACTACGACTACTTTAAACTCGACAGCATATTTGTTTCCATATCGCCCGAAGGCTACTACCGTTACAGCGTTGGTTATACTCTCAACGTACAGCAAGCCGAAGAACTCCTTGCCAAGGTAAAGACATTAGGCTACACCAACGCCTATGTTAGAATTAACAAGGAGCAGCCAAGCTACACCATTCAACTTATGGCACTCACAAAACCCAAACGGTTAAACCAGCTAAACGTAATTGGTAGTACTATGGTTTACCGTGGATGTGATGGAACATATCGTTACTGCACCGGTAGCTACTCTACGCCCGAAGAGGCGCAGAATGACCTGGCTAGCTTTAAAAATGCCGGATACTCCGATGCCTTCATCAGGCATTTGGGGAGATAAAATTAACCCGTTCCGAAAAAATTTTCCAACACAGCCAAACCGCTTAACCCTGAAACCGCCCTAGTATTATACATTGCCATTTGGGGCACTGCCACCAAACCGTACTTATTTGTAACTTTGCCAGCTGAAAAAAACAGAAATGGAACGTGTAGTTGTTGGACTTTCGGGAGGCGTTGATTCAAGCGTAGCAGCATACCTACTTAAGGAGCAAGGATATGAGGTGGTAGGCATGTTCATGAGAAACTGGCACGACACAACAGGAGTGCTCAAAGGGAATTGCCCTTTTGACGACGACAGGGATTTTGCCGAAATGGTTGCACGCAAGCTAAGAATTCCCTTTGAGTTTGTTGACTTAAGCAACGAATATCGCCAGCGTGTTGTTGACTACATGTTTAACGAATACTCAAAGGGTCGCACGCCCAATCCCGATGTGCTATGCAACCGGGAGATAAAATTTGACGCCTTCGTGAAAGCCGCATTCGAGCTGGGTGCTGACTATGTGGCTACCGGTCATTACTGCCGTAAGCAGGAGATAGAGGTTAATGGGCAAACATACTACCGACTATTGACCGGAACCGATAGCAACAAGGACCAAAGCTACTTCCTGTGCCAGCTTTCACAGCAACAGCTCAGCAGGGCATTGTTCCCCATTGGACACCTGCTCAAGCCCGAAGTGCGAAAAATTGCTTCTGAGCTGGGTTTGGCTACTGCCGAACGTAAGGATTCTCAAGGAATTTGCTTTGTTGGCAAGGTTGACCTGCCTGTTTTTCTTCAGCAAAAAATTAAAGCAGTTGAGGGCGATATAGTTGAAATTCCCAGGGTATTTTACAGCTCCCAACCGGTGATTTCTCCTGATGATCTAGAAGCACTCTGCAAGCCCACTTTCTACAGCAAAGCCGACGGGAACCTCGTTGGACAACACCATGGGGCTCAATTCTTTACCATAGGCCAACGCAAAGGCTTAAATGTGGGGGGGAAATCAGAACCTCTTTTCGTTATTGCCACTGATGTTCAGCAGAACGTGGTTTACACGGGTATGGGTGACGATCACCCCGGCCTATACCGTAAAGGTCTGTTTGTCAGCCAAAACGACGTTCACTACATCCGTCCCGACCAAAAGCTAAGGCCCGGACAAACAGCAAGGTTGATGGTTAGAATACGCTACCGGCAACCACTCCAGAAAGCTACGCTGCTTTCCAGGGATAATGGAATCTATATCATTTTTGATAACCCCCAAAGAGGGGTTACAGCGGGACAATTTGCTGCATGGTACGATAACGAGGAGCTAATTGGTTCCGGTGTGATTGCCATGTAGGTTGCAACCCGAATTCACTCACCCCCTTTACCTCAAATAGGGAATCGAGCTGCTGGCCATAACTATGCAATCCAACCTGCTGCAAAACAAAATAAGGCATGTAGCTGTTTACTGGTTAAAATTACTACACGATGAAGCGAGTTGCCATTGTTGCATCATGGTTGCTGATTACGCAATTTTCCATGGCATGTGAAAGTCAAACCAACCAAAACCACAAAGAGATGAAAGCAAGCGCTAGCGAAACTATAACCCTCGGGGCAGGATGTTTTTGGTGTGTAGAGGCAATATTTAGCAGGATTGATGGGGTTTTGAAAGTGGAATCGGGGTACTCAGGTGGCTCAGCAGTAAACCCAACCTACAGGGAAGTCTGCAACGGTAATACCGGTCACACCGAGGTTGTTCAGGTTACTTTCGACCCTGAGGTAATACCCTTGGCTAAAATTTTGGAAATCTACTTTAAAACCCACGACCCCACAACCCTCAACAGGCAAGGGGCAGATGTAGGATTTCAGTACCGCTCGGTAATTTTTTACCACTCCCAGGAGCAAAAAAAAATAGCGGAGGAAATTAAAGCTGAGCTGGAAAAAGCAAGGATATGGAATTCACCTGTTGTTACGGCTATTGAACCGTTTAAAAACTTCTACAAGGCCGAAGATTACCATCAGGAATACTACGAAAACAACAAGAACCAACCCTACTGTCGGATGGTGATAACCCCAAAAGTTGACAAACTCGAGAAGGTTTTTGCCGATTACCTGAAACACTGAAAGGGCAAAGAAACTCCACGGGGAACCACTAGCCAGAACATTCCTGCGTTATCATTTATTCCGTTTCTAAAAAAGCAAACGGGTAAAAAAATCATGCCCTCAGGCATGGCAGCCATGTAGGCATATCCATCATAAATACACCCTGCTGGCTTTAGCCCTTAGGGATACCGTTTTCAAAAAATTTCCGGTAAAAGGATTCAATTATGGAAAATGAGCCTACTTTTGCAGGCTAAAAGTAAAAAGCACTCAACCAATCCTGAAAGACGATGAGTTTTATACAATCAATTATCATAGCTATTGTTGAAGGAATAACGGAGTTTCTACCCGTGTCGTCAACCGGCCACATGATTCTGGCTTCAACATTAATGAAAATTCAGGAAAATGATTTTGTAAAAACCTTTGAAATATTCATTCAGCTAGGCGCAATAATGGCCATCGTAATGCTTTACGCCAAAAAGTTTTTGCAAAGTTTTTCTATTTATGTAAAGCTTGGAATAGCATTTATTCCCACTGCGGTGGTAGGGTATATAGCCTACGACTTTATCAAAGGATATCTATTCAACTCTATTGTAGTTGCAGTTTCACTAATTGTTGGAGGAATTGTTCTGGTGCTTATTGACCAAAAGCTTACTACAAAAAAGAGTAAAGTTGAGGTGGTGGAAGATATTTCGTATAAAAATTCTTTTTTCATAGGATTAATTCAGTGCTTCTCCATGATTCCCGGAGTGTCAAGGGCAGCAGCCACAATTATTGGGGGAGTTTTTAACGGACTTGACAAAAAACAGGCAACAGAATTCTCGTTTCTACTTGCCGTTCCAACCATGATTGCCGCCTCTGGGTATGATTTGCTGAAAACTCCAATTAGCTTCACCTCTCACGAGGTTGTTTTGCTGGCAACGGGATTTGTGGTAGCCTTTTTTACCGCATGGCTTGCCGTAAAAGTCTTCTTAAAAATAGTAGAAAATTACGGCTTTAAGTATTTTGGCTACTACCGGATACTCGTAGGCGCTATTTTTTTGCTGTTTTTTAGGTTTTAGCAAACCAGCAGCTCCCCCCTGCATGGCAATAGCCTTAGACTCTACAAAACAAGAAATGCTCTGAAAGGATAGCTATACCTACCGGGTATTTTCCATGGGTATTACTGCTAACACCCTTTATAAGCAGCATTCTACGAAACCTTCATCCTGATAATTAACAGGTTAACTCAAAATTCAACCTGTAAAGCCGATCGATCTGCTAGAACGTCTTTGATCATGCCACAGCCCTGGGAGCTGAAATTTAAAGGTAGCTCATGATTTTCCCTGAAATTTGGAATAGAGAAATTTCGGCTAGCTTTGCCTGGAACTTAACGGAGATAAGCCTCTCTTCGGCATCGAGTAAACTTTTCTGGACTTCCCTTAGCTCAAGCCCCGACAAATCGCCCAGCCTATAGCGTTCCATGGCAATTTCCAGGTTTTCACGGGCTACAGAAAGGTTTTGCTCTTCAAGTTTCAGCAGCTTGAGGTTGTTCTGATAGGCATAGTATATGGTTAGCAAGTCGGCTTTTACTCCCTGCACCACATCGCTATACTCATGCTCCCGATTTTCTATTTCAATAGCTGCGTTTGTCCGTTCGCGCTTGCGGTTGAAGCCGTCAAAAATATCAACTCCAAGAGTAAGACCATAGCTTAAGCCATGAATTTGCTGACTTTTTACGGTTCCGGTTTCATAATCGTTGAATGAATAGTCGTATCCCGATGTAAGGTTAAGGTAGGGGTACGAACGGGAAGCGATAATTTTGTAGTCGTACTGCGATATTGTTGTATTTCTTCGGGCAATTTGCAGGGAGGTGTTTTGATCCATGGTTGAGGCCAGCAAATCATCGTAAAGCAACCCATCATTAATTGAAATGACCGTATCCTTTGGCCTAATGTCATATCCCAAGTCAACGTTGCCCATTAGCTTGAAAAGTCGCACCTGCGAAGCTCTAAGCACCTCCTTCTGCTTGGCAAATCTGGAGCTGTCGGAATTAAGATACACTATGGACTGCAGCAGGTCAACTTTTGAAGAAGAACCCAGCAGGTACCTCTCCTCATCAATTCTAACCCGCTCGTGCGAAAGCTCCACGGCGTATGCCATGTTATTGTAAAGGTTGAGCTGCTGGATGAAAAAGAAATACTCGGAAGCAATTTCTGCTGCAAGATTTTCCATTTCCAGCTGAGTGTTCAGTATGCCCAGCTGCTTCATTTCGTTAAGCTTCTGGTAGGTTGCCTTCACCTTGAAGCCGTTAAAAATGGTCATGTTCAGGTCAACCCCAACCACCCCCGATGTATTGTTCACACCATTGGCCTCGCTCTCCGATCCATCGGTAAACGACTGGTGAGTGGTGTTGCTAGTTCCTCCGTATCTTCCCGAGCCGCTGAGCGTAGGCAGGTATCCGGCATTCCCTACGGTATAGTTATTTGAGGCAATTTTTTCCTGATTGCGGGCTATCAGTATAGAAAAATTTTGCTCGAGGCCAGCCTTAATGCATGAGCTCAAATCGAATAGCTCCTGTGATTTGGATAAGCCGCTACACAGGCATATCAGAAGGGTAATAGTAAAAATCCTTTTGGCCATTGGAGCTGCCAATGCTGAGGGTGTTGTTTGGTTCATTAAATCAAACTTTCCATTCATCAGTATTTAATATTTATCAGTTTGAATATCAATTGGTTTCAGAATGCAAATCTATAAAAGTAGCTACGTCCAAGTGTGGAAACCCCATCAAAACATTAACCAAATTAGCGGCTACTGCTCAATACCTTCGACATCCCGCCCTTTTGAGTTTGCCGCTTTACCTGCAGCAGATTCGCTGGAAATCAGCAGGTAAACACCGGGTATAACGTAAAGTGTAAGGAAGGTAGCAACGGTAAGACCTCCAACCACAGCAGTTCCCATTGCAACGCGACTTTGCGCTCCCTCGCCCAGACCTAACGCCAGGGGTAGAATTCCCAAAATTGTCGATAGGCTCGTCATCAGAATAGGACGAAAACGTGCTGCAGCAGCATACTTTACAGCATCAAGTTTGCTCATGCCGGCATTTTTACGTTGGTTCGAAAACTCAACAATAAGAATTCCGTTTTTTGAAACCAACCCAATAAGCATGATGATTCCAATCTGGCTGAATATGTTCATCGTGATGTTAAAGTACCACATGAAGATTAAAGCTCCGGCCAAGGCAAGGGGAACGGTCATCATTACGATTACAGGGTCCTTAAAGCTTTCGAACTGGGCAGCTAGAACAAGGAAAATGAGCACAATGGCCATGGCAAATGCAAACATAAGGCTTGATGAACTTTCTGTGAAGTCCTTCGAGTCACCAGCCAGAGCTGTTCTAAAAGTATCGTCGAGAGTTTTGGCTGCAATTTTATCCATCTCCTCAATTCCCTGGCTAATGGTCTTTCCCTCTGCCAGCCCGGCCGATATGGTTGCCGAAACAAACCTGTTGTAGCGGTAAAGCTGAGGGGGAGCGGTCGACTCCTTCACCTCAACAAAATTATCGAGCTGTACCATTTGTCCTGCATCGCTGCGAACGTAAAGCGATTTCAAATCGAGGGGTTCATTGCGGGTAGCACGTGGCAGCTCGCCAAGAATTTGGTATTGCTTCCCGTTCATGATGAAGTACCCAAAACGCTGCCCGCTAAGGGCGAGTTGAAGGGTTTGACCGATATTTTGGGTTGAAACCCCAAGCATGTTGGCCTTGTCACGGTTGATTTCAACCTGAAGTTCGGGTTTGGTAAACCTCAGGTTTACATCGGCCATGGTAAAAGTTGGATTATCCTGCACCTCGGCCATGAAAGCAGGGAGTATTTCACGCAGCTTGTCAATGTTTTGGGCTTGAAGCACGTACTGGATTGGCAAGCTGGCCCGCCGTCCACCAAATGTTGACTGTTGAATTACATTCACCTTGGCTTTGGTCTTTTTTCTGAGTTCAGCGGTTAGCATGTTGGCAATATCCTGCTGCGAGCGGTCTCTCTCCGATGGCGGTATCAGAACTACATCCATGGAAGCACCTCCTCTCCATGCACGCGAAGTGGCCTTCTCAGCTTCAGGAACCAGCTTATCAACCAAAGCAGCCACATCCTCAACATACGCTGCGCTATAGTCGTAGGTTGTCCCCTCGGGGAATGTAACGCTAAGGCTTACCTGCGATCTATCCTCCATAGGAGCCATTTCGGCAGGGATACTTTTCCAAAGTAGAACTATCAGGCCAGCAGCTACCACAAGAATAACAACTGGCAGGTACCTATGCTTCAGAAAGCTGCTTAGCGAATTCCTGTACCCACTATTCAACGAGGTAAAAAACTTTTCGGTGTAGCTATACGCCTTGCTCCTGGTATGCCGGGTTTTAAGGAGCTTGGTGGAAAGCATGGGGGTGAAAGTCAGGGCAACAAAAGCCGAAATGGCAACTGCTCCTGCAATTACAATACTAAACTCCCGAAACAGCCTCCCCGTCATACCCTCAAGAAAAACAATGGGAAAGAATACGGAAATCAAGGTAATGGTTGTGGCAATGATGGCAAAAAATATTTCGTTCGATCCCTTAACACCCGCCTCCAACGGGGTCATACCCTGCTCAATCTTAACGTAGATATTCTCCATCATGATGATGGCATCGTCAACCACCAAACCAATGGAGAGCACTATTGCCAGCAGGGTTAAAATGTTGATGCTGAACCCTGCAAGGTACATTATGAAGAATACGCCAACCAGCGAAACGGGGATTACCAGGATGGGGATAAGGGTGGTTCGCCAATCGCGAAGGAAGGCAAAAATGATAACCACCACGAGAAAAAATGCAATGTAAATGGTGGTTTGGACCTCCTTAATTGACGACCTTATATACTGGGTGTTGTCGAAACCCACCACAATATTTACATCATCGGGCAGGTCTTTTTTAATAAAATCGATACGCTTGTAAACCTCATCCACAATTTCAATTTGGTTTGCCCCGGGCTGTGGAATAACAACTACCGAAACCATAGGCACACCGTTCATTTTCATAATGCTTCGTAGGTCTTCGGGGGCCAGCTCAGCCCTTCCGATATCACGAACCCTAATCAGCTGCTCGCCAGAACGTTTAAGAATTAAATTGTTAAATTCCTCGGGTGTTGACATAAGGCCAAGCACCCGAATGGTAAGTTCGGTGTTTGCCCCTTCAATACTGCCCGCAGGAAGCTCCACATTTTCACGATTCAGTGCATTTCTAACGTCAAGCGGAGTCATTTGGTACCCGGCCAGCTTCGCAGGGTCGAGCCATATACGCATGGCGTACCTTTTCTCGCCCCAAATGCCAACCGAGCTAACGCCCGAAATGGTTTGCAGCTGCTCTTTCAGAGTAAGATCGGCAATTTCGGAAAGCTCGAGCAGCGAGCGCTTCTTGCTGTTAATGGCAATATTCATTATGGGACGCGCGTCAGCATCGGCCTTCGAAACAGTTGGCGGGTCGCAATCGCGTGGCAAAAGACGCTGTGCCTGCGAAACCTTATCACGCACGTCATTTGCAGCAGTCTCCATGTCAACTGAAAGTTCAAACTCCACGGTAATCCTGCTGCTTCCCTGACTACTCCGGCTGGTAAGGGTGCGAATTCCGGGAATGCCGTTGATTGACTGCTCCAGGGGTTCGGTGATCTGGGTTTCTATAACATCGGAGTTGGCTCCGGGGTAGGATGTGCTCACCGAGATGATTGGCGGGTCTACGCTAGGAAATTCCCTAACACCCAGAAAGGTTATACCTATTGCGCCAAGTAGCAGGATGATGAGGGAAAATACGGTGGAAAGTACCGGGCGATTTATACTTAATGATGAAAGACTCATGTGCTTTACTGGAGATTTATTGCATTAGTAATAATTGTATCAAGCTGAACAGGAATGCCCTGTCGCAGCTGAAGAATGGCGGAGGTAAGCAGAGTGTCGCCAAAGTTGAGGCCTGTGCGCACTTGAATGCGCGACTCGGTGCGTAGCCCGGTGGTAACCCTAACCTGTTCGGCTTTTCCATTCCTGTAGATGAATACCTTTTCACCCTCCATTTCGGGGATTAGCGCCTCGGTGGGGATTGAAACAGCGTTTTCAATTTTTGAAAGCTGCAGGGTGATGCTGGCATAACGACCAGGCTTCAGCTCTTCGTTGGGATTTGGGTACATAGCCCTAACCACGATGGCCCGTGTAGCCATGTCAACCTTGGGTGCTACCGCGTAAACCTTTCCGGTAAACTTACTTTCAATTCCGTCAATAACAAAGCTAATGTCATAGCCCGGGGTTACCTCCCCGGCGTACCGCTCGGGAATGGAAAATTCAATTTTAAGGGGGCTAACCTTAACCAGATGGGCTATTGGGGTTTGGGTTGAAGTGTAGGCACCCTCGCTAATCAAGCGCAACCCGACAATTCCATCAAATGGTGCCCGTAGCTCCGTTTCGGCAATACGCGCTTTAATGAGCATGATATCAGCCTCAATGGCCTGTAGCTCCGTAGATACCTGGTCGTAGCTCTCCCGACTGATGGCATCGCGCTCAAGTAGCTGCTTCTGGCGGAACAGCTTTTCCTCGGCCAGCTTGCGTTGAGCCTGAAGCTTCTGAAGCTGAGCCTGCAGCGGGGCATCGTTTATCTTGGCCAACAAATCGCCCTTTTTCACTTTTGTTCCCTCCTCAAAGTAAATGGCTACAACCTTCCCGGATGTTTCAAATGAAAGGTCAACCTCCTCATCCGGGAGTAAGCTGCCGGTGGTAGAGATCAACTCGCTCATGGATGTTGGAACAATAATAAAACCGTTGGCAAAAAGCGGCTGGCCTCCCCCACCCCGCATGGCCATTCGTCCTGGTACTTTAACTTTAGAATCACTATTTGAAGCATCTTTTACCTTGGGATACAGAATAATCCCAACTATAAGTAGAGCAATAGCAACCGTAGTAGATATCCTGATAAGCCTTTTAGAAAATGCTGTCATTTGATGCTGATTTTATTTTAAGTTTACTAGTTAACACCTTTGCCTAGTATGACAGCAAAAGTTAAAAAAGGTTGAAAAACAGAAATTCATTTTTCAACAAAATTTAACAAAGAGAATCAAAATATAAGGGATAAAAAAATTAACCTTTCACATGGTCAGGGTTCTCAATTACATGGAACAATAAAAATCAAGAAGTTACCTTGCTAATAACAGGAAGAAATCGAGAAATCGAGTCTAATGCTCATCAGCACACGTGCTAACATTTATCCTTTTCCCTTTAATTCCTTACGCTTCGACAGGGTTATCCAGGCATTCAACCTTTAGGATTTTTTTATTAACTTCGGGGAGCTTGTTAGGCAATCACCGATACAGGTAAAAGTAAGCTTTCAATGATATGAAACATACTTATAATGTAGCTTGCTCAAACACGCGTTAGCAAAATATGGGTGTTCCATCCGCCCAACCCCGATGCCTTAAAGGTATGGGTCAAGGTATTTGTAATCAGAAATTTAAAAATTTTGTACGGATGAAACCACAAAGTGTAATCAGCAAATTTTTTCACTACTTCAACCTCGAGTCCGAGCTCGACAGCTATGATCGCATTCATGAAAGCATCGTGAAGGACGTGGTGTTCAGAGGAACCAACCTGTGGATTTTAATGTTTGCCATCATTATAGCATCGGTTGGCCTGAATATGAACTCTACAGCGGTAATTATAGGCGCTATGTTGATATCGCCACTAATGGGGCCTATAAATGGTATGGGCTACAGCATAGCAACCTACAACATGAAGCTCTTTAAAATTTCTTTAAAAAATTATGGTTTTGCCGTGCTTGCCGGGCTTTTTGCCTCAACCCTCTATTTTTCAATAAGTCCAATATCAACTGCACATTCAGAGCTGCTATCCCGAACAACTCCCACAATCTATGACGTAATAATTGCTCTTTTTGGCGGGCTGGCCGGAATCGTTGCCATTAGCAGTAAGCAAAAGGGAAATGTTATCCCCGGTGTTGCTATTGCTACAGCGCTTATGCCTCCGCTTTGCACGGCAGGCTACGGATTGGCCACAGGGCAGTTCAACTTTTTCTTTGGGGCGCTCTACCTCTTCACCATTAATACGGTTTTTATAGGTATTTCATCTGTAGCCATTTCTCAAATTCTTAAATTTCCGATAATTGCTGACATGGATGTCAGGCAAAAGAAAAGCATAAACAGATGGATTTCTACGGTAATAATCGTGGTGCTGCTTCCGAGCATTTATTTTGGCTACAGGCTGGTGCAAAATGAGAAATTTAACCTGAATGCTAGCCGGTACATTTCGAATGTAAGTTCCTTTGAGGGCAACTACCTACTTAGAAATAACATTGATGTACGTAAAAAAATCATCACGCTAACCTATGGAGGTGTAAGCTTAACTGAAAAGCAAAAAGAAGCGATTACCCAAAAGGCGAGCAATTTTGATCTCGATGATGCCAAAATACTTATTGAGCAAGGTTTAGCCTTGAATAGCTCAAATGAAACCGACAGTGAGGTTATTAAGCTTAGGTCTGAGCTAACCCGCTTAAATATGATTATCAGGGATAAAGATGCCCAAATTGATAGTATCTCCAGGAAAAGGCAGCTAGGCAAAACCCTCCTGCTGGAGATTCAAGCTTTTTTCCCTAAGATTTCCAGCTGCTCCTATGCCGAAACCTTCCAGTATAAAACCGACAGTTCTCAACCCGATAAAACCACGGTAGTATTTTTCGGTATAACCTCCGGGATAACCCCTGCCGAAAAAAAGCAGATTTCCAACTGGCTCAATGCCAGGTTGAATCAGGACGACATCAAGGTTTTCTGGGAGTATGTGCCTAAAAATTAATTTTTAATTCATTGGCATATTGTTTCGCGCTACATGATGCTTTCTACCACTACTGCTCGGGCCAGAAGTTCAGCATAATTTTCTACAGCCTTCGATTAGCGGCGAAACCTCCTTCCAAAGTATTCCATCTATAATTCCCGCCCTAGCGGTATTCCATATGCTCCTGATCGGTGATTTTTTCGCAGTAATGGCATTTCAGGCTAACATTTTTCTTGTCAACCACCTCAAATTTTGGGGCAACATTCTCAAAGTTGGTAATGCATTTAGGGTTCACACACCTAACTATGCCCGTAATATGGTCGGGAACCTCAACCAGCATTTTCTCAACCACCTCATAATCCCTGATGATGTTGAGCTTGGCATGGGGCGCCACAATGGCAATTCGGTTAATCTCCTCGCGTTCAAAGTACTTGTCGGCAATTTTCACTATGGCCTTTCTACCCAACCGCTGGCTTTCCAGATTGGTTCCAAAGGTAATCTGGTTGGGGATTCTATCAAGTCCAAGAATTGAGATAACCTTAAAAAGGTTCTGAGCGGGAATGTGGTCAATAACCGTTCCGTTTTCAATTGCACTTACACTTAAATGTTTTTTGTCTTTCATCGAATTAATTTATTAGCTGGTTAAATTGCAACGAATTATAAAATATACACTACCACGCCATGCATTCCGTCATGGCACCTCGTAGCTACTTCAGTCCAAGAATTAGCGACATGATGGCCATTCGGGTGTACACCCCGTTTAGGGCCTGGGTAAAGTAGTAGGCTTTGGAGCTGTCGTCCACATCAATGCTAATTTCGTTTACCCGCGGCAGCGGATGCATCACCTTCAGGTTGGGCTTGGTGTTGGCTAGCATGTGGTTGCGAAGCACGTAAACGTTTTTTACCTTTTCGTACTCCATGGGGTCCGAAAAACGCTCGCGCTGCACACGGGTCATATACACAATGTCGGCATCAACAATATTATCGGCCAGGTCGGTGTGCTCCTCAAACTTCAGGCCCGATTCCTTAAGAAACAGCTTGTACTCCTGAGGCATTTGCAGCTCGGGAGGGGCAATGAAAACAAAGGAGGCGTTAAACTGCGAAATGGCCATCAGTAGTGAGTGAACAGTTCGGCCATACTTAAGGTCACCCACCATCACAATCTTTAGGTCGTTGAGGGTTCCCTGTGTTTTGCGGATGGAGTACAGGTCAAGCAGCGTTTGGGTGGGGTGCTGGTTGGCGCCATCGCCTGCATTAATAATCGGCACCGGCGATACCTCGCTGGCATAACGGGCGCTACCCTCCACCGGATGCCGCATTACAATCAGGTCGGAGTAGTTGGCTACTGTTAGAATGGTGTCCTTGAGGCTTTCACCCTTTGAAACGCTACTCGACGAGGCCTCGGAAAACCCAATAACCCTGCCGCTCAACCTGTTAACTGCGCTCTCGAAGCTCAGACGGGTACGGGTAGATGGCTCAAAGAAAAGTGTAGCAACCACTTCGCCCTGTAGAATTGGTTGGCTAGGGTTTCTCTCGAATTCCTCCGCCAGGTCAAGTACCCTGAGCATTTCATCCCTACTCAGGTCGTTAATTGAAACTAAACTTTTACTTTTCATGCTCATGTTGTTTTTAGGTTATATGTAGAAAAAAAGCCCCGGTTAACAGGGCTTTACAAACAATTACTGGTCAACGCTGTCTATCCATGCCGATTCCACCTTGTTGATTCTGGAGGTAAACTCCCCGCAAAGGCTTTGGCGCACCGATACGCGCACCATGCACCGGGTATCGAACTGCTGCTCAATCACCTGAATACTTAAATCCTTAATAACCCTCATCACCTCACCCACCAAGGGGTAGTCAACAAAAACTGAAAATGTTTGGTCTATTGTTTTGGTTACAATCCGGGCATTGTTGAGGGCGTTGCAGGCGGCAGTTTTATATGCGTTAATCAGACCCGAAACGCCAAGCTTTGTCCCGCCAAAGTATCGTACCACCACCACCAGTACGTTGGTCAGGTTAAAACTGAGGAGCTGTCCGTATATTGGCTTGCCAGCAGTCCCGGAGGGTTCACCATCGTCGTTAGTTCTCCACCTCTCACCTTTATAGCCAACTATGTATGCAAAGCTGTGATGGCGGGCATCATGGTACTCCTGCCTAAGGTCATCGAGAATAGCCTTTACCTGCACCTCAGAAGATACGGGAAAAGCCAGCGCAATAAACCGGCTACCCTTTTCCTTGTAAAGGCCTTCGGCTTTCAGCTCAATAGTTTGGTAAGTATCGTCAGCCTGCATCAGCTATTCATTAGAATAAAAATTGCAACAACCGACAGGGCGATTCCCGACCAGTTGAGACGGGTTGGGCGCTCCTTAAAAAATGTATATCCCAGAAGCACTCCGAGAACCACCACGCCTATATTGTTAATTCCAAACACAACCGAACCCTGGGCAGGCTTGCCTGTAGCCGGGTTGATGTGGTTGAGAGCAGCAATCATGAAGTACATCGAGCCAAAGTTGGCTAGTCCCAGTACTACTCCGACTAGCCACGTTTTAAGGTGCTGCAAATCTTTCAGCGCTGGCTTCGAAAAAGCCACCATTGCGAAACCGGCAATAAACGCAACTCCAAAAATTACAAAGTTGAAAAGCGGGTTCAGCTCGCCGGTAACAAAGGTGGCCTGGGCATACTTCACCGACGAGTCAATAGTTCCTATCCCAAAAAAAATGAGGACAGGAAGGTATATTTTCCGAAGTGAATCCCTGGGGTTATCGTTTCGGTAAACAGAAAGGATAACTGCTACCAACGCAACCACTATGCCGGCAAGCTTTGTGGAGGTAAGCTTATCGTGTGGATCAATCCAGATAGAGAACAGGATGGGGAGAACGACCGACATCTTGGAGGCAACCGAGGTAGCTGCAATTCCCGCACGCTGGGTGCTTAAGCCCACCAATCTAAAAACCACCACGAGAAGTACTCCCAGACAAACCATGAAGGCAATACTGCCAGGGCTAAATTGCCCAGAAAAGGCACCCTCACCCCTGAACAAAAAAAAACCTGCTAGGCAGGCAATGATGTAGTTGATGAGAATGATGCTGAGGGTGTTGATTTTCATCCTTTCAGCAATCTTGAAAACAACCAGTATTACAGCCGAGGAAAGGATGCAGAGAGGTAGGTATAACATCGCATCAGGTTTTGGCAAAATTACAAGAATTTTGGAAGTAGCCAAAATTAAATTATAAACATGATCCTTTAGATGACTAAAACATGCTACATTTCTATTTAACAACTATCTACATACGGCACCTAAATTCAACCAATAAATGCTACTTTTTAGAGGACAGTAAAATAATATTTTTCAGGATAAAGGAGAAAAAAATTCTTTTTCCCCCTTGTCCTGATGGAGTGTATTTTCTACTTTACCCTGTCCAGAAACAGGGGGCGAAAGAATAAAGCAGCTAAATGTTAATCATGACAGTGGTTAAACCACCCAGCCTAGATCCAGCCAGCTCAATAGCCTCGTTAACCATATCGAGGGGAAACTTTTTGGTTTCTAAAGAGTTAAGGTTTAGCCTACCAGAGGATGCCAAACTTACTATTTCGTCAATTTCATAGGTATGAAACCAGATTGAACCGGTAAGGTTAATTTCGGTTCCTAGTAAGAAACCATAGGGAACGGTGAGGCTGCCTGTTGCTCCACCCAAGCAAACTGCTGTACCGCCCTTTTTGACTGCAAACAGACATTGCTGTGTAGATGTAGTATCAACGTATGAAAGGCAATCAATAAAGGATTCTACACCTTTCCCATTAGTTAACTCCTTGATCTTTCCTGCTACATCACCATCCTGAAGCGATAGAACCTCAATAATTGCCGGATTTAGCTGTTTAATCCGCTGAAGTCTATCCTTCTTATTGGCAACGGCAACAACTTTGGAAGCGCCCATAGCCAACGACAGTAATACTGCACTTGTTCCAACAGTTCCAGTAGCCCCATTGATGAGTACTGTAGAGCCATAATGAACCCCGGCTCTTTTAAGAGCATGGTACGCTGTACCCATATAGCCAAGACGTACGGCATATTCCAGAGGAAAATTATCAGGTAGAGCAGCAATACTTACCGATGGAGCCTTAATAAATTGTGCAAAGCCTCCCTGGTATTCATCCATGAGATGAATATTGTTGGGGTTAAAGGTGAACATTCCCTGAAATGCCATGGAATCGCTCAACCCTTCCTGTCCCCTTAAAGCAAACTCATCGGTATTGTAGTATAGCATTGAATTCACCCAAACATACTGTCCAACTCTCAGCCTCTTTACCCTTCTACCAAGCTTTGAGATAACACCCACAGCATCCGATCCGAGAATAGCAGGGAGGGTTGGACGAATGAAATTTCCTCCTAGGTGTGAAATATCCTTCATAGAAGGAGCAACAAAGGTCGCCTTAACTTCAACCAGAACGTCATCGTCATTAAGTTCAGGAATGGACACTTCTTCAACCACAAGGGGTTTGCCCAGCTCATGCAAACGTGCAGCTTTCATAGCATAATTTATAGAAATTCATATTAAGTGATAAGAATAGTGAATGATATAAGGGCAATCATTAAAGAATTATAACATTACTGTTTGATTAGCTCAAGTGGAATAGTGAGAAATACTTCACGCCCAACCATTGGGGCGCCAGAAGGTAATGGAAAGCTAAATGCTGAAATCCCAAAATCGTCACGGTTTAACACTCCTTGAACCGTAAATCCGGCTTTTTGTACCTTCATTTGTTCCTCATAAGCCTGACCATTGTATGTAACATCGAGAACAATGGTTTTGGTAATCCCGTGCATGGTTAGATTACCAGTGAGCTTGAAATTATTACCATAGGTGCGTTCCATCTTTGTACTCACAAACGTGATATCGGGATATTTTTCAACTTCGAAGAAATCTGCTGACCTTAGGTGCTGGTCTCTAGGCTGAACATCAGTATTGATGCTTGCAGCTTTAACCAGTATTTCAGCTTTTGCATCTGAAAAATCCTCCCTTGAGGTAGTGATAGTTCCCGAAAATTCGTTGAACTCGCCCTCAACCAGTGATATACCCATATGGGATATTTTAAAGCCAAAATTGGAGTGCATGTTATCTATTACCCATGCAGAAGTCTGTGCCCCAACAGTAAAAGTTAGGGCTGAAGCCAAACCAAGTAGCAAAAATAATTTTTTCATAGCAAATAGTTTTAAGGTTAATGATCAGTAAGGTTAAAATTACATAAGCGCCATCTAGTCGGCCACTGAGCCGCCATCAACTGATAGTATAGCTCCTGTGACAAACGAGGCTTTGCCGGAAAGCAACCAAATTGCGGCCTCGGCAATTTCGGCAGGGTCGGCAACCCTTTTAATCGGGAGGTATGAAGCTACTTCCCTTTCGCTGGGGGCTCCGGCAATTAAGTCATGAGTCATTCCGGTATGTGTCATCCCTGGTGCAATGGCGTTAACTCGAATATTCCTATCGGCGAACTCAATGGCGGCAATTTTTGTTAGCCCAACAATGCCGTGCTTAGCTGCAACGTAAGCGGGGTTGAGACCCGGTAGGGCAATTAATCCCGCATCGGATGAGGTATTCACAATAGCACCGTAGCCCTGTTTGAGCATTTGTATGATCTCATGTTTCATACAAAGCCATGTTCCTTTAAGGTTAACGCTCATCAGGGCATCCCAGTCGGACGAGTCATAGTCAATTGTAGTTTTCCCCAATTTCCCTGAAATTGCCGCATTGTTAAAAGCACCATCAAGGTGTCCGTACAGATCAACCACCTTACTGATGAGGTTCATCACCTCGACCTCTTCCGATATATTGGCCTTGATAAAAACGGCCTTGCCTTCAGCATTCTCTATCAAGCGAACGGTTTCATTTCCACCATTTTCATTAACATCCACAACAACCACCCTTGCACCTTCTCTGGCCAATCCCAAAGCAGCAGCTCTACCTATCCCTGAACCCCCGCCGGTTACCAGCACGGTTTTGTTTTCAAGTAGTTTGCTCATTATTTTGTTTTTTTGTTTTAGTCAGAACGAAAAATGTTAAGGGAAACCCCTCTAACGGAAAGGGGTTTCCTATGATTAGAATTTAAAAATTAACGCTTAAGCTCATGGCATCGGCTATTGCCGCCCCTGTGTTTCGCGGAGCAGCAGCATCGCCGATAACATATACATTCTGTAGGCTGCTTCGTATTTCGTTGTAAAGCGAATTATTAGCTGCCTTTGTTCCGGCCATTACAATGGCATCAATACCCTCAAGCGTTTCTGTTGTGTTAAAAAATGGGTTCAAGAGGGTTGCCTTACCGTTATCAAAATTTATCATTACCGACATGGGGTGTAGAATCACCTTTTTTTCACCCAGCCTACGATAAATTGGAAGCAGGACCGTAGAAACCTCGTTGTCCTGTCCGTTGAAGAATACAGGTGTTACCCAATGAACTGTTTTACCCTGGTTGGCCAGGTGTTCAACAGCACCTGTACCCTCGATATTGGCATCAAAATCCATAACAAGAACGTTTTCACCCTTTACCTTGTTGCCAATGACATCCTCCACAGAATAGGTTCCCTCTCCATTTACCAAATTAGCTCCGGTAGCAACAACAGTAATATCTGGATTTTCAGCAAGTATATCCTCTTTGGTAGCAATTTTGTTGAGCCTTACATCAACGTTCAACTTCTTCAACGCATATTTAAGATATCGCGAAGTACCAGCCAACTCCTCTTTATGAGGAAGGGCGCTTTCCAACTTTACCCTACCGCCCAGCTCGCTGCTTTTCTCGAAAAGGACAACCTTGTGGCCTTTTTTTGCTGCAATTTCAGCGGCTTTCATTCCGGAAGGCCCCCCGCCCACAACAACAACCTTTTTCCATTTACCTGATTTACTAAAGAGCTTATCATTAGAAAAATCTTCCTCAAAACCGGCAGCAGGATTAACAACACAACTAATTGCGCGATTTTGCAAAAGTCGGCCGATACACTTCTGGTTACAGCCAATACATTCAACAATTTCGTCAGGATCGCCAGCTTCTATCTTTTTTACCCAGTAAGGCTCGGCAATTAATTCCCTTGCCATCCCAATCAAATCGGCTGTTCCATCTTTCAGAACTCCTTCGGCCATTTCCGGATGTATAATTCTTCCGCTAGCAATCACCGGCACACTTACAGCCTTTTTTATCCGGGCTATAGCCTTAAGATGCAATCCCTGTTCATAGTTCAACGATGGCAAGGTGCGATCCATGCTTTCCCAGTTGCCGTAATCAGTATTAATGTATTCGACATAGGGGTTAAAAATTTTGGCATACTCAATCCCGTCGTCAATGGTATAGCCCTTTGGTGTAAATTCATCAATGCAAAGCCTTATACCCAGAGGCTTTTCCCCAATATACTTTCTTATTTCCTGGAGTACCTCTACCACTACTCTTGCTCTTTTCAGAAGAGTTCCGCCATACTCATCCGTTCTGACATTGGTAGCCGGAGACAGAAACTGTCTCAGAATGCCATCGTGTGCTACCTTAATCTCAAACCCGTCAAAATCGGCATCAAGTAGCAGCTTAGCTGAATCCCCAAAAGCTTTTACTAAAGTATGAATCTCATCAATGGTCATTTCCTTCGGAACTTCCCTCACTGTCATATCAGGAATTGCCGAAGGTGCCCATGTAGCCTGCAGGGTTTCCACACTTTTAGTTTGATTCCCATAGTGGGTCATCTGAGCAAAAATTTTTGAGCCATGCTTGTGAACCGCCTCAGTAATTTCCCTTAGCCCGGGAATGCTCTCCTTTTTGGCGGCAACCTGGCAAGAATAGAAACCGGTAGGGTGCACCCCTATGCTAGGTACAATAATGAGTCCAACTCCACCTTTGGCACGTTCCTCGTAGTAAAACCTCTGTTTCTTGGTTGGAAGATGTTCTTCTGAGCCATAATACATCTCATGGGGCAAAAACACCACTCGATTCTTCAACTCCACACCCTTAATGGCAAAAGGGGAAAGAATTCCTGAAAATGCTTTTTTTGATTCCATACAAACGCCCTCCTATTTTAAGTTAAACATCATTCAATCCTTTTTTTTACCCTATAACCTAGTCAACAAGTTATTTGTCAATCCATTCAGGCTTTTTATTCCATCCAACCTTGATCAACCTCATATTTAAGGAGCATTAAGAGTATTTACCTTGTCAAGGTTCGACCTTGTTTGTTCACCAACCGTTGTTGACTACTCAGCATGTGGGTTATTTGAAATTTTAGTGAGGTATTTTAGTAAAACATACGTGTGCACTAGTTTCTCTTTACCAAACATACCCTATTCTCCAATTTCCAGTAATCCCGAGCATATAACTTTATCCATACAATGCATTCACTATTAATGCTTGTTTCATCAATAGTAACAACTCAGATAATTATTTGTTGTAACATATAATATTTATTTTCAAATTTTCCTCATATTGGTAAGTGCCAAAACCATTGAAGAAGAACAACTCTATGCATTCCCATTACTATAGATATGGATAGGCTGTAGTAACTCGGGATAAGTCATTTTGCACCAAGCTACATGAATGCCAGTATAGAGTATTGATTGAATGGTAACTGCAAGTCCTGCCCGGGTATATTAAAAACCATTGATTTATCTAAACTACCCAAAGCTACCCAACATCTGAGCGTAAGCAACCAAGTGCTACTTGGGTTTATTGGGCAGGCGAAACTGGGAGTATTGGAACAATTAGTATTGAAGCAATAATTTTTTTTTAGGCGAAAGTTTTTGTGACTTACAAGGAACTTTATGCTTGATTTCAATTAATGCCAGCTGAAAATGCAGCTGAAAATTCTGTTTTATTTTTTTGAAGGTCGTTTCTATAGTCCATCGATACCTATAAATCAAGGCGACTTCCTCCGCTGCTATACCCCAACTATTGGTGATGAACTTGTAGCTTCGCCCCTTCTCGTCCCGGTAGTAAACCAGCCTAAGGCAAAGCGTCTTTTCCTGGTTATCCTTTTTATACTTCAGGTGAATATGCTCAACCCGGTACACCCCATGCTCCTCTTTGCCAAGCGTTGTTTCATAAAGAACCTCCCGGACTTCGGCCTTCGCGTTATCTTTCAGCCGGCACACAAAATAGACCTCTTCATCTGTCCACTCTGCAAGCTGCCTGTAGTAGCTGTAAGCTTTGTCGAAGACCAACATGCTACCCCCTGACGGGTTCAAATGCTGTAAAAACTTCTTATCGTGCATCTTCGCCTCGCTGATTTTGGCAAATACTGCCGTTTCCGCGTGAACATCGGTCAGCATGTGTACTTTCAAGCCCCCTTTTTTTCCTGCCATCACCTTTGGGGTTACGGCCAACCCCTTTCATGACGTCTGAAAACAGCGTTATCGTGGTCGAATCAAAGGCATAAA
>Ga0208826_1000466_pt1 | contig 42134 bp, 34 predicted proteins | sample AD_UKC115_MetaG_FD_184451 | JGI IMG/M metagenome (GOLD analysis project Ga0208826, IMG submission 184451) | Active sludge microbial communities of municipal wastewater-treating anaerobic digesters from Hong Kong - AD_UKC115_MetaG (SPAdes)... | ecosystem: Engineered > Bioreactor > Anaerobic >... | reverse complement strand
TACGCGCCTGGGCGAGCGCTTGGTCGAGTTCGCTGTAGCTGATCGCGGTGTTCGGCACCGTCGCATCCGAGTCGTTGCATCGATGCGGCATTGTAGCAGCGAGTACCTGCCATCGACGTGACGAGGTGCAGCGGTACCTCGGGGACGTGAGCGGGCAGCTACGGCATGCGATCTTGTCTCCTCGCTACGGGAAAAGCGAAATTGCTTTTACGCCAGCGCCTCGACGAGTTCCGCGAGATCGCGCACGATCAAATCGGGCTCGATGTCGGATTGGCCCGAGGCTTCGTGCCAGCTCATCGATCCGCGCTGCAGCCAGACGCTGCGCAAGCCGGCGCGATGGGCGCCGATGACGTCGTGTTCCGCCGCATCGCCGACATGTAGCACCGCCGCCGGCGGCAGCGCCAGCTTTGCGCACGCGGCATGGAAGATATCGGCGGCGGGTTTGGCCACCCCGAAGGCGCTGGCATGCAGAACGAAGCGGAAATGCGCATCGATGCCGATCGCCGCGAGGTCCGCGTTGCCGTTGGTGATCGCGGCGAGCGGAAAGCGTGTGGCAAGGCTTTCGAGCGCGGGCAGCGCGTCGGCGTAGCAATCCACCCGGTTGCGTTCGGCATAGAACGCGGCGAACGCGCCGTCGACGTGGGCTTCACCATATCCGTGCGGCAACAGCGCGGCGCGCAACGACAGACGTCGCTGCGCACCGAAATCGTGGGCGATCTGCGGGTTTTCCTCGGCGACGCGATCCCGCAAAACGCGCATCGCCTCGATCGGCCACACTGCCGCCGACCGCGGACAGTGTGCGCGCAACCAGGCGTCGAGGCGCTGCTCGGCGCGAACCATCGCTGGCGCGATCGGCCACAGCGTATCGTCCAGGTCGAAGGTGATCGCGCGAATGCGCATGGCCGTCATCGCCGCGATGTCGCCTTGATCACGGGTTGCCCGTCGCTTTCGCGGCCTTTTTCTGCGCGATCACCTCGGCGGCCTGGGCTTTGGCTGCCTGTGCTTCGACCGAATTGGGTTGGGTGCGAATGAGATAATCGGCAGTCGCGACCGGCGCAGACACCGGACGCGGCACATCTTTGCCCTGTACGCGCTCGGCAACCCAGGCGGAATTTTGCGCAAGTTCACCCGTGAGCGCGGGTGCATCGTCGACGGGTACCAGCTGGTGCTTGCGAATGATCGCCTTGCCCGCATCGGAACTGGCGTATTGGATGAACTTCTCGGTCGCCTCGAAATTCTTGCCGTCTTTCTTCGCGGCAAGATAGAGCGGTGCGTACAGCGGATAGCTGCCGTCCTTGATGGTGGCGGCACTCGCGGCGACGCCTTCGACCTTGAGGATCTTGATCGCCTTGTTGCCCCACACCGAGGACAACGAGGTAAAGCCGAGGCCGTGCGGATCGATCGTCACGCCTTGGGCGAGCACGTCGGTGTTCATGTACTGACGTTGTGCCCAGACGGGCTGATCGCCCTTGTTGTAGATGTACTTGCGCAACACGTAGTCGACGCCGTCGAGCGGTGCGGCGATGGCGTAGAGGTTGATCGCCTCATCCAGGCCGCCCAGATCCTTCCAGGTTTTGAGTTGGCCGCTGTAGATGTCGTAGAGCTGCTTCAAGGTGACGTTGTCGGCCGGATTCTTCGGCGACGTGATCGGCACCATCGCCTCCCAGGCGATCGGATAGAAGGTCAGATTCGCTTCTTCCGCGCGCCCCGGCATGGCCGGGCGCGCGCTGCCGGCGACGTCGGCCGTGCCGTCGTTGACCGCGTCGATCCCCGAGATCGTGCTGAACGGTTGCAGCGTGACCTTGCCGAGTTTCGACAATTCGTACTGCCGGGCCAGATCGGCGACAAAACCGCGCTCGGTCGCGCGATCGCCACGCCAGATGATGCCGGGAGGCAGTTTCGGTTTTGCCGCGACGACCGGAGAAGCCTTCTTTACCGCGGGTTTGGCAGCGGGTTTGGCTGTAGCTTGAGCAATGGCGATGCCAGGCGCCGTGCCGATACCGAGCGCAAGGCAACACGCGCTGCCAAGGAGGAATTTTGTATACGTTTTATCTTTTTTCACTTTGTCGAAATCTGCCTGAGCGTTGAGCGATCCGCCATTATCGCCCAAACATGCCGAATGGCGCATCACTGCAAGGTAACGATGAAAGTATCGCCGCCGCGCGCCACGACGAGCTGAACGCGGCGCAAACCACGCCCCATGATCCGGCTCATGTCGGCGAGCGAATTGATGCGCAGATTGCCAATGCCGAACACGATGTCGCCAACCTTCAACCCGTTCTGCGCAGCGCGACTGCCCGGCGCAACGCCGGTCACGCCGACGCCGCTCTTGCCGTCCGCGCGCGCGCGTTCGCCCATGTCGGCGAAAATCGCTCCAGTCAAGCGCGCATCGATGCGTTCGCCTGCGCTCGTGGCCAGATTCTCGGCCTCGACGTGTGCGCTCACGGTCAACGGCTTGCCGTCGCGCAGCAGTTTCATTTCGACCGTCGAACCGATCGCGGCAAGGCCCTCGGCATTGCGGAAATCGTTTTCGTTCAGCAAGGCGCGACCGTTCGCTGCGACGATCACGTCGCCTGCCTGCAAGCCGGCCTTCGCTGCCGGTGAAGCGTCGCGCACTTCGGTGACGGCCACGCCGCGCTGATCGTCTTTGATGCCGAGCAAGCGCGCGATATCCGCATCGATGGTTTGTACCTGCACGCCAAGCGAGCCGTGGCGCACGCTGCCGGTGGCGATGAGCTGGCGCATCACACTGCCGGCGAGATTGGACGGAATCGCAAAACCGATGCCGACGTTGCCGCCGGATGGCGAATAGATCGCCGAGTTGATGCCCACCAACTCGCCGCGCAAGTTGACCAACGCGCCGCCGGAGTTGCCGGGATTGATCGAGGCATCGGTCTGGATGAAATTCTGGATGCCAAGACCGCGCAGCCCGGAACGGTTGAGGCCGGATACGATGCCCGACGTCGCCGTCTGGCCGACGCCGAACGGATTGCCAAGCGCGACGACGAAGTCGCCGACGCGTAGTTGGCTCGAATCGGCGAGCGGCAGCGAGGTCAGACCCTCGGCCGGGATCTGGATCACGGCTACATCGGTATCCGGGTCGCTGCCGATCAATTTCGCCTTGAGCGTGCGACCGTCGTGCAGGGTCGCGGAAATGTCGTCGGCGCCATCGATCACGTGGTTGTTGGTCAGCACGTAGCCCTTCGCGGCATCGATGATTACGCCCGAGCCGAGGGACTGCTCGACGCGCTCGCGCGGCATGTTCTGCATGCCGAAGAACTGGCGAAAGAACGGGTCGTTCGTGAACGGATTGTTGACCCGCACGTGGGTCTTCGAGTTGATGTTGACGACCGCCGGGACGACGCGTTCCAGCATCGGCGCGAGCGAAGGCAAAGGCTGACCGTCGACGGCGACGGGCAAGGCGGCTTGGCTGACCGCGACGCGACCCAACGTGGCCACAAGCAGCACAGCCAGCGCAAAAAACACGAGAGCCGGACGTCGATCGGAGAGGGGCCGGCGGAAAAGGGGAGGATAGAGGCGCATGAAGTCCTTCGTTTCGTCAGATTGAGCGGAATCGACAGACCGCCAACCGGGTCGCATGTTCCCGTTTGTCACGATTGACAGAGGAGCAAACCGCATTCCACTGCGATTTGGGGGCAGTAAATTCCGAATTTCACGTTTTTCTGGAATTAAGCGGTGCAATGCGTTGATTTTCCGTGGTTAAAAAAACCCTTTGACAAGCAAATATCGAAGGCGTACGTTTGCATCCGCCCTGCAACCACAACATCTTGTGTACTTTGTGACATTGTACTCCCAAGGGATTGGGTGGTTGCTTGGCAAGTGGGGCAAGACAGCGCGCCAGCGCTGGACGAGGCAACAGACGCGACAATTCAAGCAAGACAACACCGAGTGCCAAGAACCGAAGTGATCGGGAAAAGGCGCCGCGGGGGCGTTTTTCTCCGAATTCGACTTCGAAAACGGAGGGGCGAAGTCGCCGAATGTGGCGGCGGCTTCGCCACGCAGGACGCTGCAACCACGATGAAGATCAAGGAGAAAGCCAGCAATGAGTACTGTGCGTGTCGAGGCCTTGGAACGCGGCGAAGCGACGGTGCCGCTACAGCCGGCTTCCTACGACATCTGGGACAAGAAGTACCGGCTGAAGTCCAAGCAGGGCGAGGCGGTCGACGCGAGCATCGATCACACCTACCAGCGCGTCGCGCGCGCCCTGGCCGAGCCGGAGGCGACCCCGGAAAAGCAGAAATACTGGTACGAACGCTTCCTCTGGGCGTTGCGCCGCGGTGCGATTCCGGCCGGGCGCGTCACCTCCAATGCCGGCGCGCTCGAACACAAGCCGGCCACCTCCACGATCAACTGCACCGTCTCGGGCACGATCGAGGACTCGATGGACGGCATTCTCGAAAAAGTCCACGAGGCGGGTCTGACCCTGAAGGCCGGCTGCGGTATCGGCTACGAATTCTCGACCCTGCGCCCGCGCGGCGCCTATGTGTCGGGTGCGGGCGCGTATACGTCCGGGCCGATGTCGTTCATGGATATCTACGACAAGATGTGTTTCACCGTGTCCTCGGCCGGCGGTCGTCGCGGCGCGCAGATGGGCACGTTCGAGATCGGCCATCCCGATGTGAAGGACTTCGTCCGCGCCAAGCGCGAGGATGGTCGCCTGCGCCAGTTCAACCTGTCGCTGCTGATCACCGACGGTTTCATGCAGGCGGTCGAGAACGACGCCGACTGGCCGCTCGTGTTCCCGGTCAACATCAAGGAGAAGGACGAGGTCGACCTGAATGACGCTGCCAAGGTGATCTGGCGCGACTGGCCGACGACGAAGAACTACGTGACACGCGAGGATGGCCTCGTCGCGTGCAAGATCTACGGCCACATCCGCGCCAAGCACCTGTGGGACATGATCATGACCTCGACGTACGACTACGCCGAGCCGGGCTTCATCCTGATCGACCGCGTCAACGAGATGAACAACAACTGGTGGTGCGAGAATATCCGCGCGACCAACCCCTGCGGCGAACAGCCGCTGCCGCCGTATGGCTCCTGCCTGCTCGGTTCGGTCAACCTGACCACTTTCGTGCGCGATCCGTTCGGACCGAAGGCGCGCTTCGACTGGGACGAATACAAGGAAGTCGTGCGCGTGTTCACGCGCATGCTCGACAACGTGGTCGAGATCAACGGCCTGCCGCTGGAACAGCAGCGCAACGAAATCCTGTCCAAACGCCGCCACGGCATGGGCTTCCTCGGTCTCGGCTCGACGATCACGATGCTGAAGATGAAGTACGGCTCGCCGGAGTCGTGCGAATTCACGGAAGCGATCGCGCGCGACATGGCCATCGCCGGTTGGGAAGTCGCCGCCTCACTCGCCAGGGAAAAAGGTCCGGCGCCGATCATGAGCCAGGAGTTCGAGGTCACCGCGAAGATGTTGCGTCAGCGTCCGGAAATGGCGCGCGACGGCTACCAGGTCGGCGACAAGATCGCGGGCAGGGTGCTGCATGCCAAGTACAGCCGCTACATGCAGCGCGTGGCCGAAGTCGCGCCGGAGCTTGTCGCCGAGCTGGCCGAGGTCGGCGCGCGCTTCACCCATCATTCCTCGATCGCGCCGACCGGCACGATCTCGCTGTCGCTGGCGAACAACGCTTCCAACGGCATCGAGCCAAGCTTTGCCCACCACTACAGCCGCAACGTGATCCGCGAAGGCAAGAAGAGCAAGGAAAAGGTCGAGGTCTACAGCTACGAGCTGCTCGCCTACCGCGAGTTGATCAATGCCAATGCCATGCCATTCACGGACGATGCCGAGGCCAAGCTGCCGGATTACTTCATCGCCGCGGACCAGGTGACTCCGACCGAGCACGTCGACATCCAGGCCGCCGCGCAGAAATGGGTCGATTCCTCGATCTCGAAGACCGCGAACGTGCCGACCGACTACCCCTACGAGGACTTCAAGGACATCTACCGCTACGCGCACAAGCAGGGGTTGAAGGGCTGCACCACGTTCCGCTTCAACCCCGCCGCGTTCCAGGGCGTGCTGGTCAAGGAGTCGGACCTGGAAAGTACGCTCTATCGCTTCGAACTCGAAGACGGTTCGATGGTCGAGGCCAAGGGCAACGAGGAAATCGAGTACGACGGTGAAACGCATACGGCTGCCAACCTGTTCGATGCGCTCAAAGAGGGTTATTACGGCAAGTTCTGACCACGCGGGAATGAAGTACGGCGGAGGGAAGGCGAAGGAGCGCCTACCGGGGTGCCCATTCTCATTTTGTGCCCTCGCCTCCGGTTCCACATCCCTGAAAAAACCGCTTGCGCAAGCTCGCGCAACGGGTAAATTCGCAGAACCGAATCGCACGTCGTCGTTCGGGATGGCCGTTGTGTCTCAGGTCTGATGCTTACGTAACCGGAGGGAATTATGCAAAGCGTTGAATCCATCGGCGAAGCCGCGAGCAATGCGGTTGATGCCATCGTAGAAAAAGCTCAGGAAGTCGGTCAGGCTGCGGTCGAAAAGACCGGGGCCGTGGTCGCCGAAGTCAAAACCGTCGTCGCCAATACGACAGCCGCAGCGAGCAATACCGCCGTCGCGGCGAAAAACGTCGTAGCGAAAAAAGCCGCGACCGTGAAAAAAGCGGTCGCCAAGAAAGCGGCGGCGGCAGTAAAAACCGTCAAATCGGTCGCCAAAAAGGTCGCGAAGAAGGTTGCTCCGAAGAAGGCGGCCCAAAAGACGGTGAAGAAGGCGGCAGCGAAGAAGGCGGTGGTGAAGAAGGCGATCAAGAAAGCAGCAAAGAAAGTCGCGCCGAAAAAGGGTGCAAAGAAAGCCGCAAAGAAAGCCGCAAAGAAAAAAGCCCATCGCACGACGCTGTATTCCAGCAAGGGCAAGAAACTCTATGCGGTACGCGACGCCAAGGGTCATTTCAAGGATATTCAGACCTACAAGCGCGCCCACAGCATGGACATGAAGCGCAAGTCCAAGGCCGAAACCGTCGCCAAGGCGAAGAAAGCCGTCAAAGCAAAGAAGAAAAAATAACCCTGCATGCGGCAACGCGCGCACTTGCGCCGTTGCCGTTGTTGAAAAGCACGGCCAAGGATGGCTGTTCGCGATCATCGCGCCTGGAAGCGAGCGCACAGACAGATGACATCATGGCAATCAAGATCTCGAAAAAAATCAAAAGCTACAGCGTCGGCAAGCCCGACGAGGGCAAGATTCCCACCGTTGGCCCCGATCCGCGCGACGCGATTGAAGTGCCGGCGAAGGCCGAAGTCATCCAGATGCACGAGAAGGTCGAGCGTCCGGAAACCCTGATCGGCGCCACTTACAAGATCAAGTCGCCACTATTCGAGCACGCGTTGTACGTGACCATCAACGACATCGTGCTCAATGCCGACACCGAGCACGAGTTGCGCCGACCGTTCGAGGTGTTCATCAACTCCAAGAACATGGATCACTTCCAGTGGATCGTGGCGCTGACCCGCATCATGTCGGCAGTGTTCCGCAAGGGCGGTGATATCACTTTCCTCGTCGATGAGTTAAAAGCCGTGTTCGATCCGCGTGGCGGCTACTTCAAGGCCGGTGGCGTGTACATGCCCTCGATCGTCGCCGAGCTTGGCGCAATCATCGAACAACATCTGAAGATGATCGGCCTGCTGCACGATCCTGAACTCGATGAGTCGCAACGCCGTCTGATTGCGGAAAAGCGCGCCGCCTACGAAGCGCGGGCCGCTGGCAAGGACACAAAAAAAAAGTCTGACGTAGTCGCGGCGAACAAAGCAGACGATCACCGCGCGCCACAGGGTTTGAGTGCTGATCTTGCGGGTGTTGGTGGAGAATCCGCGCGCAAGTCGTCCGATATCGAATTTACCGAGCCCGCAGCGTCAAGCGCGTTCCCGTCGGGCGCAACGATGTGCAACAAGTGCAATACCCAAGCCATGATCCTGATGGATGGTTGCGCGACGTGCTTGAATTGCGGCTATTCCAAATGTGGGTAAGTCGCCGAATGGCTGCCTTTCCGACCGTGAACGCGAGTGCACGCGCCGGCGCGCTCGCGTGGAAGGCGTAGAACACGGAAAATCCTTATCCATGCGGGGGCGGGTTTTGCGCGCTCCAGGCAAGCATCGACGATAGGGGGATGCAATGTTACCCTTCCTCTGCCGCCGACCAGAGGTCGGGACAGATTGTGGTGAGTATTTGCATCGATCCAAATCGAGAAATCGTACCGCATTGGTCTGCTAAACCCGCCCCGCAAAGGGGCTTATCAACGCTTGGGGGTTTTATGTTTTCCATACCGCGTTTGTCAGGGATTCTTGTCGCATCGCTCGCTTTTTGCATGGCGTCGTCCACGCCGGCTCCGGCGCAGGCCTTGATGGTTGGATCCAAGAACGTCGCCATTGCCGACCCGGTCGTTCCGCGACCACCGACCACACCGTGCACGGTCACCCTGTTCGCCAATCAACAGTTCACCGATTACAGCGCCAAACCGTTCAGCTATGCGCCACCGAGCAATTGCGCCGGCCCGTGGCAGAAGGTCGTGCTGAGCATCGACTTCAATCTCAGTGGCACACGCCAGTTCGACCGCTCGGCACAAATGTGGCTCGGCGGCGCCATCGTCTATTTCGGTACCACGCAGGAGCCTCTGGTCGCACCGCCCGATTCGACGAAATGGCATGTCGAGCGCGATCTGACCGATTACAGCGCCTTGTTCACGGCGAATCAGGTTGGCCATACCGACCTGGGCAACTTCGTTGGCACTTCCGGTGGGGTGACGTACAACGGCATCATCACAGGTACCGCGACATTGAGTTTCTATCCGGTCGTCGGTGGCGTGCGCCAGGGCGCGCTGCAGCCGCGCCCGGATGCGGTGCTGTCGCTCAATGCGAGTGCCACCAATGGGTTGTCCTACCTGCACAAACCCGGCGATCAATTCATCGCGAAATTTTCGGCGTTGCCGACGAACATCGAGCGTGCGTTTCTCGACGTGTACGCGCAGGGACAGAGCGATGACGAGTTCTGGTACTTCAATCTGCCGAACGACATCGCCGGTGTGTTCGGCGACAATACCGGAACGGCCTTGCGCGAAACGTTGGTGCTGATCGATGGCCAGCCAGCCGGTATCGCCCCGATCTTCCCATGGGTGTTCACCGGCGGTGCCGATCCGATCCTGTGGCGCCCGACGCCCGGCGTGCAGACGCTCGCTTTCGAGGCCTTCCGTGTGGATCTCACGCCGTTTGCCGGAGTACTCAGCGATGGCAAGCCCCACGCACTCGCCTTGAGCGTGTACAACTCGACGAACTATTTTGCCGTCGGCGGCAACCTGCTCATGTATCTCGATCACGGCGGTAACAAGGTCACGGGCAGCGTCACCTCGAACACTCTCGCTGCACAGCCGACCGTGAACGTGAACGAGAACGTGACCGTCTCGCCCGATGGCTCGACCGCCTCGGGGACGGTTGCGGTGACCTCCAATCGCAGCTATGCGATCTCCGGCACCGTGAACACTTCGCACGGCACCGTCACCACCCAGGTCGCTGCGAACATCGCCTTTTCGAGCAATCAGAACCTGCAGCAGACGAGTACGACATACGTGCAGGATGCGGTACAAAACACCCAGATCGATCTCATGACCACGCGCAACGCGGGCGGCAACACGACGGTGGTGCATGAGCAACGCGCCTATCCGTTTACCTTCAAATACGAGCAGGTGCCGACCGCAGCCGGCGATGGCAGTTACACGTTGTATACCTATGTCGACCAGGAGTTCGCCCAGCAAGTCGCCGCGCCGGCAAACGGCTATGCGGTAGCAGTGGCGTCGCGCGACAATCATGTGATCTCCACGGTCACGCGCAACTACAATGCCGCAGGCTCGCTGGTTTCCGCGCCGGCGGCGTCGGTTCAGCTGTATACGTATTTCGCCCCATTTGGCGCTTGCTACAGTCGTCAGATCGCCTCGCAAAATCGCGTCCTGTCGAGCTGGCAAGACGGTGGCGCGTGTCTGCCAGGCGTCAACACGCTTTCGTGGCGCGATCAGTATTCGCAGGCAGCGTCCTCTGCCGTCGGCTCGACGGTGCAATTGCTGCCGTAACGGCATCGCGGGGCGGACTGCGGTCCGCCCCGCTCTGCGCGTGCGCGAACACACGGTTCAACATTCCGATACTCGCGTCCGCTTGCTTTACTTCTTGAAATTCGGCGCAAGCCGGACGGGCGCGGTGCGACTTCACTCCTTCGTGTCGAACAAGCCCACCTGCGGCGGCAATTCGTGCTCGTCGCGAAAGTTGGCCAGCCCCACACCGACGAGGCGGTAACGCGTGCGTGGCGGCAAGTCGATGCGCGCACGCAATGCGAGCGCGTGCGCAAGAAACCCCTCCTCGGTCTGTGGCGGGGCAGGCGGCGTGTGGCTGCGTGTGAGGATCTGGAAATCGGTCGTTTTGAGTTTGAGCACGACGGTGCAGCCGATGCGCTCGGTTTTGCGCGCCGCCGACCAGGTTTTCGCGGCCAAATCGCGGATCGCGGGTTCGATCTCGCCGAGCAGCCTGTCGTGCTCGAAGGTGTCCTCGGAGGAAATGGACTGCACACTCTGATCCGGGTTCACACGCCGCGCGTCGATGCCGAAACTCAGCTCGCGCAAACGCAACCCGTAGCGACCGAAACGGCGCTCGATCTCGCGCAGATCGAACGCGCGCAAATCGGCGCAGGTATGCACGCCGAGCGCTTCGAGCTTTGCGCTCATCACCTTGCCGACACCGGGAATTTTGCCCACATCGAGTGGAGCGAGGAACGCCTCGACCTGCTCCGGTTTGACCACGAACAGGCCATCCGGCTTGCGCCAATCCGAGGCGATCTTGGCGAGAAACTTGTTCGGCGCGACGCCAGCCGAGGCGGTGAGTCGCGTGGTCTCGACTATTTCCGCGCGGATCGCCTTGGCGATGGCCGTGGCGGAGGAGAAATCCGTTTTCGGCGCGGTCACGTCGAGATAGGCTTCGTCCAGCGACAGCGGCTCGACGAGATCGGTGTGCTTGAGAAAGATCTCGCGCACTTGTTTCGACACGGCGCGATAGCGGGAAAAATCCGGCGGCACGAAAATCGCCTGCGGGCACAATCGGGCCGCGCGCAAGGCGGGCATCGCCGAACGCACGCCGAACTTGCGCGCCTCGTACGAGGCCGCGCAGACGACCGAACGCGCGCCACGCCATGCAACAACGACCGGCTTGCCGCGCAAACCGGCGTCGTCACGTTGCTCGACCGAGGCGTAGAACGCGTCCATGTCGATGTGCACGATCTTGCGCATGTGTGCATTGTGCCATCGCACCGACAGGCTGCCATCCAGATGCGTGGATCGGCGATTTCCTACATCGCGCCACGCGTTTCGCGCATGGCACTGCATACAGGTACGGTGCAGGATGACAGCCTCATTGGGGAGGAGACGACATGCACGACTTCGAACGCACGCCACGCCCGTTGCGCTGGCACGAATGGCTGATCCTGTTGCTGCTCGCCGCGTGGTCTGCAGGCGCACACGCGGAAATCTATCGATGCACCGGCATGGATGGTGCGGCGGCCTTTCAGGATCGCCCCTGTGCGGCGAACGCCGTCCAGAGCACCGTGGTGCTCGCGCCGATGCCGGTTCCTGCGCCATCGCCCGCCCATGCCGGCGGGCGCGAGACGAGTGTAAATCGCGCCGGGCGGTCAGCCCGGGTGCCGGTGGCGGCGACACGTCGTCGCAGCGATGGCAGCGACGGCGCTGCCTACGAATGCCGCACCAGCGATGGTCAGGTGTTCTATCGCCACAGCGCCTGCCCACGGTCGGTCGCCGCCGTCGAGCAGGGCACTCGCACTCGCGGGCATGGCGCAAAGGCCGCGTCAGGCAAATCCATTGCGGTCACCTCGACGCGCATTCCGCGCGAACAAGCCTGTTATGAGTTGCGCCGGGCCGGTGCGGCGGGCCGACGCGGTCGCGAACACGATCAGGACGTATCGACCTACGAGAAGAATCTCGGCCACGATCCGTGTCGCTGAGTTCCTTGCCCCGGGAAAGGCTTCTCGCCGCGTTCGGCAGGCGCGGTGAAATCGGGTATCGTTGCCGCGTCGTCCAGCAACGAGGTGTCGCATGCCGTCGCGGTGGGTTTTCCTGTTTGCCTCGTTGAGTGCGCTCGCGCTTGCTGCCTGTTCCTCCGGGTCCGCCCCGCCCGGCACCGCGGCGTCTTCCGCCGCGATGCAAGCGGTGGCGAGCGCGACAAATGCCGATGCGCAGGCCGAGAAAGGCCTGAAACTCTACGAACAAATGCGTGCCAGCGGCAGTCTCGATATCGCCGCCCAGATTGGCGCGGAAATCGTCGCCAAGTACCCGGACAGCAAGGCAGCGGGAAAAATCAGGGAAACGTTGGACGAGGTCGAAGTGAAGGCGAAGGCCGAGGGCGAAGCGCGCCGACTCGCCCATCTGTGGGCCTACACCGTCACGTCGGTCAAGGGCGGCACGCAGTACGCCGCCTCGATCGAGAATGCGCCGCCGTTGAGTCCGCCGGGCTTGAGCGGCAAGGACGCCAAACACGTGCACTTGATATTGCGCCAGCACCCGGAATGGGGGCAGACGGTGTACCTGATTCTCGACAACGAAAAATTCAACTGCAAGTCGGGCTGCAAAACCTTGCCGGTCGGCTTCGACGGCGAGTCGGCCAGGCCGTGGAAGGCGACGATACCGCCGACCGGCGAGCCGGCGCTGTTCATCGACGACGACAAGGCGTTCATCGCCCGCGTGCTGAAGACAAAAAAGGTGGCGATCGATGTCGTGCTGGCAGGCGAAGGCAAGAAAACGCTGGTGTTCGAGACTGGCGGGCTCGACCTGTCGCATCTGCCGAACACGACGAAAAAGAAAACACCGTGAGGCGCAAGAAAACACACTACACCCCGGTCTCCTCGCCGACTCCTGACGAAAGGGCATGACATGAAGACGTTTTTTCGCTGCGCCACCGCGATCATCGTCGGCGTATTGGTGTTGCAGATTCCCGCCTACGCCGAAGCGCCGACGCTCGGATCGACCGCACCGACGTTCAAGTTGCAGGATCAAAAAGGCGATTGGCGCTCGCTCGATCAGTATCGCGGCAAATGGGTCGTGCTCTATTTTTATCCGAAGGACGACACGCCGGGGTGCACGACCGAGGTCTGCACGTTTCGCGACGACGTGTTGAAATTGCGCAAAGCCGGTGCCGAGGTACTCGGCGTCAGCCTCGACGACATCAAGTCGCACGCGGCATTCGCCGAGAAGTATCACGTGCCGTTTCCGCTGCTTGCGGACAACACGCAGACCACCGCCAAGGCCTACGGCGTGTTGACCTCGAAGCTCGGCTTCAGCTACGCCAAACGCGAGACGTTTCTGATCGACCCGACCGGCAACATCGTCAAGCACTACGTCGATGTCGATCCCAAGGAAAACTCGGGCCAGGTTCTCGCCGACCTCGCGGCATTGAAACCAGGCACGTGATTGCCGCGCCGGCAGCGGTGCGGATTACACGGCATGCCCGCCGCGCAGAATGCCTTTGAGCGTGTGCAGGAACATCCGGCATTCCAGTTCGGCCTTGTCGCGACGCCAGCCGTAGCGCTCTTGCAGGCGCGAAATCAGATAACGGCGACTGCCTTGTTCGCGCGCGAGATCGGCGCGCGTGAGCTTGCTCCATTGGGCGCGGATGGGTGATTTGAGTCGCGCCCAATGGCGCCGGATGACATCGGTTTGCATGATCGTTCGGACTTCGAGATAAAAATTTTGCGCTGACGACGATGCGTCGCGCAGGGAAAGCCTAGTCCGAAGCGAGTGAAATCGCGGTTACATCGGCATTGAAAATTCGTTGTGCGCATGGCGTCGGATGCGGTCCGGGCGCCGCGCCGATCGGCCATGCCAATTACACCAGGCGCAAATCTGCCGCCCGAGCCTGCGGGAAAACCGTGGCGAGTTGCGCGGGCGACAATCCCCACAAGCGCCCATACATGCCGGCCAGCAGGTTGCGGTAGTTGTTGAGCACCGGGTAGTCGCGGTTTTGCAGCAATGTGGATTGCTGCACTTTGACCTGCTCGCCAGCAATGCGGCCGCCGTCGATGCTGCCGCCGAGCACCCAGTACACCGAGCCGTGGCCGTGGTCGGTGCCACGATTGCCGTTCTCTCGAAACGTGCGACCGAATTCGGAGACCACGACGACGACCGTGTTTTTCCATTCCTCGCCAAGTTCCTGCGCGAAGGCTTTCAGGCCATTGCCGAGATTGGCGAGGTTGTTGGCCAGCTGGCCCTGCGCGCCGCCTTCGTTGACGTGCGTGTCCCAGCCGCCGATATCGACGAAGCCAAGTCGATATTGATCGCGCATCAATCGGGCAATGCGCTGCGCTTCGATCGAAAAACCTTTTGCGCTGATCGCGCCACGATTGGCCTGATTCATTTCATCGGCAAATTCTTTTGCGACATGCGCACGAAGTTCGAGACCATCGTTGACCGCCGCCTGATGCGCGTTGCCCTCGTACATCGAGGTCAGAATCGCCGACTGACGTGCGTCGTAGGCCGGCTTGGCGACGTTCTTCAGCGAGATGTTCGGAATATCGCCTGCGCCACGAAACGACAGCGGCAGTGCATCGGTGAAGGCGATTGGCGGCGCCTTGCCGCTGAGGATGCCGGAGAGCCGCGCCATGAAACCCGAGTTGAAATCCTGATGCGCCTGCAGCGGCTCGCCACGCTCGATGTTGTCCTGGGTTTCGAAGTGGCTGCGCGACAAATCGTCGGTGCCAGCGAAGGGAATGAACGCGGCTTGTTTGTCCTTGTACAGCGAGCCGATCGAATCGCGCAGCACCGGCGCAAGCGCCCAATCGCTGTCCAGGGCCAGTGCGCCGGTAGTCGATGTCGGATCGGGTCTGGGCACGGCGATGTTCGGTCGCGACTGGTAATAGAAATCACTCGAATAAGGCACAAGCAGGTTCGCGCAGTCGTATCCGCCGCGCAGAAATACGAGCAGGAAGCGGGGTGAGGAGGGCGATGCGGCGAACACGCGCCCGGCGACGGTGAGTGCCGGCAGGGTGGATGCGCTGGCGGCGAGTTGGAGAAAATGACGACGTTTCATAGGGGATACCTCGTACGTTCTTTATTGTTCCCGCAGACGCGAGAGGGTGGGTTGTCAGCGTGAATTGAATTCCGGCGAAGCGAGCAGAAAAGCATTCCATTCCTGTTGCGAGGCCGACTTGTCGAGTGCGGCCAGCGTGGATTTCGACAGGTAAGGCTGGATGGCATCGAAATACAGTTTCGAGGACAGTTGCGGAAAACCGGTTTCGACGCTCTTGGTGCCGTCTGCCGCGTCGAACAAGCCGGCATTGCCGTTGCCGATGATGCGCGCAACCTCGAAGCGTCGGCTCATCTGCCCCGAGCTGGCCCACGCGTTTTCCGTCAGCGCATAACCGTCGGGCGTGACGTGGCCGAACAAGGCTTCGCCCTGATTGTTGAGCCAGGTCACAACGGGATGCATGTTGGTGATCGTCTTGCCGTCGTAAGCCATGCGTACGCTCGACACGACGTAATGCATCGGGTCCTTGAACTTCTTGCCCAGCGAAGCGGTGAAGTCGCTCGACTCGAACAGCGTTCTCAACACCTGGGCGATATCGCCGTCGGTGTGCTGGAACGTGTTCGCCATCTTGTCGATGAGCTGCGGAGAGGGATCGTCGGCGACGAAGTACGTTGCAAGTTTGCGCGAGACGAACTGCGCGCATGCAGGTTGTTTGACGATCAGATCGACCGCACGCTCGATTTCATCGAAGCCGCCGCCCTTGATTTTCTGCCCGAGCAAGGTGTGGTCGTCGAAATCGTGCCGCTCGGGGTTGAACGTGAACAGCCCTTCGCGCACTACATACCGGCGCAGTGCCGGGCGCACCTTCGGGTCCGCATGATTCGGATCGATGCCGACACCGGTGAGAATCTTCGCCAGCTCCTGCACGTCGCCCTGGGTATACCCGGCGTCGACACCGAGCGTATGCAGCTCCATCAGCTCGCGCGCGTAATTTTCGTTGATGTGACCCTTGGCATTCTGCGCATTGTCGAGGTACTGCAGCATCGCCGGCGATTTGAGTGTGGCCATGACGAGATCGCGGAAGTGACCCAGTGCGTATGGTCGTATCGTTTGATCCGCATAGTCGCCGACGAGAAATTTCACATAGCCCTTGGGGGCGAACACATTGAAATGATTGAGCCAGAACCAGACCATCTGCTCCTTGAGTTGATCGGGCGAATAGATTGCGCGCAGCAGTTCGCGTCGCGTCGCCTCGTAGGTCATCTTGTAACCCATGGCGTTGCGGTCCTTGCGCGCCGTCGCTTTCATTTCCTCGTCGCCGAGCGCATTGATGCGTTTTTGTTCGGCGATCTCGTCGACGACGAGTTTGGCGGCGGATTGGTGAGCGATGTCGAGGTTGTCGATCTGCGCCTGTACCGCGGCAGGCAGTGCATCGTTCTTGCCGGCGAGCTGCTCGTCGAGGAAACGCTGACGGCCCAGTTGGCGGAAGCGCGCAACGGTCGCGGAGTCGAGCCCATACGTAACGCGGTCGAGCCACAGCGCATCGTCGCGACTCAACGCCGCCGGGGCGCTCGCGGCGGCCTGCGCCGTACCGATGCCGGTGGCAAGCAAAGCCGCATACAGAATGGAGGATCGTGCCATGTCGATGTGCCGTGCAAAGGGAGACTACGGCCAATAACGTGCGAAACGCCGATCGGATGACAACGATCGACGATGGTGCTGCATTTGGTTTCGCTTCATGTTCGACGTCAACGCGATGCCGGGTCGTTCGTTGTTGCCTCCTCGCACGGCATCGTGCCCCACCCAACCACGGAGAATGTTCATGCAGCGCCAATTGATCGCCACCACCCTCGTCACTGCCCTGCTTGCGTTCGGCGCCCATGCGCAGAATGCCGTCACCGACACGCAGCGTGACGCCAACCAGCAAAACCGCATCGAGCAAGGATTGAAATCCGGCGAGCTGACTACGCGCGAAGCGGCGAGTCTGGAACACAAGGAACAACGCATCGATCGCACCGAAGCGCGCGACATGAAGAATGGCCCGTTGAGCGCTGCGGAAAAAGCCCAGATCCAGCGCGAGCAGAATCGTGCCAGCGCCGCGATCAACAAAGACGATCACAATGGCAAGATCGGTAATCCGAATTCCGCTTCATCCCAGCGCATGCAAGCCGACGTGCAGCGCAACGCCAATCAGGAAAAGCGCATCAATCAGGGCCTGAAGTCCGGCGAGTTGACGCGCAAGGAAGCCGGCTCGCTCGAACGCGGGCAAGCGCACGTCGACCGCAGCGAAGCGCGTGCCGGTGCGGATGGCCACGTCGGCGCGGGCGAGCAGGCACGCATCCAGGGCAAGGAGAACCGCCAGAGCAAGCGCATCTACAACAAGAAGAACAACGACAAGGTTCAGGAGTAACGCGTCGCACCGCGCGGTCACATTGCGCGGGGTGGCCTTTGTCGGGTGACGTTGCGGAGTTACTGCAACGTCACCTTCTTGCGATTGTCGTTCGAGTTGCGATCCACCAGTTTGTTGTACGGATCGATGCCGGCCTCATAAGGTTCGCCATCGACGACGAGGGTGAGGGTGCTGTCACCATCCTTGATCTCTCGCTTTTCCAGATACAGCACCTTTTCGTTCGCTTCCTTGCCGTCGGCCGCGCGTGCGAACACGCCGATGTCGATCGGAATATCCACCTTGCCTTCGCTTTCCTTGCCGACGCCGTCGGTATACTTTTTCTCGGCGTGCACGGCGAGCGTCACCTCGTATTTTCCGTCGGCACGTTTCTTCGCCGTCGCTTGCGTCACACGATTGTCGAAAAACGTGATTTTGTCGAACATATCTTCGATCAACCCCGCCCATTTCGCATCGGTGCCGGCACGCAGCATGGCGAGCAACTCGTAAGAGGTCGTATACGGCGGTGACTGGAACGCCTTGTCCTTCAGGAATGCCGCAAGCACCGCATTCACGGCCGCCTCGCCGACATAATCCTTGAGCGCATAGAACACGACCGAAGCTTTGTTGTAGTGGATGTACTGCTGGTTTTCGTTGAGCGCGAGCGGCATTTCCTTGACCCGCTCGGTGGCGCGCATCGCAAGGTAACGGTCGAGCTCGTACTTCAGGAATTTGCGCATCTGCCCGGCGCCGTATTCGTGTTCCATCACCATCAACGCCGAGTACTGGGCGAGCGACTCGGACAGCATCGTTGCGCCCTGCACGTTGGCGCCGATCACCTGATGCGCCCACCATTGATGCGCGACTTCATGCGCGGTGACATAGAACACATAGTCGATGGCGTCCTTGTCCGACAAATCGGCGACGAAGCCGATGGATTCGGAATACGGAATTGTGTTGGCAAAACTCTGCGCGAAGCTCGCGTAGTTCGGAAATTCGAGGATGCGCACCTGACGAAACTGGTAGGGCGAATAATTTTTCGTGTAGTAGTTGAGCGACTTCTTCACCGCCTCGATCATGCGCTCGACGTTGAACGCATGCTGCGGATCGTAGTAAATCTCGATGGCGACGTCGTTCCAGCGATCCTTTTTTACTGCCCAGCGCGCCGACAGCCAGGAGACGAAGTCGAGAATTTTGGTATCCGACTTGTAGTGGAAATAGCGGCGCTCGTTGCCCGCCGCATCTTTGGCCGTCCATTCGCGTTGCAAGTAACCCGGCGCCAGCGCGATCTGATCCGGCACGGTCGATACGGTGGTTTCGAAATCGACCCAGTCCGCATCGTTTGAGATGTAGGTATTGCCGCGCGCGGGCATGTCGTCGATGGACGCCATACGCGGCATATCCGGCAGCCCGTATTTGCGCCGATCGTTGCGGTCGCTCAACTGCGCACGCTCCTGATAGCCGAAATGCGGCAGGTCACGGCTGTTGAAGAAGGTGCCGTTGTAGACGATCTGGGTTTGCCCGCCGGACATCGGAAAGCCCCGCTGGCCGATCTCGATGTCGAAATCAAAATCCATCGACGCGCCCGGCGCCATCGGTGTGGCGAGCTTGTATACGACGAGGTCGTCGTCATCGTCGCGAAGGCTTTCGCTGTGCGCGGCGAACGTGAGCTTGCGCACTTTCTTCACATCCTCGAAGTGCACGAAGAATTCGTCAATGGGCTGCGCCGAGCGGTTTTCCAGTCGGTAGTGCCCGCGCACGGCGGCGCGCAATTGGTTCGGGTAGATGTCGACGTCGGCCTTGACGGCGGTGATGCGCGGTTGCGCACGATCCTTCCACGCCGCGCGATAGGTTTTTTCGTACTTCGCACGCTGTTCCTTGCTCGCGTCTTCGGATTGGTAATGGTTCAACACATTGGTGTTGTAGAAAATCCAGCTACCCAAGGCCACGAACGCGAGTAGCGCGCCCGCAAGCGTCGCTTTCGATGGGCCACGGCGCAGTTGGGCTGCCGCGCGCCGCGCACGCTGACCGAAACTCATGCCTGTGCCGCGCGGCCAAAACGCCGCCGCAACCACCAGCATGGCGACGACGAGCGCGCCCCAATAGGCGCGCAAGGTCAGGTTCGGGCCGATGAAGTGGCCGTAGCCATTCATGTCCGACAGCGGCGCGGGCGTGGCCCGCCCGAAGTTGTAGAGCAGATGGTTCCAGCCGAGCATCGGTAACGCAATCTGCGTGACAAGCACGACAACGACGAGCAGATAGCCGAAAAACTTGTTTTCGCTGATGGTCTGCAAAAACACGAACAGCCCCGCCGTGAGCACAAACGGCAGCACCGCGAGCAGGCCGATTTTGGCGTACAGATCCACTTGCAGATGGGTGTAGCCGTGCAGCAACTGATAGCCGATGCAGAACACGATACCTGCCAGCACGAACACGAGGCTCGCACCGATCAAGGCAACGAGCTTGGCCGCAAGCGAAACCCAGTTCGGCGCGGCACAGGCATCACTGACCTCGGCCACGCGCAGCGTGCGCTCGCGCCAGACCAACTCGCCCGCATACACCGCGAGCACAAGGGTGAGGAACAAGCCGATGCCCCCGCGCAGCACCGTATCCATGTGCGAGGTGAGCGGCAAAACATTGGTGCCGAAAATCTGGCCGCTGAACATGAGCACGGTGAACATCACGAGCAGGCCGAGCACGAGCATCGCCAAAAACGGTGCGCCGCCCAACACGCTATGCAGATCGAATGCGCTTTGATGCAGAAACTGTTTCCATTGCGCACCGCGCGAAGTTTGCAAGCGCACACGCGGCAAGCTCACGGCGGTGCTCGTCGTCGCGACGCTCGATATCGCCACCGCCTGCGGCTTGCGCCGGAACAGGCGCAAGCCTTCGCGATCGATGCGGAACAAGCGGAATGCCGCGAGCAGCAAGGCCGCGCTGAGCGCAAGCCACAGCGCGCGATTGGCTAGCAGCCAGCCCGACAATGGCGGCAAGCGCGTGTTGTTGTCCTGCGCCGACCAGTAGCGCGTGATTTCGTGCAACGCGCTGCCGCCGAACGGATCGATCATGGCGCCGATCCAGCGTGCATCCAGATTCTCCGTCAGGCTTTCTGCAACTTCCAGCAATACGACGAAGGCAATCGCGCCGAGATAGGTGTACAGCATCGAGCGTGTGAGCGTTGCCAACGCGAACATCAGCGCGGCGATGAACAGCAAGTTGGGAATCACCAGCACGCCGAACGCCCACAGATACGCGCCGAACGCCGTCGGCCCAAGCCGCGCTTGATCGAGCCACGGCATCGTGCTGCCAAGCCACAGGCCAAGTGCGGCGACGAGCAGCACGCCGAGCGCGGCAAAGAATCCGCCGCCGAAGCGGCCAAGCAGATAATCGCGCTTGCGAATCGGCGTGGTGAAAAACAATTCGGCGGTGTTCTGCTCGAAATCGCGCAACGCGGCCCCGGCGATGAAAATCGTCACCAGCAGGATCGACAGAAAACTTAACGCGCCCAAGAGATTGATGACCACCAGCGGCGCATTGCGATGCACGTTGCCGATGCCGCCGCCGAAGTTGAGGTTGTCGGAGGCCAGCATGCTGAACGCGAGGCCGCCGAACACGAGGGCGACGATCCAGAACAGCGGGCTGCGCAGAATCAGTCTGCGCTCGAAAGCGAGAATTTTTGCGAGCATGGGAATTACGCCGCCTGCGCCACGGGAGCGGCGGCGCGCCGCAATTCACCGAAATACACATCTTCGAGATTCGGTGCCACGGCCACAAAACCCGCGCCGGGGCTGGCGTCGGCGAGCACATGCACGACCGGCGCGCCACCGACGAGGCGCGTGGACAGCACATGGTGCTGTGCCTGCACGCCCGCGAGTTCGTCCTTGGTCAACACCTTGCGCCAGACGCGACCATCGAGCGAGCGAATCGCCTCATGCGGCTCGCCGACGAGGCGCAACTGTCCTTGCGCGATGATCGCCATGCGCGGGCACAGGTCGGTCACGTCGTCGACGATATGCGTGGACAGAATCACGACGACGTTCTCGCCGACTTCGGCGAGCAGATTGAGAAAGCGATTGCGCTCCTCGGGATCGAGCCCGGCCGTCGGCTCATCGACGATGATCAGGCGCGGCTGCCCGATCAGCGCCTGAGCAATGCCGAAACGCTGACGCATGCCGCCGGAAAACGTGCCGAGTTTGTAGTAGCGCTTCTCCCACAAGTTGACTTGCTTCAATAGCGCTTCGACGAGCGTCTTGCGTTCTTTCTTGTCGGTTACGCCCTTGAGTACGGCGAAATGATCGAGCATGACCTCGGCGGTCACTTTCGGATAGACACCGAATTCCTGCGGCAGGTAGCCCAGGGTCTGCCGCGCCGCCTGTTTGTCGGCGAGCACGTCGAGATCATCGAGCTGGATCGAACCCGAATCCGGGTCTTGCAGCGTGGCGATGGTGCGCATCAAGGTCGACTTGCCCGCACCGTTCGGACCGAGCAGCCCGAACATGCCGTTGGGAATGTCGAGCGTGATGTCCTTGAGTGCCTGCACGCCGTTGGCGTAGGTTTTCGACAAATTGCGGATCGCGAGCATGGGGGATTCCCTTGGGTAGCGTGTATCGGCAGACAGCATAGCGGCAGCAGCAGGGTGTGACGTGGGCCTAAAGTCACGCGCTGACGCCATCGCCGCGCTCGTTGCGCGAATTTCGGCGCAATTGACGCGCCGCTCTAGCCGAACGGGGTGCGGTTCGGATTATCATTGCCCGGCGGCTTCGTCCGCATACCGATTCATTCGTTGCAAGCGGTGCGCTGCCAGCGGCGGCAGACGCGCCCAGCGTAAGGAGGGAGCAATGGCCGAGGTCGTAGAAGCCAAAGTGCCGGATATCGGCGATTACAGCAACGTGCCGGTGATCGAGATACTGGTCAAAGTCGGCGACACCGTGACAAAGGATCAGGGCCTCGTCACGCTCGAATCGGACAAGGCGACGATGGAGGTGCCATCTTCGGTCGCCGGCGTGGTCAAGGAGATCAAGGTCAAGCTGGGCGACGAAATCGCCGAAGGCCATGTCGTTGCCCTGATCGAAGCTGCTGGCGCTGCGATGCCTGCACCTGCTGCCGCAGCTGCGCCCGCACCTGCACCTGCACCTGCTTCAGCGCCCGCGCCCGCGCCAGCAGCACCTGCGCCCGCACCGACGGCGTCCGCCTCGGCTCCAAGCTCTCCGCCCATCGCCTTCGGTGCCGATACGGTGATGCCAGACAAAGTGCCCTACGCAAGCCCGGCCGTGCGCGCGATCGCGCGCGAGCTGGGCGTCGATCTGAACCTCGTCAAGGGCAGCGAACGCAAGGGCCGCATCACCACCGCCGACGTGCGCAAATACGTCAAGGACGTGCTCTCCGGTGCCGCGCCAATGCCCGGCACGGCGAAGGCGGCAGGCGGTGGTAGCGGCGTGGGCCTCGATTTGTTGCCGTGGCCGAAAGTCGATTTCGCCAAGTTCGGCGAGATCGAAACCAAGCCGCTATCGCGCATCCAGAAGATTTCCGGGGCCAACCTCGCGCGCAACTGGGTGATGATTCCGCATGTCACGCACAACGACGATGCCGATATCACCGAGCTCGAAGCGCTGCGCGTGTCGCTCAACAAGGAATACGAGAAGGCCGGGGTCAAGTTCACCATGCTCGGCTTCCTGATCAAGGCGCTGGTCGCCGCGCTGAAGAAATTTCCGACCTTCAACGCTTCGCTCGATGCGAGCGGCGAAAACCTCGTGCTGAAGAAGTACTACCACGTCGGCTTCGCCGCCGACACGCCGAACGGTCTGGTCGTGCCGGTGCTGCGCGACGCCGACAAAAAAGGCGTAGTCGAATCCGCGAAGGAAATTTCCGCACTGGCCGCCAAAGCGCGCGACGGCAAGCTCGGCCCCGCGGACATGTCGGGCGGCTGCATGACGATTTCCTCGCTCGGCGGCATCGGCGGCACCTCATTCACGCCGATCGTCAATGCGCCGGAAGTCGCGATCCTCGGCGTGACCAAGTCGGCGATAAAGCCGGTCTGGGACGGCAAGGCCTTCGCGCCGCGCCTGATCCTGCCGCTGTCGCTGAGCTACGATCATCGCGTGATCGACGGTGCGCTTGCCGCGCGCTTCACCGCGCACTTGGCCGCGCTGCTCGGCGACATGCGCCGCGCGATGCTCTGAGCGAAGGATTCGACACCATGGCAAACATCGAAGTCAAAGTCCCCGATATCGGCGATTACAGCAACGTCCCCGTCATCGAAATTCTGGTCAAGGTCGGCGATACGGTGACCAAGGACCAGGGCCTCGTCACCCTCGAATCGGACAAGGCGACGATGGAAGTGCCGTCGTCGGTCGCCGGCGTGGTGAAGGAAATCAAGGTCAAGCTCGGCGACGAAATTGCCGAAGGGCATGTCGTGGCGGTCCTCGAAACGTCTGCTTCCCTTCCCCCGACGGGGGAAGGTGGCGCGGCAGCGCCGGATGAGGGGAAAACATCGCACAGTGGAAAGGCCGTCGACAGCGGAAAGGCCTCTCCCTCACCCGCGCCTGCGGCGCGACCTCTCCCGGCGGGAGAGGTGAAGCAAACGGCGCCGAAAGCCGCGGGCGCTTCGGGCCGCAAGGCCGATATCGAATGTCAGGTCGTCGTCCTCGGCTCGGGCCCGGGCGGCTACACGGCTGCGTTCCGCAGTGCGGATTTGGGCATGAATACGGTGCTGATCGAGCGCTACGCGACGCTCGGCGGCGTCTGCCTCAACGTCGGCTGCATTCCGTCGAAGGCGTTGTTGCATGCGGCCAAGGTGATCGACGAGGCCAGCCACGCGAGTGACATCGGCATCGATTTCGGCAAGCCGAAAATCGACATCGACAAGCTGCGTGGCTTCAAGAACAAGGTCGTTACGCAATTGACCGGCGGCCTCGCCGGCATGGCCAAGCAGCGCAAGGTCACGGTCGTGCAGGGCACCGGCAAGTTCGTTTCGCCGAACGAGATCGAGGTCGAGACCGCCGACGGCAAAAAACTCGTGCATTTCGAGAAGGCGATCATCGCCGCGGGCTCGCAGGCGGTGAAGCTGCCGGGCTTCCCGTGGGACGACCCGCGCATGATGGATTCGACCGACGCGCTGCTGCTGCAGGACGTGCCGAAAAAACTGCTCGTCGTCGGTGGTGGCATCATTGGTCTGGAAATGGCCTGCGTCTATGAATCGCTTGGCGCGCAGGTGACCGTGGTCGAGCTGCTGGATCAACTGATGCCCGGTGCCGATCCGGACCTGGTCAAGCCGCTCGCCGCACGCTTGTCCAAGCGCTACGCCGGCATCCATCTCAAGGTGAAGGTCGCGAAAATCGAATCGACCAAGGAAGGCCTGAAGGCGACGTTTGAAGGCGAGAAGGCGCCCGAGCCGCAGGTCTACGATCGCGTGCTCGTCGCGATCGGCCGCGCGCCGAACGGTGCGAAGATCGGCGCGGACAAGGCGGGCGTGACCGTGACCGAGCGCGGCTTTATTCCGGTCGACAGGCAGATGCGCACCAACGTGCCGCACATCTTCGCCATCGGCGATCTGGTCGGCCAGCCGATGCTCGCGCACAAGGCGACGCACGAGGCCAAGGTCGCCGCCGAAGTCTGCGCAGGGCAGAAGAGCGAATTCGTCGCGCGCGTGATTCCGAGCGTGGCCTATACCGATCCCGAAGTTGCCTGGGTCGGCGTCACCGAGGGTGAGGCCAAAGCCAAGGGCATCCACTACGGCATCGGCAAATTCCCGTGGGCGGCGTCGGGCCGCGCCATCGGCATCGCCCGCACCGAGGGGTTCACCAAACTGATTTTCGATGAAGCCACGCACAAGGTCATCGGTGCCGGCATCGTTGGCGTCAACGCGGGCGATTTGATCTGCGAAATGGGCCTTGCCATCGAAATGGGTTGCGAGGCGGCCGACATCGGCCTGACCGTGCATCCGCACCCGACGCTGGGCGAGTCGATCGGCATGGCGGCGGAAGTGTACGAAGGCACGATCACGGATTTGTACATCCCGAAGAAGAAATAGTCGCGCGGGCAGCCGGCGCAATCGGCGCCGGCACGGCAAAATCACGAACTTTTACCCGCCTCCGCGGTAAAGTAGCGGCATGTATCTGGAATCCTACGGTCTCAAAGAGGCCCCGTTCTCGATCACCCCCGATCCGCGCTACGTGTTCCTGAGCGAGCGCCACCGGGATGCGCTCGCGCACCTTTTGTACGGCATCGGCAAGGGCGGCAGCGGCGGTTTCGTGCAGTTGACCGGCGAGGTGGGCACCGGCAAGACGACGTTGTGTCGCCTGCTGCTCGAACAATTGCCGGAAAACACGCGCGTCGCGCTCGTGCTCAACCCGAGACTGTCGCCGCTGGAACTGCTCGAATCGATCTGCGATGAGCTGAAGCTCGATGTCGGCGATCGCAAGGGCAGCCTGAAGGGTCTGGTCGACATGCTCAACGCCTACCTGCTCGACGCCTATGCGCAGGGTTTGCGCGTGGTGCTCATCATCGACGAGGCGCAGAACCTGTCGACCGACGCGCTCGAACAGGTGCGCCTGCTGACGAACCTGGAAACGCCAACGCAGAAACTGTTGCAGATCATCCTGCTCGGCCAGCCGGAATTGCGCGACAAACTCAACGAATCCGAACTTCGCCAACTCGCCCAGCGCATCACCGCGCGCTATCACTTGACGCCGCTCGACCGCAATGAAGCCGAGGCCTATGTACGCCACCGCCTCGCCGTCGCCGGGGCGGTGCGCTCGCCGTTCTCGCGTCTGGGTTTGCGCGCGCTGTACAAACGCTCGGGTGGGGTGCCGCGCCTGATCAACATCATCGGCGATCGTGCCCTGATGGCCGGCTATGCGCGCGAACAAACTTCGATTGGCGAACGCCTGGTCGATCGCGCCGCCGATGAAACCTTGCCCGGTGGCGCGCGCTATCGTTTGCGTCATTACGGCCCGTGGGCCATCGCCGCCGGTGCCGTGATCGCGCTCGGCGCCGGTGCGTATTTTTTCCAGCAGCAAACGCTTGCGACGAAGGCGGCGACCAGCGTACCGGTCGTCGTCGCGCCGGGCCCGACGGCGACGACGGTCGCGACGGTGGCAACCCCACCTCCGTTGCCACAGGAAAACCCCATCGAGAAAAAAATCGGCACCCTCGCCGCGAATTCCATCGACACCGAACTGACGGCCTGGACGCAGCTCCTCGCCCGCTGGCAAACCAATTCGACGGAAACGACCGTGCGCGATGCGGCACGCTGCCGAAGCAGCGTTTTCCCCGGCATGAATTGCTTGCGTGGCCGCGGCACGATCGCCCAGCTCGTGCGATTCGATCGCCCCATGATTCTGCCTCTGCAATGGCAGGGCACGAGCGCTTACGCGTTACTGCAAGGCGTCCGCGACGAGCAAGTGCAGCTCAATCTCGCCGGCGAAAGTTTTCACGTCGCCAAAACCGATCTCGATAGCGTTTGGGACGGGGAATTCATCGTCCCCTGGCGCCTGCCCGAGGAGGTGCCGGCGCAATTGCACATTGGCGACGCCGGCCCCGGCGTCGCCTGGGTCAAGGAACAACTCGCACGCATGGATGGCGGCGGCTCTGTCGGCCCGGCTTTTTTCGACGATGCGCTGGCCGACCGCGTGCGCAAGTTGCAAACCGCCTACGGCATCAAACCCGACGGCATCGTCGGCCCGGAAACGCTGTTCGCGCTGGCCGCGCTCGATCCCGCCGGCCCGCACCTGATGCGCACTCTGCCATGAACGCGCCTCTCCCGCCGAGTGCAACCCGACGCCTGCCGACGATGAACCCATGTCGCTGATTCTCGAAGCCTTGAAAAAATCCGAGGCGCAGCGCCGACTCGGTGAAATGCCGAACCTCGGCACGCCGATCACGGCAACGCGTCGCTCGCACGGCTCGGCCCCGTGGTTCGCACTCGGCATCGCCGCGCTGCTGGCCGGCGGCCTCGGCTGGTATTCCTTGCGTCCGCACCCGCCTTCCGCAACGCCTGCAGCGACCTTCGCACACGACAAGCCGGCGCCGATCAAGGCGCTGCCGAGCGCGCCGTCTCCGTCGTCGGAGTCGTCGGCCACGACACATCCTGCGCCGAAACCTGCCGCCTCGCCTCGTCTCGCGACGACCATCCCGAATACCGCGCCGGCACCAACGGCGTTGCCGCACCCATCGACACCCGCGCCCGCTCCGCCTCCAGCGCCGCCGCCCGCGCCCGTCGCCAGCACCCCCGCTACTCCGTTCGCGCCGGCCCCCCCGACTTCGCCGCCCGCCACCGCCAAGGCGGCCTCGGTACCGGCGCCGCGCGCAGACGACGTGCCAACACTCGATGATTTGCCCGCGAACGTGCGCAGCGCCTTACCCGCCTTGCCCATCACGATGCAGGTGTACTCGGCGGACCCGAAGCACCGCTTCGTCATCATCGACGGCACGCGCGTGGTCGAAGGCGACAGTTTGAAAGGCGTGACCGTGCAGGAAATCCGCCCCGACGGACTCGTGCTGGAATTCCAGGGGCGACGCGTGTTGTTGCCACGCCCCGGTTCGTGAACGACGATTGCCCGCATGTTCGTCACTGTCGAGCGACCACGCAAATCGTTTCTGCCCTGGGCGACGCTCACGATCATTGGCGTTTGCGCAGCGCAGTTCTTCTGGCTCGTCCTCATGCCGGAAAATCTGCGCTGGGAGTTCGTGCGACATTGGGGGACGGTGCCGACTCGACTCATCGACGCCAACGCATCGTTGTGGCAGCAACTGATCGAACTTCGCTGGCTGCGTCTTGCGACCTCGCTGTTCATCCATGCCGGTTGGCTGCATCTGGCCGGCAACCTGTTGTTCCTGATGATCTTCGGCGTGCCCGCCGAGCGCGCGCTCGGCGCGTGGCGGTTTTTGTTGTTGTTTCTGCTCGGAGGGGCACTGGCCAATCTCGTCGAAGCGACGATGCTGGCCAGCACCAGCGCACCGATCGTGGGCTCCAGCGGCGCCGTGTCGGCGATCATCGGCGCCTATCTTGGCCTGTTCCCGCGCGCGCGCCTGGGCTTGGTGTTGCCGCTCGGCATGTTTCTTGAGTTCGTGCGGATTCCCGCTCCGCTGCTGATCGGTTTCTGGGCCCTGTTGCAAATCGCTTTTGCCTTCGTCGGCCCCGCCTACGGTGCGATCGCGTGGTGGGCGCACATTGCCGGCTTTGCGGTCGGCATGTTGTTCGCCTTGATTTCCCGGCCAGCCATCCTCCGCCGATTGCGCTCCTGAATCGCCGCGAATCCCCCTTCGTGCCGGTCATGCGAGAATACGCGCATGAAAAACAAGAAACTGTACAAGGTCACTTTTTTGAGTCAGGGCAAGACGCTGGAACTCTACGCCCGCCACGTGGCATCGAGCGCGCTGTGGGGTTTCACGGAAGTCGGCGACATCGTGTTCGACCAACAGGGCGAAAGCGTCGTGATCGATCCGACCGAAGAGCGCTTGCGCGAAGAATTCGGCAATACCCGCGTGCTGCATTTGCCGATCCAGTGCATCGTACGCGTGGAAGAGGTGAACAAGTGCGAGCCGCTGGTCATTCGCGATGCGGCGAGCGGCGAGCGAGTCGTTACGCCGTTTCCGATCACCCCGCCGCTGCGCAAGCCCTGATTCGCGCAGTCATCCCTTCTTTTCTGCGGCGGGAAGGGCGGGCTTGCGTTGCAATGTCAGCCCCTTGAGCACATTCACCGCCTCGCTGAGCGCATAGTCATCGAGGTTGTCGCGCGCAGCGGCTTTGTCGTCGCTGCCCTCTTTCTCGTTCGCACCTTTGAGGTGATTGGGCAGGTCGCGTTCGCCGACGATGTAACCCGGCGGCGTATCGCGCGCGACCAGTTTGAGATCGCCCAGTTCGATGTCGGGGCGAATGCCCTCGGCCTGGATCGAGACACCGCTCGGCGTGTAGTAGCGCGCCGTCGTCAGCTTGATCGCGTGAGTGTCGTCGAGCGGCAGCACGGTCTGCACCGAACCTTTGCCGAACGTGCGTCGACCCATGATCAAGGCGCGATGATTGTCCTTGAGCGCGCCGGCGACGATTTCCGCCGCCGAAGCCGTGCCGTTGTCGGCGAGAACCACGATCGGCGCTCCGTCGATCAGGTCGCCGGGGGTTGCGCTGAAACTCAGGTCGGACTGTTTCAGACGCCCTTTCGTCGTCACGATCGTCCCGCTGTCGAGAAAATCGTCGCTGACTTCGACCGCCGCGGTCAGCAGGCCGCCCGGATTGCTGCGCAGGTCGAGGACGAGGCCCTTGATCGGCGTGTTCGCATTGCCGATCGCGGCCAGCGCGCGCTTGACCTCGCCGCCGGTGTTTTCCTGGAATTGGGCGATGCGCAAATAGGCATAGCCCGGCTCGATCCAGCGCGCTTTCGCGCTGGCGACGCGGATCGCGGCACGAACGAGCTTGATCTCGATCGGCGCATTCGCGCCTTCGTGGACGACGCCGAGGACGACCGGCGTACCGGCCTTGCCGCGCAGCAGGTTCGACGCCTCGCTCGCATTCTCCGACGTGATCGGCTTGCCATCGATGCGCACGATCGTGTCGCCCGGCTTGATGCCGCCGCGCGCGGCGGGAGAGTCGTCGATCGGCGCGATCACGCGCAGCGCCCCATCCACCGCAAGCACCTCGACGCCGAGGCCGCTGTAACTGCCCGTCGTCTCCTCGGACAATTCGGCCATTTCCTTTTCGTCGAGATATTCGCTGTGCGGATCCAGATTGGCCAGCAAACCCTTGACCGCCGATTGCATCAGGGTCTTGTCGTCGACCGGATCGACGTAAGCCTGCTTGACCAAGCCGAACACGGCGGCAAACGCCCGGATGTCGTTGATATCGACTCCGGTGTTCTTGGCGGCTGTCGTGGGAGTGGCCGGCGCGGCAGGTTTGCCGGATTCATCGGTCGCAGCGGATGCCACCGTGGCGGCGAGGGATATGGCGAGAGCCAAAATTTTGACCGACATGAAGCCACCCTTGGATTTCAGGAAAACCAGATCGCACGCTTGCCTCTGCGGGCGATTTCGACGTGCCACTCTACCCCAGCCGCACTCGCGCATGGCCTCGATTCGCACACCTCCGCGCCGGAGCGCGAGCGCCAATGCCGACATCACGGCTTCAACCAACCGCGCGGATCGACCGGTTTGCCCTGTGCGCGCAGTTCGAAATAGACGCCCGGGGTTTTTTGTCCGCCGGTCGTACCGCTGGTCGCCACGACGTCGTTCGCATCCACCCAGTCGCCCACGTCCTTGAGCAGGGTTTCGTTGTAACCATACAGGCTCAAATAGCCATCGCCGTGATCGACGATGAGCAGCAGCCCGAAGCCGCGCATCCAGTCGGCGAACACGACCCGCCCGTGCGATATCGCATGCACCTCGGCGCCATCGGCGGCCGCGATCACGATTCCGCTGCTCGCACGATCGCCGATCTTTGCTCCGTAGCCCGAGGCCACACGACCGCGCACCGGCCAACTCAATCGACCACGCAATGAAGCAAACGGTTCCGCACCGGCGAGCTGCTTGGGAATGTCGGCGAACACGTCGCGCAGTTTCACGAGCAGGTCGCTCAATTCCTTTTCGTCCTGACCGAGCACGGCCAGGCGCGCCTGATCGTCCTTGAGTTGCCGGTCCAGGTCGGCGAGCGATTGGGCGCGCTGCGTGCGCTCCGCATCGAGCCGCCCGGCTTCGTCCGCACGCTGCGCGCGCGTCGCGGTAAGTTGCGCGGTTTCGTCGTCGATGGCTTTGTGTACCTGGGCCAGTGCGTCGAGATCCTTGAGCAGAGCCTGGATTTGCGCGACACGCGCACGCTCGAAGTAATGAAAATATTCGAGCATGCGACCGATCTTCGCGATGTTTTCCTGGGCCAACAGCAACTTCAATTCCTCGCCGTGGCCGACGACGTAGGCCGAGCGCAGCAATGCCGCAAGGGTTTCGCGCTGCGCGGTGAGTTTGGTTTCGAGCGCGAGTCGCTGCGTCTCCAGCTGGCGCAATTTGTCTTGTTGCCCGGCCAGAGTCGAATCGATCGAACGCAACTCCCGGGCCGTGGCGGCGACCTTCAGATCGTGCTCGCGCAGTTCGACGATGGCGGTCGCCTTGCGGGCGCCGTTTTCTTTCTGCGCAGCGACGATTTTTCCGATTTCGGCGCGCACCGAATCGAGCCGCTGTTTGGCCTGGGCTTCCTGTGCGTCGTGCCGGGTTTCATCGTTCTGTGCGTACCCATCGCGGGCGCCAATCAGGCCTGCGATGGCCAGCATGGCGATGGCCACGCCACGACGGTACGGAAATTCCGCCACGAGCCGGCACGAACGACGCACGAAAAAAACGCGTGGCGCGAACGGATTCAAGCGGCAAAATGGACGAGCGAACGCCCCGTCATTTCCGTCGGTGCCGGCAAGCCCAGCAGCGCCAGCGCCGTCGGCGCCAGATCGCGCAATGCACCCGGTTCGAGCGTGGCCTTGCGGCCGACGTAAACCAGCGGCACCGGGCCCACCGTATGCTGGGTGTGCGGCTCGCCGTTCTCGTCGAGCATCTGTTCGAAGTTGCCGTGGTCGGCGCTGACCAGCATTTCGCCGCCGGCGTCGAGAATCGCGGCGAGAATTTTCGCCAGTGCCGCATCGACCGCCTCGGCCGCCTTGATTGCCGCATCGAGTTTGCCGGTATGGCCGACCATGTCGGCGTTGGCGATGTTGCAGACGATGAAGTCGTACTTGTGGCCGCGAATCGCCGCGGACAATTTGGCGGCAACCTCAGGCACGCTCATCTCGGGTTGCAAATCGTAAGTGGCGACCTTCGGACTCGGCACGAGAATGCGGTCCTCGAGCGCATACGGCGCTTCGCGACCGCCGGAAAAAAAGAAGGTGACGTGCGCGTACTTCTCGGTCTCGGCGATGCGCAGTTGACTCAAACCCTTCGCCGCAAGGTACTCACCGAGCGAATTCGACAACGATTGCGGCGGATAGGCGATCGCGCTGACGGCCAGACTCTGGCTGTATTCGGTCAAACTCACGAATGCCGATAGCGCGACCTGGCGTGCGCGCACGAAACCATCGAACGTCGGATCGACGAAAGTCTGAGTCAATTCGCGCGCGCGGTCGGAACGGAAGTTCATGTAGACGACCGCATCGCCATCGGCCATGAACCATCCTTCGTGGGTCACCGTGGGCTTGACGAATTCGTCGGTTTCGCCGCGCGCATACGCTCGGTCGAGCGCCTTCAGGACATCACTGTCGATGTCCTCGCCCGAGGCGTTGTCGCCGCTTGCGATTGCGTCGTAGGCAAGCTTGACGCGATCCCAGCGTTTGTCGCGATCCATGGCGAAGTAGCGGCCGCTGACCGTCGCGATGAACGCATCGGGGAGCTTGCCGCATGCGGTTTGCAGTTTCTCCAGCGACGCGCGCGCGCTCTGCGGCGGCGTATCGCGGCCATCGAGAAACGCGTGTACGGCGACGCGGGCCACGCCTTGGCGCCGGGCCAAATCGAGCATCGCGACGATGTGATCCTCCTGCGAATGCACGCCGCCGGGCGACAGCAAGCCGAACACATTCAGCGTGCCGCCCGTGCGCTTGACCGCCGCGCACGCGCCGACCAGTGCGGCATTGTCGAAGAAGCTGCCGTCCTCGATCGCCGCGTCGATGCGGGTCAGGTCCTGATACACGATGCGGCCCGCGCCGATGTTCATGTGACCGACTTCGGAATTGCCCATCTGCCCGTCGGGCAGGCCGACGAAGCGGCCGTGCGTCTCGACCAACGTGTGCGGATACGTCGCCAGCAGATGCCGCCACGTCGGCACCTCCGCCAGCGCAAGGGCGTTGTTGGCGGGATCGTCGCGATGACCCCAGCCATCGAGAATCAGCAGCAAAACCGGCTTCGGTGCGGTCACGTCGGGCATCCTTCGGGTGGCGTCGATATCATGGCAATGGTAACGGAATTCCCCCGCAGGCCGCAGTCCGGTAAACCCTTTTCCACCTTGTCTGCATCAGAAAGTCGGCAACTCGTCGTACTCACTCTCACGGGAGATTTCCATGATTCGCAGCACGCCCGCATTTGTCCTTGTTCTCGCCCTCGGCTTCATTGCCTCCGCGTTCGCGGGAGGGCAGGGCGATATCGACAAGGTCAACGGCGCCATCACCATCGATGACGGCAGCAATGCCGGCAAGTTGACCACGGTCAACGGCAGTATCCGCATCGGCGCCAACGCCCACGCGAAACGGGCGGAAACCGTCAACGGCGGCATCCACCTCGGCGCCGGCAGCACACTCGATGCCGTCGAGTCGGTCAACGGTGGCATCAAACTCGGCAGCAAAGCGAAAGTCGCCGGAACGGTCGATGTCGTCAACGGATCGATCACGCTGGATCAAGGCGCCGACATCGGCGGCAAAGCCTCGAATGTCAATGGCGGCATTCAACTCGACGCCGCGCACGTCGGCGGCGGCATCGACACGGTCAACGGCGACATCGCCATCGGCGCGAATTCGCGCGTCGAGGGCGGCATTCTGGTCGAGGAAAACCACAGTTGGTTCAATTTCGGCTCGCGCAAGCCGCGCATCGTCATCGGTCCGCATGCGGTGGTGCAGGGCACGCTGAAATTCAAGCGCGAGGTCGAACTGTGGGTCAGCGACAGCGCGACCATCGGCCCGATCGAAGGCGCGACGGCGCAGAAATTTTCCGGCGAGCGGCCGCCACAGTAAGCGCGACTTGCCTGCCATCGAAGAACGATCGAGGCCGGCGCTTGTCGCTCTCGCCGGCGTGACGGAAAATCGTGCCCCCTTGGCGCACCGGATTTCGCATGCCGCTACTCGTTCTTCTTTCGCTGGCCCTGCAGATCGCTTGCGCCGTGCATGCAGTGCGCACGCGGCGCGAAATGTACTGGATATGGATCATCCTGATCGGTTCGTTTCTTGGCGTGGCCATCTACGTGATCGCCAACGTGCTGCCCGACTTGCGCCACGACCCGCGCGCGCGCAAGACGGCAAGCAAGGTGCTCGACACGGTGGCGCCCGAGCGTCGGCGCAGGCAGATCCAGCAGCGTCTCGACCTCGCCGACACGGTCGACAACCGCCGCGCGCTCGCCGAGGAGTGCCAAAACCTCGGCGACCACGCCAATGCGGCAGAGTTGTATCGCAGCGTACTGACCGGAATGAATGCGAACGACGCCGGTTTCTTGCTCGGTCTGGCGCGCGCGCAGGTCGGGCTGGGCGATGTCGCCGGCGCACGCGATTCGTTGCGCCAACTGGCGACGGCAAATCCGCACCTGCGCTCCAGCGAGGCCGATCTGCTGCGCGCGCGGGTCGATGAAGCGCTCGGCGATTCCGATGCCGCACTCGCACGCTATCGCGAACTCGCCACGAGCTACCCCGGCGAGGAGGCGCGCTATCGCTACGCCGCCTTGCTCGCGCAGTGCGCGCGCCCGCGCGAAGCGCGCGAGGTGTTCGAGGACATGCTCAAGCGCGCGAAAGTGTCGCCCAACTACTACCGGCGCAAGGAAGCGCCGTGGCTCGATGCGGCCAGACGCGATCTCGCCACCCTCGGGCCGCCATGACGGCGCCGCATTTTTTCGGAAAGCATCGGCCATGAATTTTTCTTCCGCATCGTCGGGTGTGGCGGCATTCGATCGCAATCGCGGCATCGATGCGCTGCGCGGCGCATCGATCGTGTTCGTCATCTTCAATCATCTCGGCATTCGCATGCCGCTCGCCAAGACGGCGTTGGCGCAAATACTTCCGTCGTGGCTGCTGCGCGGGTTGAACTGGAACGGCTACGAGGCGGTGTTCCTGTTTTTCGTGATCTCGGGCTTTCTCATTGCGCGCCGTTCGCTCGAGCGTTGGGGCGAATGGCAATGCACTCCGTTGCGGCAGTTCTACCTGTTTCGCGCTTCGCGCATCCTGCCGACGCTCGTGCTCGTCGTCGTCGCGCTCGCCGCATGCCATCTCCTGCGCGTACCGAATTTCGTCATCGACAAATCGGGGCAATCGCTCGGCGGCGCCATCGCTGCCGTGTTCGGCCTGTACTTGAACGTCTACGAGGCGCGCCACGGCTATCTCCCGGGCGGTTGGGACGTGCTCTGGTCGTTGTCGATCGAAGAAGTGTTCTATCTCGCTTTTCCGCTGCTCTGCGTGAGTCTGGGCCGCGTGCGCGTTGCCTTTGTCGTGGCGTTGGTTGCGCTGGCTCTGTCGCTGCCGTATACGCACGCGCTGTTGCGCGCGGAATACGGGCAATCGCATTCGCAACTCGCCGAAATCTGGCTGGAAAAAGCCTATCTGCCCGGCATGGCAGCAATTGCGTTCGGCGTGCTGACCGCCTTGTTGGCGCAACGAATCGCGGCGCCGCCGCAGCGCACGGCGCTTGCCTGTTGCCTGATCGGCGTCGCCGGCATCGGCAGCGTTTTCTTCGCTGGCAAGTTCGTTTTCCACTGGTTGCGCGATGGTTACATGGTGTTGCTGACCGGCTCGGCGGCGAGCCTCGTGCTGGGCCTGCACTGGCAGGCGACATCCGGCAAACCATGGCAAATGCGCGCGTTCGGCTGGGTGTGTTCGTGCGGAAAGCTCAGCTACGAAATCTATCTGTTCCACATGTTTGTCGTGTTCGCGATCGTCGGTATCGCTCGCGCCTGCGGGCTCGACGAGGAATGGGGCTGGCTGTGGTATGCGCCGACGCTGGTGCTGTCGTGGTTGCTCGGCCGCATCGTGTCGCGCGCCTTCTCGCAGCCATGCGAGCGCTGGTTGCGCAACCGCTTCGCCGGGAGGCCAATTCCCGCTGGATAGCCCCTTGGCATTGCGCCACATGCGCACCGCAACGCGGTCGTTAACGAGTGCGCTGTGGCATTATCATGCCGGGGTGGGGAGATGTTCATGTCGTCAGATACGTTGAATGCGGACGCGGACGGCGCACGCACAATCGGGCCATACCGGCTTGTGTGCGTCCTGGGTGAGGGCAGCATGGGCCGCGTCTGGCTTGCCGATCAGGATCAGCCGCGCCGTCAGGTCGCATTGAAAATCGCACATGGTGCGCAGCCGAGCCTGCTTGCCCGCATGCGCCGCGAAATCGATACGTTGGCCGCGCTCGAACATCCCGGCATCGCCCGGTTGTACGCTGCCGGCGAAACGCGCAGCGGCGACATCGACGTGCCATGGCTGGCCATGGAATACGTGCGCGGCGTCGATCTGCTTGCCTACGTGAACACCACGCATTGCGATTTGTCGTCGCGATTGCGGCTTTTCGTCGACGTCGTGCGCACGGTCCAATTTGCGCACGACCGCGGCGTGATCCATCGCGACCTGAAGCCGGGCAACATTCTTGTCGATGAGGAGGGGCGCACCAAGATTCTCGATTTCGGCATCGCCTACCGCCTTGGCGATGAGTCGGCAGGCCTGACCCTGGCCGGACAGGTCCTCGGCACCTTGCCCTACATGAGCCCGGAGCAGCTCAATCGCGGCGAGCGCGGCGCCGATGCGCGCAGCGATGTGTACGCGCTCGGAGCGATCGCCTACGAGCTCGTCAGCGGCCGTCTGCCGCACCCGGAGCTGGCGACGGCGACGCTGTTCGAGGCGCTCGATATCCTGCGTCGCGAACCGGCGCCCGCACTCGCCAGCGTAAGCATCGTCGCGCGTGGTGACCTCAATACCGTGGTGATGAAAGCGCTCGCCGACGAACCGGCGCTCCGCTATGCGAGCGCCGCCGCGTTCGCCGACGACCTGCAACGCGTGCTCGATCGACGCCCGGTCGCCGCGCGTCCGCCCACGCTGGCGTATCGTGCGACACGCTTCGTCCATCGCCATCGGGCGCTCAGCGCCGCGGCGGCGAGCGTGTTCGCGATTCTGCTCGCGGCCAGCGCGATTTCGCTGCGCTTCGCCTTTGCCGAGCGCGATGCATGGGACGAAGCCGAGAAGCACGCGCAGGAGAGCGCAGCCGTGAATGCTTTCCTGCAGCACATGCTGGCGTCGGCCAATCCCGAGTTGACCGGCGGTCGCAACCCGAGCGTCGCCGAGCTCATCGACGAGGCAACACGCGACCTCGATCGGCTTGCCGTACAACCCGCCGTGCAACGCGCGATTGCCGCTACGCTCGCCTCGGCACGACGCGCGCTCGGCGATTATCCGGCTGCGCTCGCGCTCAACGACCGCGCGCTCGCGCTTGCCGGCACGAGCACGCCGGCACAGCACGAAGCCTTGCTGCGCGAGCGTGCAACGATCCTGATCGAACTCGCCCGTTTCGACGACGCGCGCGCCACCCTCGCGCAAGCGCATGCGGTGTGGCCGGACATGCCGCTGGCGGCACGCATGGATCTCGACCTCGAAGCCACGCGCGTCGACAGCGATCAGGGCCACGTCGATGCGGCCGAACGCGGTTTGCGCGCATTGCTCGCCGAAGCGAAAAACATCGACCCGACCGATCTCGCCGACGACCGCGATCTGCAGGCGATACTCGCGACCGCGCGCAGCAGCTTGTCCACGTTGCTGCGCGAACGCGGCCAGCTCGCCGAAGCCGAAGCGCTGATCCGCGAGGTGCTCGCGTGGCGGCGCAAAGTTTTTGGCGAGCGTGCGCCGACGACCCTGACCAGCCGCCACAACCTCGCCCTGATTCTCGCCGCACGTGGCGATTTCGCTGCGGCGGAAACGGAAACCCGCGCCACCATCGCGCTGCAACGCGAAGTTCTGGGCGATGCGCATTCGAGCACGTTGACCAGTTGGCAGACCCTGGCCAATGTGCTCGTGCCGCAAGGCAAGCTCGACGAAGCGGAAATGGCAGCGCGCACGTCGATGACGGGTTTCGAGCGCAGTGCCGGCGAGGCCCACACGCAAACGCTCGCCGCGATGAATTCGCTCGCCTACATTCTCGAAGAGCGCCGGCGCACGAACGAAGCCGAAGCACTGTATCGGCGCATCATCGCCATCCAGCAGCGCGCCGGCAGCCATCACCCTTCCGCGTTCGCGCCGCGCAACAACCTGGCCATGCTGCTGATGACCGCGCAGCGCTACGACGCCGCCGACAAGGAGTTTTCCAGCCTCGTCGACGATGCGCGCGCGGCGGTGGGCGACGATCATCTGATGACCGCCATTTTTCTCAGCAATCGCGGGCTGTGCCTGACCCGCATGGGGCGTTTGACCGATGCGCGCATCGCCCTTGAGTCCGCGCGCGCGCGTTTGCACAAACTGGTCGGCCCCGAACATGCGCGCACACGCACGGCGGTTGAGCGACTGGCCGATGTCTACGTGCGCCTGGGCGAGCCCGACAAGGCCGCCGCGTTGCGGGCAGACAAAGCGGCATGAACGCCACGATCGTGCTCGCGCTCGCCTTTGGCGCGATATCGATTCTCTTGGGCGCGCTCGCATGGCGAGTGCGGTGGCTGCACGCCATGCTCGAACGCGAACGCGCGCAGACGGCCTTGCGCATCGCCGAGCGCGAAACGTTGGCGCGCGAACAGGCCACGGCGAACGAACGCGAGCGCATCTACAACGATTTGCACGACGACCTCGGCGCACGCTTGCTCGGCCTGGTCCACGGCGCGACCACGCCGCAACAAGCCGATCTGGCCCGCGCCGTGCTGCACGATTTGCGCGATGTCGTCACGCGTTCGCGCGGCACGCCGGGCACACTCGAGGATGTGCTGGCGGATATCCGCAACGAAGCCAGTCAACGACTGCACGCCGTCGGCATCGGGCTCGACTGGCATGATGCAGAAGGCCTTCCAGACATGGCGCTGGACACCTACCGTGTTCTACACCTGCACCGCATCGTGCGCGAGGCCGTCAGCAATGTCATCCGCCACGCGCAAGCGCGTCAGGTGCGCCTGCGCATCGGCGTGCGCGCGGATGAGCTGCAACTGGAGTTGACCGATGACGGCAGCGGTGCCGGGGTCGAGCCTGCCGACGCCGGGCGGGGGCGCGAGACGATGCGCGAACGCGCATCCGAACTCGCCGGCCAAATCGATTGGCGCTACGGCACTGCCGGCGGCACCAAGGTTCTGTTGACCGTGCCGCTGGCGTCGAAGCCATGACGGCGCTGACCCGCGCGCTGATCGTGGATGATCTCGCCTCCAGTCGCCAATGGCTCGCGCGCGCGGCGCGCCAAACGTTTGTCGACATCGAGATTGTGCAGGCGGCCTCGCTCACTCAAGCGCGCGCGCTGTGCGAGCCTGCACCGTCATTGGCGCTGATCGATCTGGGCCTGCCCGATGGATCGGGCATCGGCTTGATCGAAACCCTGCACCCGCTCGGCACGCTGTGCATCGTCGCCACGGTATTCGACGATGATGCGCATCTGTTTGCGGCCTTGCGTGCCGGTGCGCAAGGTTACGTGCTCAAGGACCAGGCGCCCGACGCCTTGGCGGCGATGCTCAAAGGCATTGCCAACGGGCAACCGCCGCTGTCGCCATCGATTGCGCGGCGACTGTTGCGCCACTTCCAGCCCGAGCCGAACACGCCCGCCGAGCCCGGGCTCACCCCCCGCGAGAGCGACGTGCTGCGCCTGATCGCCAAAGGCCTGAGCATCGGCGAAACGGCGCAGGCGCTTTCCCTTTCGCGGCATACCGTGAGCGGCTATTTGAAAGACATCTATCGCAAACTGTGCGTGCGTACGCGCGCCGAGGCAACGCTCGAAGCGCTACGGCGCGGTCTCGTCGCGCCGTAGCCGCAGCCTCAGCGCAGGCGCGCGACGACCCAGCCGGCGATACCGAGCAACAAGGCCAACAAGCCCAGACTCTTTCCGTCGAGCGCGGGCGCCGGCACCGCAGGCCCCTGCGTGCTGCCGCCGTTGGGTGGCAATGCCGCCGAGCCGAAGCCATCCAGGTACACGTAACCGCCATGCGCGCCGAGCGAACAGTCGGCGGCAATGACGGTCAATTCGATTTGCTGGCCGACCGCACTCGGCGGAAACGCCACATCGACGTTTTCGAACGGCAGATACTTCCATCCGGTCAAACCATCGGCGAGGAAGTTGACGCCAACTTGAGCGGAATAGGCGAATTTCTCGTACACGACGGTATTCGTCGTCAGGTTTTTCAGTGCGACATAAAAATACGGCTGATCTTGCGCGCTGTGTCCTGGATCCTGAAGCACCGGCGCGAACGAGAAGCGGATATGCGGCTGGCTGTCCGCGGGATCGACATCGGCGCTGGTCAGGGTGCCCGTCTGCTTCAGCGTCGTGACCAGGCTGCCACCGGCCTCGTCGTTCAATTTGGCGCTGCGTTGATCCAGCCGCGGCAGTACCAGCTGGGGTGCGCGTGGGTCGGTGCCCGCGCCGATAATGGAGGCAGGGCCGGGCGTGTTGCCGTTGATCACAATGCTGGCGCCGGTGAACGGCGCGCTGCCGGACAAGCCCGGATTGGTGCCACCGCCGACGGTCCAGTTGGCGTAGCTGTTCTGCTCGAAACCGCCGTTCTGGAAAATGGCCATGGCATGGGTGGAAACCGTCGCCAATGCGACAGCGGCTACGGTGCGCGGCATCCGGCGCAGCGAGAACGAAGCAAACATGAAGGACTCCAGCGAAGGGCGTCGGGATCGCTTGTCTGGACGCGCGTGCGAATGGCAACCGCCAATTCCGGCGATGTGTACGCCGCTTGCGATGGACGCGGTACCCCGACATGGCCGGCCCATGCGCCATCGTAGGAAAATTCATTGCGCCGCCGTACCCCGCGAACGCGGGGGGGGCTACTCAGTGGGCGGCGTCGAATAGCGTTTGTAGTGCCACTGGTACTGGTGCGGGGCGAGTCGAATGCAGTCCTCGACACCCCGATTGAGCGCGGCGATGGCGATGGGTAGATCGGCGTCGGCGATATCGTCGGGGGCGGGCAAAAAGTGCAACACGTAGCCCGCGCCGCGCGGCAGGCGTTCGGCAAAGGCGAACAGCACTGTCGCACCGGTCCGTTGCGCGAGGCGTGAAAGCAACACCATGGTCAGCGCGGGCCGACCGAAGAACGGCGCGAACTCGCCCTCGCCCTGTTTGGGCTGCTGGTCGGGCAGGATGCCGACAACGCCGCCGGCAACGAGCCGCTTGAACAGGGTGCGTACGCCGGCGCTCCCCTCCGCGCGCACCTGTTCGGCGGCGAAGCCACCCCGCGCACGGATCAGCAGCGGTTCGAGTTCGGGTTGCCGCGGGGGGCGGTAGGCGATCGCGATCCGGGTGCGGCTGCACAGCCAGTAGTTGAGCAGCTCCCAACAACCCAGATGCGGCGCGGCGACGATCAGGCCGCGACCGGCCGCCAGCGCAGCATCGAAACGTTCGCCGCCGCGCACTTCCCGCACGAGGGCCAGCGAGCGTTGCGGATCGCGGGTCCAGATTTTCGCGATTTCGAGGAAGGACTTGCCCGCTTCGATCAACGTTGCGGTGAGGAAATGACGCTTTTCCTCGCCAAATCCCGTATTGATACAGGAGAGGGTGTATTCGGCCTTGTGTCGCATGGGGTTGTCGATGCGCGCGAGCAGCCACCCGACGGCGACTCCGAGCGCATGCAGCGCACGCAAGGGCAGCCAGCCAAGCAGACACAACATCCAATAGACGACACGAATGTACCAGCGCATCTCGATCGACATCGCGGAAACCCGGCATTGTAGCGACATGCGCCGCCGTCGATTGACCGCATTCGCGCCAACCGCGACCATCGTGCCATCGCCATCGTGCCCGCCCACCCCCTCATCGGATACCCATGATCGCCCTCATCCAGCGCGTTGCCGAGGCCCGCGTCGACGTCGACGGCCAAACCATCGGTCGCATCGGCCCTGGCTTGCTT
>Ga0208826_1000463_pt1 | contig 42343 bp, 34 predicted proteins | sample AD_UKC115_MetaG_FD_184451 | JGI IMG/M metagenome (GOLD analysis project Ga0208826, IMG submission 184451) | Active sludge microbial communities of municipal wastewater-treating anaerobic digesters from Hong Kong - AD_UKC115_MetaG (SPAdes)... | ecosystem: Engineered > Bioreactor > Anaerobic >... | reverse complement strand
CGGCCGGACATCCCGCCGCTTGCCTGAAACAAACGCCGCGCGCTGCACTGGGCGAACACGCCGGTTCGAACCCACCCTCACGCCACGCGCAGCGCGCGCCGCTCGATGATCGCCTGCGCCACCCACTCGCCGGTTTCGACCGCGCCCTCGATGAAGCCCTGGTTGTCGTAGGCGCAGTGCTCGCCGGCAAAGTGCAGGCCGCCGACCGATTCGCCGGCGGCGCCACGCAGCGTGGTCCAGTCGCCGGGGCCGTAGCAGGCGTAGCTGCCAAGCGTCCACTCCTGGCTCGGCCAGTGCATGCGCGCCTGGCGCTGTCCGCGGCGCGCCGCGCCGACGCCGGGCCACAGGGCTCCGAGCTGGTGCACGGCGCGTTCGGCCTGGAGCGCGGGCGTGCCCTCGCCCAGTTCCAGGCCGTGGCGGCCGCCGGTGAAGTTGGTGAGCAGGCCGGCGCGACCGGGCTGGCAGCGACTGGTCTCCCAGGCGGTCTGCAGCGGCAGGTCGCTGTACAGCGCGCCGCTCATGGCGTGGCGCGTGGCCCACACGCGCTCGTCGAAGCCGATCATCAGTTTGGCATTGCTGCCGTAGCGCAGGCCGGCGATGGCGGCGCGCTTGGCCGGCGGCAGGTCCAGGTCCAGGCGCACGCGCCGCAGTGTGGTGAAGGGCAGCGCCAGCACCACGCGCCGCGCCACGACCTCGCGGCTGGCCGCGCCGCGGCGCAGGCCCAGCACATAGGCACCGTCGCCGCGCTGGCGCAGCGATTCCAGCGCGGTGCCGGTGTCGATGGCGTCGGCCAGACCGGCCGCCAGCCGCTGCACCAGCAGATCGTTGCCGCCGCGCACGTGGTAGCGCTCGTCGCTCTCGCCGAAAATGTGGAACTGCTCCGTGCCCGTGCCGATGAAGTCGATCAGGTTCAGCGCGGACTGCTCGGCGCATTCCAGACCCATCTCGGTGGTGTAGGCCACTTCGATCAGCGTGCGCAGCCAGCCGCGGACGCCAAGGCGATCGAGGTAGTCACTCAGGCTCAGGCGATCCAGCGTCTCCATGCCGCCCGGTGCGGCGTAGGTGACGGGCGCTTCGGGCAGGGTCTCGGCGTCGCGCGCGATCTGCGCCGCCAGCGGAGCGAACTCGCGCAGGATCTCGGCCTCGGTGTAGCGGCGCCCGCCGCACCACCACACCTCGCCGTAGGCCGCCGTGGCGTCAGTATTCAGGTCGTCCAGGGCCAGGCCCAACTCGGCCGCGAGGGCGCGCACGCGCGCATGGCCACTGTCGATGAGCTCGCCGCCGAGCTCGCACACCTGCTCGCCACGCTCGCCGAAGTGCCCGCGCAGGCTGAGCACGCGCCCACCCACGCGCTCGCGCGCCTCGAACAGCCGTACCGGCACGCCGGCCTGGCGCAGGCGGTAGGCACACACCAGGCCCGCCATGCCCGCGCCGACGATGGCGATGGCCTCCGCGTCGCCCGCGCGCCGCGGCGCGGGCGCACAGGCCGCCAGGGCCAGCCCCGCCGACAGGGTCGCCGTCTGGCCGAGAAAGCGCCGGCGCGCGGCGTCCACGCGCGCCTCGGCCGCGCGCTGCTGCAGGGCGTCGAGGGATTCGCCACTGCGCCGCGACAGCGCTGCCAGGGCAGCGGTACGGCGCAACAGCTGGAACAGCGGCGTGCGGGACATGGCCTGGTCTCCTGCGTGGATGGGACACGGAGCAGAACGCCGCGGCGGACGCGGGCGAACAGCCGGCAGCATCGGCGATGCGTGCCGCCGCGCTCAAGCCGCGGCGCAGCGCGCCCCTCGGCTATGCTCGGCGCCCATCCCGGAGGAAGCCGATGTCCGCCAGTCCCTACACCCCGCCGCAGGCCGCGCTGGTCGACGCCCCGCCGGGCAGCCACGACGACGCCGTGGCCATCCGCGAGGCGCACCTGCGCCACGAGGTGCAGTTGAAGTCGGTGGGCCTGCTGTACTACCTCGGCGGCATCGGCATGGCGGCGGCCATCGTCGCCGGGGTGCTGGGCGTGATCGAGCACAAGCCAGCCCAGCCTGCGCCCACCGCGGCCATGCTGGTGCCGCTGCTGGTCTATGTTGCCTTCGGCGCCGGCGCCTTTGCCGTGGGCTACGGCTTCAGTGGGCTGCGGCCGTGGGTGAAGATTCCCGGCACGATCTTCGCGGTGCTGGGCCTGATCAGCTTCCCCGTCGGCACCCTGATCAACGGCTGGATCCTGTATCTGATCCATGGCCGCAAGGGCCGCACGGTGCTCGGCCCGGACTATCGCCGCATCATCGCCGCCACGCCGCAGGTGAAGTACCGCCGCGGCGTCGGCGAGTGGATCGTCCTCGGCCTGCTGCTTGCCCTGCTGCTCGGCGTACTGGCGCTGCTGGTGGCGACCACGCTGCGGCGCTGAGGCGCTAAAGCCGCAATCACTGCCACGGCGTAATCAAGAACTTAATCACAACATTCACATATACATTAGGAACAGCCAGGCGGATGATGCGCGACGAAGAATTGCCGCAAGTAGTTTGCTAACCCTCCGTGCACTGTCTGAAGCTGCTCGCCCTGATCCCGCTGACCGTCGCTCGCGCTTCCCTGGCGGCGAGCGATCTCGTGGTGGAGGTCGACCGCCCGGACGGCGACACCGGCACGATGCACTACGCCGAGGGGCTGACCCTCACCGCCCCCTGCGCGCGGCCGCTGCGGCTGCCGGGCAGCGCGCCCGACGGAGACACCCTGCTGCCGCTGCCGGGTCCGTCGTTCCGCCTGCCCGGGGCGCGCTACCTGCTGCTGGGCTGGTCGTCCAGCGGCGGGGGCCTGCAGGGCGTGCACGCGCTGCTGCTGGCCTGCGGCGACGCGACACTGCGCGTGGTCGATCGCCTCGACGTGGTGACCGACCGCGCGCACGCCGGCCTGCTGGTGCACCAGGACGCCGACGGCAACGTGGCCCTGGGCCTGCCGCCACCACCGGATGAGCCCGTGCACGAGCCCGAGGCATGGGCGCTGTCGCACAGCGACGGCGCGTCCGCGTTGACCCTGGAGTCGATGCGCCGCTTCGTCTATGTCCCGCTGCCGTCGAACCGCGCCGACCCGTTCTATGCGCCACCCGCGCAGCTCGGGCGGCGTCCGCAACGGGTGGCCTGGATCCGCGTCAGCGCCGGCGGGTTTGTCCTGCCCGCGGAACCCGGCGCCTCCAGCGCCCCATAGGTCCACCCGGGGCAGCGCGGCGATTTCGCTGCGTCTTCACGCCGTCGCGACAACAATGACGTTCGGCGCAGCACCGGCCGACAGGAACGCAGCGTGGGGCGTGCGGTCGAAGCGCCGTGGGCAAGACAGCCGGAAGGGGTCGGCTGCGGCGTCCACTCCCTGCCGCGCAGCATGCCAGGCCCGGTCGACGGGGCATGCCTGCGCCGCCCACCCTGCGACCTGCGGAGCCCCGCGACATGATCTGGATGTGGCTGGCCTTTCTTGCCTTCGTGCTGCTGATGCTGGCGCTGGATCTCGGCGTCTTCCATCGCAAGGCCCACGTGGTCAGCGTGAAGGAGGCAATCGGCTGGTCGGCGCTGTGGATCGCACTCGGCTGCGCCTTCGCCGTCGTCGTGTACTTCGCCTATGACGGCCAGTGGTTCGGCCTCGGCACCCTGCCCGACCCGGTCGACGGCCTGCCCAACAGCGGCGCCACCGCGGTGGAGAAGTACCTCGTCGGCTACGTGGTGGAGAAGTCGCTCAGCGTCGACAACATCTTCGTCATCGCCATGATCTTCGGCTTCTTCGCCGTGCCGGCGCTGTACCAGCACCGCGTGCTGTTCTGGGGCATCCTCGGAGCGCTCGCCATGCGCGGCGCGATGATCGCCGTGGGTGCGCGCCTCATCACCGAGTTCCACTGGCTGCTCTACCTCTTCGCCGCCTTCCTCATCGTCACGGCGCTGAAGATGCTGCTCATGAAGACCGAGCACGCCAACCTGGACGACAACGCGGTGATCCGCCTGGTGCGGCGCTGGTTCCCGGTCACGGCGCGCTTCCACGGCGAGCACTTCGTGGTGCGCGCGGGTTCGGCCGCCTCGCGCGAGAGCGAGGTGCCCGGCGCGCCAGTGCAGCGCGACGAGGTGGTGGAGAGCGCCCGCCCCGGTACGCTGCTGCTGACGCCGCTGGCGCTGGCACTGATCCTGGTCGAAACCACCGACCTGATCTTTGCCGTGGACTCGATCCCCGCCATCTTCGCCATCACCGGCGACGCCTTCCTGGTGTTCACCAGCAACGTGTTCGCCATCCTTGGACTGCGCTCGCTCTACTTCGCCCTGGCAGGAATGATCGATCGCTTCCGCTATCTCAAACCCGCGCTCGCCCTGGTGCTGCTGGTGGTCGGCGTGAAGATGCTGCTGGCGGAGTGGCTCAAGCTCGCGCTGGGCCGGCACTTCAATCTGTATCTGCTGGCCGTGGTGCTGGGCATCCTGGCGCTGGGCGTGGTGGCGTCGCTGCTGAGCGGCGCCCGTTCGCGTCCGCGCGACGGCGCCACCTGAGTCAACGCAGGGCGCGACCGGGGAGCCATGACGCCCCGGTCGCGCCTCACCTCAGAAGCGCAGGCCCAGGCTCAGGCCATACACCCAGGGGTCGACGTTGGCGGTGCCGATGTCGGCGCCGTCGAGCTTCACCTGGGTATCGAAGTCGAGGTAGCGCGCGTCGCCGCGCAGGAACAGGCTGTCGGTCAGGGCGACGTCGACGCCGAGGTTGAAGTTGTAGCCGTTGGAGCCGCCGGCGGAGAGGTCGCTGCCGGCGATGGCGCCGATGGCGCGCTCGCCGCTGAGGCTCACACGCGTGTAGCCGAGGCCGACGAAGGGCCGGAAGCGGCTGCCGGGCAGGAAGTGGTAATTGACGCTGAGCGAGGTCGGACGATGGGAAACCTTGCCCACGTCGCCGAGACCCGCCAGCGAGACGGTGTGATTGAAGCGGCCGAGGCCGGTCCACAGCTCGGCCGACCAGTTCTCGTCGAAGCCATAGGCGAAGCTGGCCGTGGTGCTGGCGTCATCGTCGATGCTGGCGCGGGCGCCGGCGAGCGTGCCGTTGCCGCCCTTGGGGTTGACGCTGCTGACGCCGAGCGTGGCGGTGAAGGACTGGGCGGCGGCAGTGGTGGCGATACAACTGCCGATGAGGGCAAGCGCGAGCGTGGCCTTGCGGAGCATGGCGGGGTGTCCTCGTGAGTGTGGGGGCTGGCGGCCGCGCGATCGCGGCCGCGGCGAAGACTGCCGGCGGCGAGGTCAATCGCCCGTGATGCCGGCGTGCGCGCGGCGTGAAGGCGCGCGGATCAGAGCGCGCCGCGGCGCTTGAGTTCGGTGTAACGGTTGACCAGGGCGATCGGCAGCTGCTGCGGCTCAACATCCAGGCAGGGCACGCGCGACTCCTCCAGCAGGGCGAACTGGCGACGGCGGCGTTCGAGGTATTGCGCGGTGGCCGCGTGGGTCAGCGCGGCATCCAAGCCGTCCACCGGTGCTGCGAGCGCGGCATCGAGGATGTGTTCGCGCAGGCTGGCCAGCACCACGAGGTGACGCCGGCGCAGCAGGGCCAGCGCCGGGCGCAGGCTGTCGTCGTCCTCGTCGCGCAGATTGGAGACGATCACCACCAGGCTGCGCTTGGACTGCCGGCGCAGCAGATCCACCGCGGCGGCGTAGTAGTCGGGTGCGTGCAGCGTGACGTCGAGGTCGTAGCTGGCTGCCAGCAGCGCGTTCAGCGCCGCGTGCGACTTGCGCGGCGGCACGTAGCGCTCGACGCCGCCGAAGCTCATCAGACCCACCGCGTCGCCCTGGCGCAGGGCCACGTGGGCCAGCAGCAGGCAGGCGTTGAGGGCGTGGTCCAGATGGGAGAGCGCGCCGTCGCGCGCATGCATGCGCCGGCCGCAGTCGAGCAGCAGCAGCACCTGCTGATCACGCTCGTCGCGGTACTCGCGCGAGACCAGACGGCGCACACGCGCGCTGGCCTTCCAGTCGATCTGTCGCGGCGTGTCGCCCTGGCGGTACTCGCGCAGCTGATGGAACTCCAGGCCCTCGCCGCGGCGACGGCGCTGCAGCACGCCCAACTGCGACAGGCGGTGGTCAGTCGCCAGCAGGGCGTAACGCACCAGGGCCGAGAAATTCGGATACACGCGCACCGCGGACGGCGCGCCGGCGTCGAGGCGCCGCTCCCACAGGCGCAGCGGCGAGGCCAGGCGCAGCTCCACCGCGCCGAAGCGCAGCTCGCCGCGGCGCAGCGGCCGCAGGCGGTAGTGCAAGGTCACACGCTGCCCGGCGGCGAGCCGGACGGGCTGCGGCAGGCCGGAGACCTCCGCCGTATCGGGCACGTGATCGAACAGGCGCAGACGCAGCGCGCCAGCGTCGCCCGCCTGCAGCTCCAGGGACACATCGCTGTCCACGCCGAGCGACAGCGCATGGGCGTGGCGGCGCCGCACCTGCGGCGGGGCGCGGCGCCCCAGCAACAGCGCATCCAGCGCCAGCAGGCCCGCGGCCAGCACGCCCGCCGCGAGCCACACCAGGTGCCAGCGCGGCGCGAAGGAGGCCAGCACGGCCAGCGCCAGCACCGCGGTGGCCAGCGCCAGCGCGCCCGCCGTCGGCACCAGCAGCCCGCGCCGCGGCGCGGCCGCGCGGGCAACGTCCGCAGCGATGGCAAGGCCTTCGCTCACAGGCGTGGCGCCTCGATCTTCTCCAGCAGCTCGGCAATCAGCGCGTCGGCGCTGCGTCCCTCCACCAGCAGGTCGGCGGCCGGCTGGATGCGGTGGCGCAGGGCCGCCGGCGCGAGCTGCTTGAGGTCATCCGGGGTGACGAAGTCGCGCGCGCGGATCAGCGCCAGGGCGCGGGCGGCGCGCACCAGGGCGATGGCGCCGCGCGTGCTCGCGCCGCTGCCGATGCCGGGGAAATCGCGCGTGGCACGCACGATGCGCAGGGCGTAGGCCTCCACCGCCGCGTCCACGCGCACGTGCGCGGCCAGGGCCTGCAGCTTCACCAGGTTCTCCGGCTGCACCACGGTCTGCACACGCTCCACCGGTAGGCGCTCCACGCTGCGGCGCTGCGTCACCGCGCGCAGGATCGACAGTTCCTCGTCCTCGTGCGGGTAGTCGATCAGCACCTTGAGCAGGAAGCGGTCGAGCTGCGCCTCGGGCAGGGCGTAGGTGCCCTCCTGCTCGATCGGGTTCTGCGTGGCCAGCACCATGAAGGGCGCCTCCAGCGCCTGCGCGCGCCCGTCCAGGGTCACCTGCGCTTCCTGCATGACCTCCAGCAGCGCCGCCTGGGTCTTGGCCGGCGCGCGGTTGATCTCGTCGGCCAGCACGAAGTTGGCGAACACCGGGCCGCGGCGCGTGGTGAACTGCGCGCTGGCCGGGTCGTAAACGGTGTGGCCGGTGACGTCGGCCGGCATGATGTCCGGGGTGAACTGGATGCGCGCGTAGTGGCCGCCGACGGCGCGGGCCAGCGCCTGCACCAGCAGGGTCTTGCCCAGGCCCGGCACGCCTTCCAGCAGCACGTGGCCGCCGGCGAGCATGGCGGCCAGCACCTCGTCGACCACGCCGGGCTGGCCGATGAAGGCCTGGCCCAGGGCGGCCTTGAGGCGTTGCACCAGGTCGCTGGCGCGGGCGAAGGATTCGGCGGGGATGCGCGCGGCGTCGTTCATGCGGGTCACTCGCTGGCGGCAGAAACGGGGGAGGATCGCGCTGCGGCGCGGCGACGCGGCGCGGCGTGCAGCGCGCGGCAGGCGCGCGCCAGGGCGATGAAAGCGGCGGCATCGGCCGGTACGGACGCATCGACCACGGCCTGCGCCATCAGACGCGGCAGACCGTAGCGCTGCTGCAGGAAGGCCACGAGATCCGCCGGCGCCAGGGCGCGCGCGTGCGGATGTTCGCGCGCCACGCGCGTCAGCGCCGCCTCGCGCGCGGCGCGCGCCAGCTCGGCGCGTGCCTGCTGCGACCACAGCAGACGGCCGCTGGCGCGCAGGTGCTCGAGCAGGCGCCGGCGCACGGGTTCGGGGTCGGCGCGCACAGGGCCGAAGCGCGGCATGCGCGACCACAGCCACAGCACCACAAGCACGGCAAGACTGGCCAGCACGCGCCAGGCGTGGCGTCCCAGCCACTGCCCCAGCCCACCCTCGGGCGGACCGTGGAACACCACCTCGGCGGGCGCGCCGCCAAGCTGCAGCAGGCGCCAGAGGAACTCCGCGTTGTCGGCGCGGGCCAGGTCCCAGTTGGCGGCGAAGCGCAGGTCGTTGATCGCGGTGAGGCGGCCGCGGCCGAGCTCGCGATGCAGCACGCGCACACCGTCGCAGCCCGACAGCTGCCACAGCGGCGGCTCCGCGCTGGACAGGCTCTCGGCACCGGCCACGGCGGCGCGCAGCGCGGGCTCGCCCAGGCTGTCCACGCGCAGCAACGAGGACGACGTCACGGCGATCTGCTCGCGCCGGTCGCCCCAGTCGCCGAGGTCCCAGCCCACGGCGTCCTGACAGGAGCGCCGATCCGGCTCGGCGCGACGCAGGCCGAAGGCATCGAACACCGGATCGCCGCTGCCGGTGCGTTCGGACTCGACGATGAGGTGGGCGCCGTCCTGCACCGCTGCGCGCAGCCGCGCCAGCGCGGCGGCCGAGACGTGGCCGCGCGGCGCCGGCAGCACGATGACGCTGCCGGCGGCATAGCGCGGCGCGCCCTCCAGGCCGACCTCGTAGCGGCTCCTCACGCCGAAGCGCTCGAGCAGGCGCGCCGCGGCGAGGAAGCGATTGTTCCAGGCCTGCTCCTGCGGCGGCACCGGGGTGCTGACCTCGCGCCGCTCGTAGCTGCGCACGAACCACAGCGCGGCCAGTCCCAGCAGCAGCCCGAGCAGCAGCACGGTGGCCAGGCCGCGCCTCACGCGGCGCCCCCGGCCGCGGCGCGCGGCATGGCGCCGGCGTGCTGCGCGCACAGCGCCTCGATGCGCTCCGGTGCGGGCAGGCGCGCGGCATAGGCGGCCTCGCTCCACACCGGCAGCAGGGCAGTGAAGTAGTCCGCCGCGGCCGCCGGCAGCGCGCGCTGGGCCAGGGTCAGCACGTCGCCCTCGGTGGCGCCGCGGCGCACCACCAGGCCACGCTCGTGCACCACGTGCGACAGCGCGCCGCGGTACAACAGGGACAGCGCCTCGCGCCGGCGGCCGGCGGCGAGGAGGGCACGCGCCGCGGCGGGAATGTCCGGCGGCAGACTGTCGGGATGGATGGCCAGACCGAACAGCTGCGCGGGAGCGGCGGCGCGCCCCGCGGGCGCGCTGCGCCCCGGCCAGTGCCGCACCAGCAGGCCCAGGCCCACCACCACCAGCGCCGCCAGGGCCACCCAGGCGACCACGCGCAGCACCTCGGCCAGCAGCGTGGCCAGCTTGCCGAGGGTGGCGCCGTCCGACCGCCGCGGCGCCGCGCTACTGGCGCGCGGAATCGCCACCCAGCGGCGTTCGCTGCGCACGCTGCCGAACGCGGCGTCGGCCAGCACCTCGCGCGCGGCGCGCTGCACCGGCGTCTCCTGCGGCGCGTAGGGCGCCGGGCACATGCCCGTATCCCGGGCAGCGTCGGCGGCGGCGGGGGCGGCGGCGTCGGGAGCTCCCTCGCTCCCCGCCGCGTCCTCGCCCGCGTCGGCGGCGAGCGTCTGCGCAACCGCGTCGGCACCTGCTGCTGCCACGGCGGCGACCGCCGGCAGCGCACGCAGCGGCGGACAGGCCAGTGCGGCGGCCGCGAGCAGGATCAGCAGGCCCGCACGCGCCCGCTGCGCGACGCGCCGCTCGGCCATGCGGCGCAGCGACACTTCCACGTCCCAGCCCTCCAGCAGCACGCGGCGGTTGAGGTACAGGGCGAAGCCGCCGGCCACGTAGAAGGGCTCGATGAGGCTGATCGCGGTGACGTAGGCGGCCGTGTCGCGCCAGGTCCACCAGTCCGTGGCCGTGGCCAGGTGCGACCACAGATCGCCGCGGCCATCGCGCGCCCACTGCAGGTCGGTACCGAACAGTTGCGCCAGGGCATACAGCCCGTACAGCACCACCAGCTCGAAGCAGGCGCAGACGAAGGTGAGGCCGAGCGCGTGCGCGCCGGCGCGCTGCTTGAGCAGGCGCCGCCGCGCCGCCGCGGCGCGCCCGCGCTGACGCTCCAGCTGCGTGACTGGCAGGGTGAAGGAGCGCGCGTAGTCCCACAGGCGCGCCAGCAGCGACCAGGCCAGTCCCGGGCTCAGCACCTCGCGCCAGGCGGCGAGGGTGGCGCCGAGCGTCGGCACCTCGCCGAATACCGCCCGGCCGAGCACGTGCAGCAGCCAGCGGTCGGCGACGGGCTTCATCCACCACAGCAGCAGAGCGGCGAGCCAGGGCTGCGCGCGCAGGGCCAGCGACAGGGCCAGCGCCAGCGGCAGGTAGACCGCCGCCCACACGCGCCACAGCGGGGCGGCCCAGTGCGCGGCCATGCGGAAGCCGAGGTCCACCGCCTCCCAGCCCTGGCGCGGGCGCAGCACCACGGCCACCTTATCGAGCTGCACGCGGCGCCTCCGCGCTCGGCGCCGCCGCCCGCCCGGCCAGGCTGAAGTAGGCCAGCACCAGCAGGCTCAGCAGCGCGCCGACGCCGTACTTCAGCGGCGGATCGAGGGTCAGCGGCGACCAGAAGCCCTCCACCACCGCGGCGGCGAGGAACATCAGCGCGGCGCCGCCGACGAGGCGAAAGGCCACGCGCCCCTCGGCCACCAGCGCCGCACGGCGCGAGCGCGGTCCCGGCATGAGCATGGCGCCGCCGAGCTTCAGGCCGGCGCCGCCGGAGATGACGATGGCGCCCAGCTCCAGCGCGCTGTGGCCAGCGACGAAGGACCAGATCTGCGTGCCCAGCCCGACCTGGCTCAGGTGGCCGAGCACGGCGCCGATGAACACGCCGTTGAACAGCAGGAAGAACACGCTGCCCAGGCCGAGCAGCGCGCCGCCGGCGAAGGTCTGGAAGCCGATGCGCACATTGTTCCAGACGTAGAAAGCGAACATCTCGAAACTGCCGGCGGCCTCGCGCCGACCCAGGTGCGGGTTGTCGGGGCTGTACATGCGCTGCAGCTGGGCCAGTTGCTCGGGCGGGATCACCACGGCGGCGAAGTCCGGCCAGATCTGGATCGCCGCGAGCAGAGCCAACAGCGGGCCGAAGAACAGCAGGCAGGCCAGCCCCAGCGCACGCCGCTCGCGCCGCACGAGCGCGGGAAAGCCCGCGGTGAGGAAATGCCCGAGGCCCTGCTGCGCCGGCGCCGCGGCGGCGTACAGGGCATGGTGGCCGCGCAGCACGAGCTGGTGCAGGCGCTCCACCAGGGTCGGCCCGTAGCGGCGCTCACGCGCCAGGGCGAGGTGGTTGCACAGGGCGCGGTAGGCCGCCGGCACGTCCGCCGCCGCCAGCGGCGCGGTCACGGGCGTTGGCGGCGGTGTCGACGGCTTGCCGCGGCGCGACGGACGCGCCGCGCGCGCGACCAGCCAGGCCTCGAAGCGCGCCCACAGCTCGGCGTGACGCCGCTCGAACTCAGCCTGGCGCATGGCCGACCAGATGGTTGGCCATGGCCGTGAGCTGGGCAGCGGGCTCGCCCTGCCCTTCACGCAGCCAGGGCGCAGCCAGCGCCGCCAGCTCGGCCGCGCGCGCCGGTCCCAGCTGCGGCGCGCGCTCGGCGAAGTCCAGCACGCAGCGCGCCTCGTCCAGGCTCAGCCCCGGCGGCGGCGGCAGCGGCTCGGCCGCCGGGATGCGGCGCTCCTCCACGCGGCGGTCGGCGTACACCACCAGCGTGCCGGCGACGAAGTCGCCCAGGCGCTTGAACTCGCGGTTGCCGAGCATGGCGGCAAGGCCACCGAGGTAGCATGCCGGCAGGAAGTCGGCGAAGCGCAGCAGGTTGCGCGTCAGCGCCGCGCCCCAGCCCAGCGGCGCGCCGTCGTCGCGCACCACCTTCAGGCCCAGCGCCTTCTTGCCCGGGGTGGCGCCGTCCAGGCGCGCCTCGCACCAGGCCGGCACCAGCCACTCCAGCGCGAACCAGCACAGCAGCCACAGGCCCACGCCGAGGCGGCCGAGCTGGCCCAGGACGATGGCCAGTGCGATCAGCACGGCCAGGCGCCAGAGGAAGTCCAGCAGCCAGGCCAGGGCGCGCGGTACCGGCCCCGCCACGCGCAGGTGCAGGGCGATGCCTTCGGGTGTGGCGACGCTGTGGACCGTGTCCAGCATCACTCGTCGAAGAAGATGTCGCGGTAGCTGGTGTAGCAGGCGATGAGCATGACCGGGAACAGGACCAGCCAGCCGAGGAAGAGCGGCAGGGTGGCCACCACCGCCAGACCCAGCAGGCACAGGCCGAACACCAGGAAGGGCACGAAATTCACCAGGCAGGCGCGGAAGCTCAGGCGCAGCGCCTGCAGCGGCGGCGTGTCGTGCAGGGCCACCAGGGCCGGGGCGAAGTAGGTGGCCATGATCAGCGGCAGCAGCAGGGCCAGCACCAGCAGCACCACCAGTACGACGATGAGGTCGCCCTTGAGCACGCCGCTCATGCCGAGCAGCACCGCCGGCACGCCGACCACGAGGATCAGGCACAGCGTTGCGCCGATGTAGATTCCGGCCAAGAGCGCCAGACCGCCGAAGCGCGCCACCACGCCGTCGATGACTTCGCTGATGCCGCCGGCGCCGCCGCGCCGCAGTGAATCCGCCAGCAGCGCCACCGCCGCCCCGGAGAATGGCGTGATCGCCTGCTGCACGATGCCGCCCACGATGGGCAGGAACTGCAGGGCGATGCCCAGCGCCATCACCACCAGCATGAGCACCACCCACGCGCCGGGGTTGAGGCTGAGCAGCTCCCAGGCGGCGGCGATCCAGTTCCAGCCCCGCCCCGCCGCCACGCGCCGCGGCTCCCGGCGCAGGGCCTCGGCGCCCTGCGCCACCACCACGTCCGCCACCGCAGCCCGCGGCGCCTCGTACGGATTGCCCGACATCGATGTCTCCCCGCCCATGGTCCGTGCCAACGATAGCCGATGGCGCCGCCGAACAGCGCGCGCCGCGGTGGCGCTCACACCGTCAGCTGCATGCCCGGCCGCGCCAGCTCCACGCGCGCGCCGTAGCGCTCGCGCAGGCACTGCGCCAGCGGCTCGCGCGCGATGTCCTCGCCGTGCACCAGGCACACCGGCGGACGGCCGCTGCCGGCGCCGGCACTGATGCCGCCGTACCACTGCAGCAGGCCGGCCTGGTCGGCATGCGCCGACAGGCCGCCCACCGTGTGGCGCGCGGCGTTGACGCTGATCCATTCGCCGAACAGCTTGACCTGGCGTACCCCGTCCACCAGCAGGCGCCCCAGCGTGCCCTCGGCCTGGTAGCCGACGAACACGATGTGGGCATCACGCCGACCGAGGTTCTGCCGCAGGTGGTGGCGGATGCGTCCGCCGTTGCACATGCCCGAGCCGGCGATGATGATCGCGCCGCCCTTGAACTCATTAATCGCCTGCGACTCGGCCACGGAGTCGGTGAAGCTCAGATTGGGCAGGCGCAGCGGATGCGGGCGCGCGCGCCACAGCGCCCGCGCCTCGGTATCGAACAGGTCCTCGTGGCCCTCGTACACCTCCACCACCTTGGTCGCCATGGGGCTGTCCAGGAAGATGCGGAAGCGCGCCAGGTTCCAGGCCTCGAAGTGCTGCGCGAACCAGTACAGCAATTCCTGCGTGCGCCCGACCGCGAAGGCCGGGATGACCACGTTGCCGCCGCCGGCCGCGGCCGCCTCGATGATGCCGGCCAGCTCGACCAGGGTGTCCTCGCGCGAGCGGTGCAGGCGGTTGCCGTAGGTGGACTCCAGCAGCACCAGATCGGCGCGCTCGATCGGCGCGGGGTCGCACAGGATGGGCGTGCCGCGCGGGCCGAGGTCGCCGGAATACACCAGGCGCCGCGCCGCACCGTCCTCATCGGCCACCAGTTCGACCGCGGCCGAGCCGAGGATATGGCCGGCGTCGTGCAAGGTCAGGCGCACGCCCTGCAGGATCTCGCGCGTCTCGCCGTAGGGCAGCGGCTGCATGCGCTTGAGCGCCTCGCGCACGTCCTCGCGCGTGTACAGCGGCGGCAGCGGGCGGCGGCCGCGGCGCATGCGCTCGCGGTTCTCGCGCTCCAGATCCGCCTCGGCCAGGGCCACGGCATCCTCCAGCATGATGCGCGCCAGATCGGCGGTGGCCGGGTGGGTGTGGATGGGACCGCGAAAGCCGCGCCTGACCAGCAGCGGCACGCGGCCGATGTGGTCGATGTGCGCGTGCGACAGCACCAGCGCGTCGATGCGCCGGGCGTCGAAGGGAAAGGGCTCGGCATTGCGCCGTTCGGACTCGGGGCTGCCCTGGATCTGGCCGCAGTCGAGCAGCACGCTGCCCGCGCTCGTGGTGACCCGGTGGCAGGAGCCGGTGACCTCGCCCGCGGCGCCGCAGAACTCGACCTGCATGGATGACCCTCGGATGGCGGGTCGCACGACCCGGCCCGATTATGCCGCGCTCCGGGGGCGCCCCCCGGCTGCGGCGCGGGCCCGGACCGTGACGGGGCAATGACCTTAGACACTGTATGCTGCGCGGTTGCACACCTACCCTGCCGCGCGCCAGCCCGCCCGGAAGCCCGATGAATCGCACCGCTCCCCCGTCGCTTGCCTTCGCCCCCGGCCCGGCGCCCGCCGCGGCGCGCGCGGCGATCCGCTGAGGCCGCGCCTCCCCTGCCACGGCCCCGTGCCCGCGAGAAACCGCCCATGAAGCTCCTGCCCCGCCTCCTCGTCGCCGCCGTCACCCTGGGCCTGTCGCTCGGCGCCGCTGCCAGCTACCACGCCCTGGACGTGAAGGAATTTGACCGCGCCGTGTCGCCATGCCGAGACCTCGACGCCTTCGTCAATGCGCGCTGGCTCGCCGCCAACCCCATCCCCGATGACCAGACGCGCTGGGGTGCCTTCAATCAACTGCGCGAGAAGAGTCTGCAGACCCAGCACGCGATCGCTGAGGAAGCCGCGGCCAAGCTCGACCGCGTCGGGGCCGATTCGATCGACTACCGGGTCGGCGCGTTCTACCGCGCCGGCATGGACGAGGCGGCCATCGCGGCGCGCGGCTACGCGCCGATCAAGGCCGAGCTGGCGCAGATCGCGGCCCTGCGCGACGGCGCCGCCGTGGCCGCCTACCTGCGCGAGCGTCACGCGCGCGGCCTCGGCGGCGTGTTCGGCTTCTACGCCAGCGCCGACTACAAGAACGCGGCGCGGCAGATCGCCTACGCGCGCCAGGGCGGGCTGGGCCTGCCCACGGCGGAGTACTACAGCAAGCCCGAGCACGCTGCGCTGCGCGACGCCTACGTCGCCCACGTCGCGCGCCTGTTGCAGTTGGTCGACGTGCCGGCAGAGGCGGCACAGCAGCAGGCCCAGGCGGTGATGGCGCTGGAAACGCGCCTGGCCAAGGCCTCGCTGTCGCCGGTGGAACTGCGCAAGCCGGAGAACCAGTACCACTTCGTCAGCGTGGCCGAGGCCGACCGCCTGACACCGCACTTCTCCTGGAGCGCCTATCTGGCCGCTCAGGGCGTGGACGCGAAGGACGGCTTCTCGCTGTCGCAGCCCGGCTTCTTCGCCGCGCTGGACACGCTGCTGGCCGAGGTGCCCGCGGCCGACTGGCAGGCCTACCTGCGCTACCACGCGGTCGAAGACGCCGCCGACTACCTGGCGCCGGCCTTCGCCGAAGAGTCCTTCGCCTTTTACGGCAAGACACTGTCGGGCCAGCCGCAGATGAAGCCGCGCTGGAAGCGCGTGCTGGACAGCACCAACGAAGCGCTGGGCATGGCCCTGGGCGAACTGTACGTCGCGCGCGCCTTCAGCCCCGAGGCCAAGCAGCGCATGAACACGCTGGTGCAGAACCTGCGCCTGGCGCTCAAGGCGCGCCTGGAACACCTCGAATGGATGAGCGAGGCCACGCGCCGCCAGGCCCTGGCCAAGTGGGAGACCTTCCTGCCCAAGGTGGGCTATCCCGACACCTGGCGCGACTGGAAGGGCCTTGCGCTCAAGCCCGACGACTACTACGGCAATGCCCTGGCCGCCGCGAAGTTCAACCACGACTGGCAGCTGGCCAAGGCGGGCAAGCCCACCGACCGCCAGGACTGGGGCATGACGCCGCAGACGGTGAACGCCTACTACCGCGCCACCGACAACACCATCAACTTCCCCGCCGCCATCCTGCAGCCACCGTTCTTCGACCCGCAGGCCGACGATGCGGTCAACTACGGCGGCATCGGCGCGGTGATCGGCCACGAGATGATGCACGGCTACGACGACAAGGGCAGCCAGTTCGACGCCCAGGGCAACAACGCCAACTGGTGGACGCAGGACGACCGCGAGAAATTCGAGGCGCGCACCGCCCTGCTCGGCGCCCAGTTCGACGCCTACGAGCCGCTGCCGGGCCTGCACATCAACGGCGCCCTGACCATGGGCGAGAACATCGCCGATCTCGGCGGCATCACCATTGCCTACGACGCCCTGCAACTGGCCCAGGCGGCGCAGCCGCGCGCCGCAGCGAGGAAAATCGACGGCTACACGCCGGCGCAGCGCTTCTTCCTCAACTGGGCGCGCGTATGGCGCGGCCAGTCGCGCCCCGAGGCCCTGCGCGTGCAGATCGCCTCCAACCCGCACGCGCCCGAGCGCTATCGCGCCATCGCCGCGCCCTCCAACCTGCCCGCCTTCGCCGCGGCCTTCGCCTGCAAGGCGGGCGACACCATGGTCCGCGCCGGCGACAAGCAAGTGAAGATCTGGTAACCACCGCGCTCCGCGCACCCTGCTCCAACGCCACCGCGGCTCGCGCCGCTGCAAGGAAACCACCATGCAAAATCGCTACGTCAAACCGCTCGTCCTCGCCATCGCCTGCGCGGTGTCGGGTGCCGCCTGCGCCGCCACCGAACCGCTGCGCGGCCTGGATACCGCCCACTTCGACGCCAAGGCGGCCGTCTGCGCCAATCTCAACGACCACGTCAACGGCACCTGGGCCAAGACGGCGCAGATCCCGGCCGATCGCACCACCTGGGGCAGCTTCGAGACGCTGGGCGAGCTGTCGCTGGAACGTACGCGCGGCCTGGCCGAGGAAGCGGCCAAGAATCTTGACAAAGCCGCTGCCGGCTCGATCGAGCAGAAGATCGGCGCCTTTTACCGCAGCGGCATGGACGAGGCGGCCATCAACAAGGCCGGCATCGAGCCCATCGCCGCCGACCTCAAGCGCATCGACGGCCTGAAGACGCCGGACGAGATCGCCGCCTTCCTCACCGACATGCACGCGGCCGGCATGCCGCTGCTGTTCGGCTTCGGCGGCGAGGCCGACTTCAAGAACTCCTCCACCACCATCGCCTACGCCGTGCAGGACGGGCTGGGCCTGCCCGAGCGCGCCTACTACCTCGAAGACGGCAAGGACGGCGCCTACAAGAAGATCCGCGACGCCTACGTCGCGCACATCGCCAAGCAGCTCGAACTCGGCGGCAGCGCCGCCGCCGACGCCACGGCGCAAGCCAAGACCATCCTCGCCTTCGAGACGCGCCTGGCCCAGGCCTCGTTCGCGCCGATCGAACTGCGCAACCCGGAGAACCAGTACCACTTCGTCAGCGTGGCCGACGCCGAGAAGGCCACGCCGCACTTCTCCTGGAGCAAGTTCTTCGCCGCCAACGGTGCGGAGGTGAAGAACGGCTTCTCGCTGTCGCAGCCGAAGTTCTTCGCCGAAGTGGACAAGATGCTGGCCGAGGTGCCCGCGGCCGAGTGGCGCGCCTACCTGCGCTTCCACGCCATCGACAGCGCGGCGCCCTACCTGTCCGACGCCCTGGCCACCGAGAACTTCAACTTCTACGGCAAGACCCTGCGCGGCCAGCAGGAAATGAAGCCGCGCTGGAAGCGCGTGCTGGGCTCGGTCGAGGACAGCATGGGCATGGCGCTGGGCCAGCTCTATGTGAAACAGTACTTTCCGCCGGAGGCCAAGCAGCGCGCCGACGAGCTGGTGCAGAACCTGCGCGTGGCGCTGAAGGCGCGCATCGAGAAGCTGGACTGGATGAGCGCGGACACCAAGAAGCTGGCCATGGACAAGTGGGCGAGCTTCATGCCCAAGATCGGCTACCCGGACGAGTGGCGCGACTGGACGGGACTCAGCGTCAAGGCCGACGGCTACTTCGCCAACGTCGCCGCCGCGGCCAAGTTCAACCACGACTGGAACGCTGCCAAGATCGGCAAGCCGGTCAACCGCAAGGAGTGGGGCATGACGCCGCAGACGGTGAATGCCTACTACAACCCGCTGCAGAACGAGATCGTCTTCCCGGCCGCCATCCTGCAGCCGCCCTTCTTCGACGCCAAGGCCGACGATGCCCTCAACTACGGCGGCATCGGCGCGGTGATCGGCCACGAGATGTTCCACGGCTACGACGACCAAGGCAGTCAGTTCGACGCCCAGGGCAACTTCAAGAACTGGTGGACGGCCGAGGACAAGAAGAAGTTCGAGGAGCGCACCGCGCGCCTGGTCAAGCAGTTCGACGACTACGTGGCCATCGACGGCCTGCACGTCAAGGGCCAGCTCACCCTGGGCGAGAACATCGCCGACCTCGGTGGCCTCAACGTGGCCTACGACGCGCTGCAGATGGCGCTGAAGAAGAACCCCGCGGAAGCCGGCAAGAAGATCGACGGCTACAGCGAGGACCAGCGCTTCTTCCTCAATTTCGCCCAGATCTGGCGCCGCGTGTTCCGTCCGGAGGAACTCAAGCTGCGCCTCAATACCGACCCGCACGCTCCGGCGTTCTTCCGCGCCATCGGCGCACCTAGCAACATGCCGGCCTTCGCCAGCACCTTCGCCTGCAAGCCGGGCGACGCCATGGTGCGCACGGGCGAGCAGCAGGTGGTGATCTGGTAAGGACCCGGCACACGCCGCGGTCGAAGAAAGGGCGCCCTCCGCGACGCCCTTTTTTCATGGCGGCCGCGGGCGTGCGCGCCGCGCGTGACCCGGCCGCCGCGGCGCGCTAGCCTGCCGGTCCGCCCCGGCCCGGAGCTCTGCCCTTGAGCACACCCACCCACGACCCCATCGAAGGCGGCTGCGACTGCCGCCGCATTCGCTACCGGCTGCTCGATTCGCCGCTGTTCGTGCACTGCTGCCACTGCCGCTGGTGCCAGCGCGAGAGCGGCGCCGCGTTTGCCTTGAACGCGATGATCGAGACGCGCCTCGTGCAGATCCTCGGGGACGCGCCGGACCTCGTGGATACCCCCTCGGCCAGCGGCAAGGGCCAGCGCATCGCGCGCTGCCCGCACTGCCGCATCGCCGTGTGGAGCCACTACGCCGGCGCCGGTCCGGCCGTTGCCTTCGTGCGCGTGGGCACGCTGGACGATCCCGACCGGCTGCCGCCGGACATCCACATCTTCACCGCGAGCAAGCAGCCCTGGGTGATCCTGCCCGCGGAAACGCCGGCGGTGCCCGCGTACTACGAGCGCGAGCGCTACTGGCCGGCTGCCAGCCTGGCGCGTCGCCGCGCGCTGCTGGCGTCGCTCCCGCCCGTCTGAGACCGCGGCAGCACGCGCCCGCCGCGACATCGGCGCGGCGGCCGGCGGCGCGAGCCGGCATTGTGGGCGCAGCGGAAACACTGCGCTGCCGCGCGGCGCGTTTATCTGCCGGCCGCGCAACGGCATGCTGCCGGCATGTCCGCCACCATCCGCCAACCCGTCCTGTTCCTCGGCCACGGCTCGCCCATGAACGCCATCGAGGCCTCGCCCTGGCGCGCGGCCTGGGCCGATCTGGGCCGGCGCCTGCCGCGCCCGCGCGCCATCCTGTGCGTCTCGGCGCACTGGGAGACCCGCGGCGTGTACGTCACCGCCGCCGCCGCGCCCGAGACCATCCACGACTTCTACGGCTTCCCCAAGGCGCTGTTCGACCTGCGCTACCCGGCGCCCGGCGACCCGGCGCTGGCGCGGCGCATCGCCGCCCTGGGCGCGGACCTGCCGATCCGCTGCGACCCCGGCCGCGGCCTCGACCACGGCGCCTGGAGCGTGCTGCACGTGATGTACCCGCAGGCCGATGTACCGGTGCTGCAGCTCAGCCTGGACACGCGCCAGCCCGGCCCCTGGCACTACGCCCTGGCCCGCCGCCTGGCGCCGCTGCGCGAGGAGGGCGTGCTCATCGTCGGCAGCGGCGACATCGTGCACAACCTCGGTCTGTTCCGCTTCCACGCCAGCGCCGGGCTGGACTGGGCGCTGCGCTTCCGCGACGAGGTCAACCGGCGCATCGCCGCGCGCGACCACGCCGCCCTGGCCGACTGGCCGCGCCTGGGCACGGACGCGCACCTGGCCATTCCCACGCCCGAGCACTACCTGCCGCTGCTGTACGCGCTGGCCCTAGAACGCGACGACGACAGCGTGGAAACCTTCAACGACGACGTAATCAGTGCGCTGTCCATGACCTCGCTGCTCATCGCACCGCAGCGCGGCTGAGGCGCGGCGCCGCACGCGCGGCTTGGCCCGGCGAGCGCAGGCGCGGATAATCCGCGCCCCGCTATGATGGACGCGCCCATGGCCTTCGTTCCCGGCCAACGCTGGATTTCCAATGCCGAGCCCGAGCTGGGGCTCGGCACCGTGCTGCGCGCGGAGGGCCGCAGCGTGCAGGTGCTCTTCGCCAAGGCCGGCGTGCTGCGCCAGTACGCCAGCCACTCCGCCCCGCTGGCGCGCGCCGAATTTCGCGCCGGGCAGAAGATCAGCGGCAACGGCCTGGCCTTCGCCATCGAGCGCGTGGAACACCGCGACGGCCTGCTGCACTACCACGGCGAGGGCCTGACCCTCGGCGAGGGCCAGCTCGACGACGTGCAGAGCCTGTCGCAGGCCGACGAGCGCCTGCTGTCCGGGCGCGTGGACCGCGCCGACCGTTTCGATTTCCGCCTGGAAGCCCTGCGCCGCCGCGCGCAGGCGCGCCGCACCCCGGCCTGGGGCCTCAACGCCGCGCGCATCGACCTGATCCCGCACCAGCTGCGCGTGGCCGAGATCGCCGCGCAGCGCCGCCCGCCGCGCGTGCTGCTGGCCGACGAGGTGGGCCTGGGCAAGACCATCGAGGCCGGCATGATCACCGCGCGCCTGCTCGCCGCCGGGCGCGTGGAGCGCGTGCTGATCCTGCTGCCCGAACCGCTGGTCTACCAGTGGTTCGTCGAGCTGCTGCGCCGCTTCAACCTGCAGTTCGCCGTGTACGACGCGGAACGCTGCGAGGCCATCGAGCAGGCCGGCGACGCGCGCAATCCCTTCGAGGACGAGCAGCTGGTCATCACCGATCTCGGTTTCCTCACCCGCCACCCCAAGCGCGCGCGCCAGCTGCTCGACGCCGAGTGGGACCTGCTGGTGGTGGACGAGGCGCACCACCTGGCCTGGACGCCCGAGGGCGGCAGCCTGGAATACGACATGGTGGACGCACTGGCCGCCGGCACGCCCGGCGTGATCCTGCTCACCGCCACGCCCGAGCAGCTCGGCCGCAGCGGCCACTTCGCGCGCCTGCGTCTGCTCGATCCGGCGCGCTTCCACGACCTGGAGCGCTACACCGCCGAAGCCGACGGCTACCGCCGCCTGTCGCAGATCGCCGAAGCGCTGCAACAGGGGCGCGCCCTCGATGCTGCCGCCCGCGCGGAACTCGCGCGGCGTCTGGCCGACGACGCGGGCAGCCTGGCCCTGCTCGACGCTGCCGCCAGCGGCGACGCCGCGGCCGCCGGCGCACTGCTCGACGCCCTCATCGACCGCCACGGCACCGGCCGCGTGATGTTCCGCAACCGCCGCGCCGTGGTGGGCGGCTTTCCGCGCCGTCAGCCCGACCTCACCCTCGCCGACGGCGAGGCGCTGAGCGAGGACCAGCGCCAGGCCTTGCTGGCGGAGTTCCACTCCGACCTGCAGCAGCCACCCAGCCTGACCGAACACGCCTACGCCGAGGACCCGCGCCTGCCCTGGCTGCTGGGCCTGCTCGATAACCACCCGCACGAGAAATTCCTGCTCATCTGCCGCAGCCAGGCCAAGGTGCTGGCGCTGGAGGAGGCCGTGCGCACGCGCAGCGGCCTGCCGCTGGCGCGCTTCCACGAGGGACTGTCGCTGCTGCAGCGCGACCGCAACGCCGCCTACTTCGCCCAGCCCGAGGGCGCCCGCCTGCTGATCTGTTCGGAGATCGGCTCGGAGGGTCGCAATTTCCAGTTTGCGCACCACCTCGTGCTGTGGGACCTGCCGCTCGACCCCGACCTGTTGGAGCAGCGCATCGGCCGCCTCGACCGCATCGGCCAGAAGCGCGACATCGCCCTGCACGCCTTCGCCTTCCGCGGCACCGCCCAGCACGTGCTGTTGCGCTGGTACGACGAGGGCCTGGACGCCTTCCGCGCCAGCACCGCCGACGGGCGCGAGCTGTTCAAGCGTTTCGGCGCCGACGTGGCGCGCCTGGCCGAGTCGCACGCGCGCGAAGCCATCGACCCCGACCAGGAGCTCGACGCCCTCATCGCCGAGACGCGTGCCGCGCACGAGGAGCTGTCGGCCCTGGTGCACGCCGGGCGCGACCGCCTGCTGGAACTGGCCAGCGCGCGCGAGGCGCGCGGGGAAACCCTGCGCCAGGCCCTGGCCGCGGCCGACGACGATGCCGACGCCGACCACTTCATCCTGCGCCTGTTCGAGCAGTTCGGCGTGGAGCACGAGGAACTGGACGGGCGCAGCGTGGTGCTCGATCCGGAATACCTCAGCACCGAGGGCTTTCCGGGCCTGAAGGAAGGCCCGCAGCAGGCCACCTTCGCCCGCGCCGAGGCGTTGGCGCGCGAGGACCTGCCGCTGCTGCGCCTGGACCACCCCATGGTGGCCGGCGCCATCGACCTGCTGCTGGAGGGCGAGCAGGGCAATGCCGCCCTCCTCGTCGACGACGTGCTGCCGCCGCGCACCGTGCTGCTGGAGGCCGTCTACGTGCTGGAGTGCGTGGCCGAGCGCAGCCTCGCCCCCGACCGCTTCCTGCCGCCCCTGCCCCTGCACGTCATCGTCGACACCAAGCTGCAGGCGCGCGACGGCTACGTGCCCAGCGGCCCTTCGCTGGCCAAGGCGGCCGATCGCGCCATCGATTTCGGCCGCTACCGCAAGTTCCTCGCCCAGCTCGTGCCGCCCATGCTGCAGCGCTGCGAGGCGCTGGCGCGCGAGCGCGCCGAGCGCGAGATCGCCCAGGCCCTGGCCCAGGCGCAGCGAGAACTCGGCGGTGAGGCCGCGCGCCTCACCGCACTGCGCGCGGTGAACCCGGCCGTGCGCGAGCAGGAAATCGAGGCGGTGAACGAAGAATTGGCGGAACTCTCCGACGCCCTGCCCAAGTCGCGCCCGCGTCTGGACGCCGTGCGCTTCGTCTGCAGCCCGGATTTCCTCGCCCTGCGTTGAGGCGCGCGCGTCGGCGCGGTCCGGCGCGAGCGTCCGGCACCGACCTCCAAGCGCCCCGCACCACGCCCCCCGCGCCGTGATCGTCGGCCGCGGGCCGGCGCAGCTCTAGCCGCGCCCGGTCGCGCCGCGCCCGGGATTGCACGGGCACACGCCGCGTTCGGAAAGCCCCCGCGCCGACGACGCACGAACGCGCGCCGCGTCGCCCGTCGCGTGGGGCCGCAGCGGCAGCGCTGGCTAGGGCATGGCGCCCAGATGCGCGCGCGTCAGCGCCGGCGGCAGTGCGCCCGCCAGGCCGCGCGGCGTGGTGGCGATATCGGCATCGCCCGGCAGCGGCGCGCCGTCGGCAGCGTGCGCCCACAGGGCATCCAGTGCGCGGTAGGCGTAGGGCAGCAGCGGAAGGTAGCGCGCCCCCAGTGCCGGCAGGCCGAGGAAGGCGTCGAAGTGCTGGGCGTTGTGCACGCGCCAGTAGCTCAGGCGACGCCCCGCGCCCTGCGCCCAGCGCGCGTAGGCACCGCCGGCTAAGGCTTCCGGCACGAGGCCGTCATCGCTGCCGTGGATGACGATCAGCGGCACGCCCGCCTGCGGCAGGCCGGCGCGGGTGGCGGCCACGCCGGCGCGCACGCGCTGCGCTGCGGCGTCATCGCCGCTCCACAGCGCGCGCAGGCACAGCAGACCCGGCAGGCTGGGATCGGCGCCCGCGGCGAGCGTATCGACCAGGCCGATGGCGGGGCTCGGCGGAATGCCGCTGCCGTCGCTGGCCCAGGTGGCGCGCTCGGCCGCGGTGCTGGCGCGCGGCGCGTGCTGCGCGTCGAGCGCGGCATAGCGGTAGCCGCAGGGCATGTCGCCGGCGCCGTAGCGGCCGTGCGCCGCGGCATAGCCCGCACCCACCGCGCGCCACAGGTCGAAACTCACGCTGAGCGCGCCGGCTTCCAGCGCGGCATCGGTCCAGCCGCTGGCATGCAGTTTCTCGCGCGCCTCGGCCGCCTGCGCCTCCGGCGTGGCCGCCGCCAGCAGACCGCGCGCGTGCAGGGCGGCGCAGCGCGCCAGCCAGGCCGGCGGCCTGGCCCCGCCCGGCCGCGCCAGCGCCACCGCGTCGAAGGCCGGATGCAGCAGGGCGCAGGGCTGCAGCAGCGCGGCCTCGGTGGTGTAGTCGTACAGCGGCCGCGCCGACGCCGCGCCGGGATACACGTTGGGCGACAGCGCGACGATGCCGGCAAAGGCGCGCGCCTCGGGCAGTTCGGCCAGGCGCAGCACCGCGCCGCCGCCGTTGGACACGCCCACGGCGAGCACGCGCGTGTTGGCGAAGTCGAAGCGCGGCTTGTCGGGAAAGGCGGCGCTCAGCTGCGCCAGGCCGAACTGCGCCGCCTGCAGCACGTGGCGGCCCCAGTCGGCTTCCGGGTTGTCGCCGGAATGCAGGTGCTTCACCGCCACCGTGTGCGGCGGCGCCGCGCCCGCCGGCGGTTCGAACTCCAGGCCCTCGCCGCGCGCGCCGCGCGTGCCGTCAAGCTTCACGCCGCTGTCGCTGTCGACGTCGAAATAGCCCGTGCCCGCGCCCTTGTCGGTGTAGGCCACCGCGCAGCCGCGCGGCAGACCCCAGGCGCCGGCCAGAGCGATGGCGCCGACCACGCCGCGCGACCCGGAGGACGCACTCACCACGAGGCAGCGCGCGCGTGTGTCGAAGGCATCGGGCAACTGCAGCAGCACTCGGTGCGGCTGCGTGGCGCCCGGCACGCGGGCGAAGGCGCTGAACTCGCGCCCTGGCACGCTGGGCAGGCTGCCGTAGACCTCACCGAAGCCGCCGCCCGGCGCGAGGTCGGCGATGCCGCGCCAGTTGGTCCAGAAGGCGCGCCGGCGCAGTTCCTGCGGCGTCGGCGCGGCGGCGTCGGCCACGGCCGGCGGCGTGGGCGCGCGCAGGCCGGCGAGGCCCAGGCCCGCGCTCAGCAGGTCGTCGCCCTCGGCGTGGCGCGTGGCGAGCACGGGCGATACGAGAAAATCGGTCACGGTGCGCTCCTGCGCAGGCGAACGGGGGGACGGACCGGCGCAGGCGGCGAGCAGCGCGGCGGCGACGAGCGGGCCCGCGCGCAGCGCGCCCGCACGAATCGGATCGGAAAAACAGCGGGCAATCGGGCGCATGGCATCCTCCGGCCCCGCACCATAGCAACCACCCCGCGGCGCGGCATCGTACGAAAGTCCAAGGCCGCGGGCGCGCGCCGCGGCGACGCGGCACAATGCCGCCCTGCCCCACGCAACCGCAGGGAACTCGCATGACTTCGCGCACCGTCCTCGTCACCGGCGCCGGCAGCGGCATCGGTGCCGGCATCGCCCGGGAACTCGCCACCCAGGGCCACCGCCTCCTCGTCACCGACGTCAGCCTCACCGCCGCCGAGGCCGTGGCCGCCGAACTGCGCGGCCGCGGCCAAGCCGCCGAGGCGCGCGCGCTCGACGTGACCTCCGACGCCAGCGTGGCCGCCCTGGCCGACCTGCCCGTGGACGTGCTGGTGAACAACGCCGGCCTGCAGCACGTGGCGCCGCTGGAAGAGTTCCCCATGGACAAGTGGGACTTTCTCGTGCAGGTGATGCTCACCGGCGCGGCGCGCACCACGCGCGCCTTCCTGCCCGGCATGCGCGCGCGCGGCTTCGGCCGCATCGTCAACATCGGCTCGATCCACTCGCTGGTGGCCTCGCGCTACAAGAGCGCCTACGTCGCCGCCAAGCACGGCCTGCTGGGCTTCTCCAAGGTGATCGCGCTGGAAACCGCCGACACCGACATCACCATCAACACCGTCTGCCCCACCTACGTGAAGACGCCGCTGGTGGACAAGCAGATCGCCGACCAGGCGCGCACCCACGGCATCCCCGAGGACCAGGTGGTGCGCGAGATCATGCTGAAGCCCATGCCCAAGGGCGTGTTCATCAGCTTCGAGGAACTGGCCGGCATCACCGCCTTCCTCATCGGTCCGCACGCGCGCAACATCACCGGGCAGACCATCACCGTCGACGGCGGCTGGACCGTGCAATAGCCCGCTGCGACGCCGCCGCGCCCGCGCGCGTCCCGCTGCCTCCCGGCGCAGTCGCGCCATCCCACCGGAGTTCCGCGTGAAGTCTTTGCTGCCCCTGCTGTGCCTGCTTCCCGTCCTTGCCCAGGCCGCCGACGCGCCCGACGCCGCGGCTGCCGCGCGCGCGGCCAAGATCGCCGCCGCCCGCGCCGTCATGCAGCAGGAGGAAGGCGTGTGGGACGCGGCCATCGATTTCCCGCCCGCCGCGCCCGACCAGGCGCCGACCCGCGCCAGCGGCGTGCAGACCAACACCTTCGTCACCGGCGGCACCTGGATCAAGAACGACTTCGCCGTCGACGCCAAGTACGGCGGCCACGGCACCTGGGGCTACGACCCGCGCCGCGACGTCTACGTCGGCATCTGGGTGGATTCCAACCAGGACTACATCCGCCAGGACGAGGGCCACTGGGACGAGGCCACGCACACCATGACCTGGACCTCCGAGCTGCGCCAGCCCGAGCCGCACCCGCCGGCGAAGTACCGCATGACCGAGGAATTCCGCGGCGACACGCGCGTGCTCACCATGACCGCCATCGGCCCCAAGACCGGCAAGGAAGTGCCGCTGGGCAAGATCACCTTCACCCGCCGCAAGCCGGGCTGAGCGCGCGCCGCCGATGCCGCACCTGCTCGTCGCCGACGACCATCCGCTGTTCCGCCTGGCCCTGGCGCAGACCGTGCGCGAACTGCTGGGCGAGGCGCGGGTGAGCGAGGCGGCCAGCCTCGCCGAGGCGCGCGCCGCGCTCGCGGCCGCGCCCGACATCGACCTCGTGCTGCTCGACCTGCACATGCCCGACAGCCACGGCCTCATGGGCCTGGCCGCGCTGCGCAGCGAATTCCCCGCCGTGGCGGTGATGATGATCTCCGCCCACGACGAGCCCGCCGTGATCCGCCGCGCCCTGGCCTACGGCGCCGCTGGCTTCTCGCCCAAGCGCAGTTCGCCCGCGGAACTGAAGCAGGCCCTGCGCAGCGTGCTGGCCTGCGAGGACTACGTGCCGCCGGCGCTACGCGAAGCCGTGGCCGCCGCCGCACCGGCCCGCAGCGACACCGACCTCGCCGCGCGCCTGGGCAGCCTCTCCCCGCAGCAGTTCCGCGTGCTCGCCCTCGTCGCCGAAGGCCGCCTCAACAAGCAGATCGCCGACCGCCTCGGCATCCAGGAACGCACCGTCAAGGCGCACATGAGCGCCATCTTCGAAAAACTCGGCGTGCGCAACCGCACCCAGGCCGGCGTGCTGCTGCGCTCGCTGGAACTGGTCGATCCGGCCAGTCGGGTGGATGAGGGCTGAGGGCCAGCACTTGACCTCCCCGTCGGCGCTACGCGATTTGCCGTCTTGTTGCGATGGCCAAGTTCCGCAGGGGCAGGCATTTTTGCAGACGGGACATACACGATCCGCCGGAGTTTCGCTGCATGGTGCCGGTGACGCCCCCGCCGTGGCGGCCACCGGCTTGCCGCTGATGATGGGTCTTCAACTCAAGCACTGCCGGGGCAGGGTTGTAGAGATGCCGTGCTCGTTGCGCGGACGCATCTCGTCGGGCAGATCCTGCTGGGAAGGATGGAAGCTATTGAACGCGAGATGGCGTACTGAGAGAGTTCGGAGAGCAACAACGGCTGTTTGCCACTCTGCCCTCCTCTGCGCCCGCGGTGCCCACGAATGAATCGACCCGACTTGCCCGATGAACTGCGCGAACTCATCCTCGCCATGGCGGGGCGGGAAGACGTGCATTCGGTATCGTGCCAATTCCAGGATATTCGGCTCTGGGAAGGACTGCTCGCCGAACAGATCAGGCGCGCGCGCAAGACCGGCAAGCCGCCGCGAGAGGCATTCTTCCTGTGCGGTCCGGACAGCGGCATTCCCGGAATTGCCAAGCTTCACCACGGAATCGAAGATTTACCGCCCGAGCAATGGTTCGACGGCAGCACGCTGGAAGAAAGGATGCGGGGCCATATCCACATTCCCTATGAAGGGGTGTGTGGCGCCGACCTCTTTGTATACCCTGCGTGGCGAGTGATTTCTCCAGAAGCGTGGCAGAGGGACGGCGCGGAGCTCGACTGGGCTACTGGCAACCAACTCTGCAATCACTTGCTGATCGAACAGGATCTTGGCGAGCCGTCATGTGCCACGCGACTTGGCCCGATTGCGGGCAGTTGGTGGCTCTACAGCAGCAAGGCACCGTACAAGGACTGTAAGAATGGGCGATGGGCACATCTGCTTGCTGCGGCCAAGGCCGCAGGGACACACAAGCCAAAGTCGTCAGCACATTGAACCGCTTGGCGTATACAGCCGTCGCGAGGGAATGACGTGAGGTTTGCGGTGAATGCCGGCGAATTGGCCGACCAGCTGAAGCGCATGCGTCCAGGTCGCAAAGTCGGCAGCAGGAACCGCGCGCCGCATGTGCAGCTCACTGCTGGAGGCAATGTACTCGTCATCCTGAGCGAGTTGAGCTGCAGCGCCTCGATTCCTGCGACCGTCATTACGGCCGGGACAGGAAAATTCCCCCACGAATCGGGCATGAAAGTACTCAGGACCTTCGGGAAGAGAGCAACGGTCGAGATCAGGCTCGAAGCGGACTGCGCTTGGATTGGGCCGTTGCGCCTACCGCTCACGCTCACCCAGTGACTGCTGAGGGTGAAAAACGGACGGCCCTGGTCGACGGGGCACTGCCCTGCTTCTCGTGACCTTGCCGTTGATTTCGGCACCGAACGGAACGGATCAGATCGCCCTACGGCGCAATCCAATCCGCCAGACTGCGCCGCCGCGGGTCGTTGAAGAACAGGCGGCGCCAGGGCCCGGCGTGGGCGAAGGACTGCCAGGCGCCTTCGGGCTGGGCAAGGCGGTCGGCGATGGCCCACAGCACGGCGGGATTCGCGCCCATGCCGAAGTGGCTAGCGCTGACTTCGATGTTCTCGGCGCAGTCGTGTTCGGGCAGCAGGCTGGTGCGCCAGTTCACGATGCCGTCGGTCTTGCTGAGGATGGACGTCGTCGGCACGCGCGGCACGCCGGCGAGGCGCTTCTTCAGGCGCGGATCGTCGGCGCGGTAACCGCTGATGGCCTCGAACATGCACCAGGCGTTGGTGGCGCGCGGCAAGGCGCTGGCCCAGGCACCAGGGCTGCGCGGCATCGCCGCGCTCGGCGAGGCTGAAGGCCGCCCCATCCAGCGGGTCGCCGACCGCCCGACATTCCAGTAGCGCAATGAACCCCGCCGCCGGAAGTCTCGACAGGCGCAACAGCGGCCAGGCGGGCGTCCGTCTGAGTTCGCCAGCTGTAGGCAGGCGCTGGCGACTGCCTCGTGCCTTGGGGCGCGCGCCAACGGGCCTCCGCCGCCGCGGCTGACGGCTCCGAAACGGGAGGATGCAGCGACGGCAAGAGCAAAGGCTGGAACACCGCGGCACAACACACGCCGAAGCCGAGCGCGTCCATCGCGCCAGAGGATCGGGGAGGCGTAAGGAGGGCGATGCCAAGCGACACAGGATGTCGCGATCGCATGGTCTCCTGTGCTTCCGCGGTCGCGGCGACTGCCCCTGTAGCGGCAGTGCACCGCGGCTATCCCGCTGTCTTGGAGACCGACGATGCGCTTGTTTTCCGCCACCCTGCTCGCTCTTGCCTCGCCCTTCGCCGCCGCGGTCACCTGGCACGGCACCAACGTAACCCTGCAGCTCCAGCGCACGACGGCCCCGGGCGGCAGCCCCGCCAGCACCCTGGAAATCTTCTGGGCGTGCGACCTGTACGGCACCGTGGGCGGTGGCGGCGGGATGTACATCTCGCTCACCGACCTGTGGGGCACCTGCACCAACCACCTGGCACCGGCACCGCTGGGCAACCCCTTGCCGGTCCTCTACACGATGTTCCCCACGCGCCTGCGCCTGACCTACCTGGACGGCGCCACGCTGCGCACCCGGGAGGACAACCGCTGCATCACTGTGGGCCAGTCGCTGACGGGCACCGACATCACCACCCTGCGCTACGACTGTTCGGACACCCTTTTCATGGCCAGCTTCGACCTGTAAGGGGCTCACCATGGCAGCCATTCGCCGCTTCGCCCTGATCCATTGGCCCAGCGGGCGAGAGCAGTTCGTCTGCGACCTGCCCGAGAGCCCGGCGCCGCTGCCGCGCCGGCTGCGCCTTCGCCATGCCGTGCTGTGCGCAAGGGTTGCGCGGGCCAGCGCCCCCTACGGCTACCTGTTCGAAGCGGACCTCGCTGGCGCCGACCTGCACGGACTGGATCTCGCCGGACTCGACCTGCGCCGCGCCCGCCTCACCGACGCAGACCTGCGCGATGCCGACCTGCGCGGCACCCAGCTCGGTTTCGCCGACCTGCGCCGCTGCCGGCTGGATCGGGCGCGCATGGAGGGCGTGATCGCTCCCGGCGCACACTTCACTGACGCGCACCTCGCCCAGGCCACGTTGACCCGCGCCGATCTGACCCATGCCCGCCTGGAGCGCGCCAACCTGGACGCGGCCGACGCGACGGATGCCGTCTTGATGTGCGCAAGGCTGGAACTCGCCAGTCTGCGCCGCACCCGCCTCGACCGCGCCGTGCTGGCGCTTGCAAACCTCACCGACGCCGACCTCAGCGAAGCCTCGCTGCGCGACGCCCTGCTCATTCATGCCGAATTGAACCGCGCGTGCCTGGTGCGGGCCGACCTGTCCGGTGCGAACCTGGACGAGGCGAGCGTTGATGGGGCGAATTTCTTGTTTGCGCAGTATGGAAAGCATCGATGAGTTACCATGAACTCCGAGACGCATAAGTGCACAATGGCCAATCCAGCGTCGCAACCGCGAGCCCAACAAATGCCCAGCACCTCGTACTGGTTTGCCGCCGCGCCCGCCTCGACGGATCGGGCCAGATTGACACTTGACTTCGACCTTCGCCGCGCAGACTTGTATTTTCGAGACTTGATTGTTCCTGGCCTTGGCCGCGTCTGGTTTGCTCGCCAACTCTCGTGGCCCTTGGCCGCTCTCGCGCTCCACGAGGATCTGGCAAGCCGCGCGTCAGACCCACCGAAGCCGACAGCCATCTGTCACGGCATCGAAGCTCTCGCGTGCAAATTGGAGTACGAAGCCAACGCTGACCCCGAGACTCGTTCACGCCGCATTCTCGGGACGCGAGCGTTTGGTGGCGACGCCGAGCGTGAGGTGTGGTCCTTCCACCGCCTGCGCCAAGCGACGAACTACGTCCGCAACACGCACCGCCAGGCCGCGACGCGCGCACTGCGAGTCGACGGTGGGCTCGGTTTCGCGAGCGGCTCGCGCTTCGACCTACTCGAGCTCGAGCCTGTCGGGAGCGCGCTGGCCAGCGCATTCCTTGAGCAGCGCGTCGGGAAAGGAGGCACCAGCCTTCGCAGGTGGCTGCTCGGGTGGCTCGAAGGCGACCGTGAGGTCTCAGGCTTGCCCAAGACCCTCCTGCAAGCGCTGTCGCCCGAACACCCCACTGACGACGAGCGCGCCCTCGTCCGTTCACGGCTGCTCGGAACGTCGACGTCTGCGAGTGAGAAGCGGCAGCGGCTGGCCCGGGCGATCGGGCGCGCAGGAGACCTGCCGAGCATCGAGGATGGCGTCGTCGCTCGCCTCCGCGAGGCCGGTCATCGCGAGCAGGCCAACGAAGTGGTCGCGGCACGCGCGTTCGGCGCAGTGCTCGACCGAGCACGCGACGCGGTCGCGAGCCTGACACGCGCCGTCGAACCCGGGCGTGGCGGTGTGAAGCTCACGACTCTGGCCAGTGATTCGGCGCTGAAGAAGTCGATCAAGGACCTCCGGACCGCTTCGAAGAACTACGTCGAGAAGGCGAACACAGCGGGCGTCCAGGAGGCAACGAGCCGGTCGTTCGCAGACGCAGTGGTCTCGGGCGACGACGTGGAAGGTATCCGAATCCTCGTCCGGCGTTCTGGGGACGTGCTAGGGCTCGCCGACGGCTCCGTCACCCGCGGCCCGCTTTTCCGCGTCATCGACGGCACCGATGAAGCGGGCGACCTCGAAGACGGCGCGGCGAGCATCGAGCCAGATCGGACAGGGCGAACGTTCCGCATCGCGAACCTCCACTCGCTCCTGCGCGACGTCGACCAGCGAGGTGCGCGATGAGCCCCGAGACGCTGCTCGACATCTTCGTGCCGCCGGAGGGCATGGTCGGGCACAGCGCCGCTCTCGTGGCCATGACCGGCGCGGAGGACTTCCTTGAGGACGCCGTGCAGCGATTCACGGGGCTGCGGCCACGGCAGCGCGCGGAGATGGGCAACGTACTCGTGTACCTGATGCTGGATGGGCATGCGTCGTCCTCGCGGCAGGAGGTCTTTCCGCCCGGGCGCATCCCCGGTCTCCACGAGTTCCAGCCGCGCGAGGTCACACCCGGCTCGCTCTTGCACGCAAAGGTCGCGCTGATGGCCTTCGCCCCGAGCCGAACGGGCGCGCCCGTTCATCTTCGGCTCGCCGTGCTCACGGCCAACTACAACTACACCTCGGCGCGGCAGCAACTCGAACTCGTGTGGGTCGTCGATCTCCCGCTCGTCGGCAGCGCCCGTGTCGAGGACCGCGCCGACGTCGCAGCGGCGGGCGCGTTCGTCGAGACACTCCTTGCACGGCGCTTCCATCGGGACGAGCAGGCGCTCCCGGTGAAGGAGCGCAAGCTGACGGCACGGCTCGACGTGCTCCTCGCCGCGGCATCTTCGCTTGCTCCTGCGAACCGCAAGCCGCGCTTCATCCACTCGCTCGACAGGCCTCTGTACGACCAGATCCGCGAGCGCTTCCGCAGCGCGATCGACAAGCCGAGGAACCTGCTGCTCTGTGGCTCGGGGTTCTACGAGGAGCCGTCCACCAAAGCGCGCAAGCCGGCCGTCTTCAGCAAGCTCGAGGACCTGTGCGTCTTCACAAAGAACGTGCGCCGCGTGGCGCTCGTCGAGCCGGGCGAGCCGGGCAAAGCAGGAAAAGCGGGCGCAGTGGCGACGTGGGCCAAGGGGGGCGGCACGAAAGGCTGGAAGGTCGTCCGCCCCTACGACGCTCTCGATCAGAACAGGCGGCTCCACGCGAAGTTCGTGTACGCGGGCTACTTCCGCGATCGCCACGTGAGCAACGGCTGGCTCTACCTCGGCTCCGGCAACCTCTCGCGCAGAGGCATCCTCTCGCACGGCGGTATGCGCGAGGGGAACGTGGAGACCGGCGTCGTCTTCGAGGTTCCCGAGCGCTTCGGCCCAGAAGACCTCGAACGCTGGCTATTCTGGTCGGACGAAGCCAAAACCGTGGGCGACGAGGAGTGGGCCAAAATCCAAAAGGGCGACAAGCCGGACAAGCAGCCCATCCTGGAGGCACCGCCGATCCTCTCGGCGACGATCGAGACTTCGCCGTCCCGACATCTACGCTTGCTCTGGCGCGATGACGTCTCGACCGAGTCGCGCGTGAGCATCTGCTGGACGGGCCGCGGCTGGTGCGACGTGAAGAGAGGGGACGCCGTCCCGCTGCGCGACGACGAGACCCCGACCGCGCTCAGCGTGTCCGGGGAGAGCGACCACAAGTGGGTCGTGCCCGTCGTGGACGCCGCCGGGCGTGTCGGCTGGCAGCCTCCGCGCTTCGATACCTATGCCGACGCCCTCGCGGCGCTCCTCGACTTTCCGATCCGCCCCGCCGAGGCCACCGACGACGGCGACGGCGATGAGGGCGAAGGCGGCGGCATCAAGGGCGCGGACACCGGGGCAGCGGCCGAACAGGAGAAGAGCTACGCGCTGCACGCCGCCGCCGAGCTCGTCGAGAAGGTCGCCGCGCTTCAGGCGGCGCTGCCGGAGTCGATGCTCGACGACTGGCTCGATCACCTCGACCGGATGTTCCGCGCTTCGTTCCCCGAGCCCCTCATCGCGACGTGGCGAGCGCACCGACTCGACGTGTTCGCACACCTTCGAGAGCCCGAGTTGCGTTCGCCGCACCTGACCGACAAGCAGCGGGTCCGCTACTTCGAGGTGCTCGATGGCGCGGCGCACGCATGGGGGCTCCGATGAGCTTCTCGTGGGCGCGCGCGGCTACGGCTCTTCGTAGGCTCGTCCAGGAGGACGCGGCCGAGCCGCGCGAGGAGCAGCATCTCGATGGTGGGCAGCGAGCGTCCCTGGCGTGGCTGGCCGAGCGCCTGCCACAGAGCGGCGTCGTGCTCGCCGACGAGGTTGGCACCGGCAAGACGCGCATCGCCTGCGCCGTGGTTCACGCGGTGCTGGAGGCGGGCGGTCGCGCGGCCGTCGTCGTCCCGCATGGCCTCATGCACCAGTGGACCGCGGAGTCTCGCAAGCTCCGCGCGAACAGCCCTGCACCGAAGGAGCTGACGACGTTCACCGAGTTTCTCCGTGAGGCGTCCGCCACTGATGCCTCGTGGAAGGACATCGCCCCCTGTCCCAACGAGTCCGAGTGGTGGCTCATATCTCACGGGTTCCGCGCGCCACTGGTCCGCAGCAACTCCAACTGGTGGCGCGCAGCGCTTCCCGCGTTCGTCGAGCTAAACCTGGCGGCGCGAGCCGAGCGGGAGGATGCGCGGACACGCATCGGCAAGCTCCATCAGATGATGGAGACCGCGCGGGCATCGTGGTGGGGCTGGAATGGGATGGCGCGGATTGCGAGTGACATCGCGCCCCGCGTTCCCGGACGACGTGACCTCCGGAAGCGTATCGACGCTTTGCCTCCCCTGAGCGTCGCGCGCCAGAACAACGACGCGCTGCTCGCGCAGTTCGGCAACGGCGGTGACGGGCGCCCGTTGACCGAGGAATTTCTTGGGCTCTGGCTGGGCGAGTTCGACCTGCTCGTCATCGACGAGGCCCACAAGAGCCGAGGCGAGGTGGACGTCGAGGACACGGCGCTGGGCGCAGCGTCGGGCACGGTGTTGGCGCGCCTGGTCGATGTGCTGCTGAAGCAGCCCGAAGGTGGGCGGCGGCTCTGCCTCACGGCAACGCCGATGGAACTTGAGTTGTCGCAGTGGCTCGATCTCCTCGGCCGTGCGCGAAGCAAGCTCAATGGCGACGACGGGGCGCGCGTCATCGACGATTTTCGAATGGCCACCAAGAACGCCGCAACGGCTCCTGACGAGGCGGAGCGACTGGATGCACTGATTAAGGCGGCTCAGCGATTCGAGGCAGCACTCAAGCCCTATGTCACTCGACGGCGGCGAGCGGAGTCCAACGAGATTAAGGCGTTTCGGGACAAGTTGTTAGACGAGAAGCAGAAACAGCGTCCACATCCTCATCGCAAAGTGAAGGCACTTCCGATCTCGTGGACCGAAACGGTTGGACAGAACTCGCCGTGGCTCGACGTCCTCTTCGCAGCTGAGTGCATGAGCCAGAGCGCTCGGGGATTGAGAGTGAAGGACACCGCCGATTGGCCGCTGGCGGTTCGCGACGCCTACACCAAACTCTCGGCCGGACACGTCAGCATCGACCTCTCCGAGACCAGCGAGCCGCTTCGGGTGCCGGAGGCTGGCGTCATAGACGATCACACTCGAGGCAAGATCGCCCGCGCTGCCTACTGGTATCGGCGGCTCCGCGATGGGCGCAGGCGTGTGCTCGAAGGAATGCAGCCCATGAACGGCGCCGAGCTCGATGCAGACGCCGAGCATCCGCGCGTTCTCGCTGCCGTGAAGGAGATCGAGGGCTGGACACTGAAGCGTGAGAAGGTGCTGGTGTTCGGCGTCTTTCTGCGCCCGCTTCGACTGCTGCGCGACGTGCTCAACGTTCGCCACGCTCTGCGCGCTGCCGACGCCGGCCGACCGATCGCCCACGCTGTTCAAAGCGACGCAGCGCTCCTTGGAATCGCGCTTTTCCAGCTCGAACGGCTGCGCGCAGAGGGGGCGCTCTCGGGCCGCCTTGCGATGGGCGACGGCGCAAAGGTGCGCCGCGCGCTGGCCGACAGCCACCGGGCTTACGAGCGACTGAGGGACAAGGTGCGGAGGCGCGCGAAGAAGTCGGTCGTCGCGTGGAGGAGCGATCGGTCGATGCTCGGCGGCGCGCCGGTCGACCGAGAGTTGGTCGGGGCGCTGGAGGACCACCTCGTCTCCTTCATCCTCGATGACTTTCTCGCGACGACCTCGGAATCCGACGAGGTCACCGACGAGCGGTTCGGCGCACTCGCCACCGAGTTCGTTGAAGAGCGCCTCCGTCCGCTGCTCGGCGAGCTGGGCGGAGAGGACGTCGACGAGGAGCAGGCCGTGCTCCGGCAGGAGTCCCTGAGGGCGCTCCTCGCCGACGACGACGGTCGGCAGAGCTTTCACGCACGCCTCCTTCAGGGGGCCACGCGATGGGAGACGCGGCGCTACCTCCAGGCCGCTTTCAACCGTCCCGGAGCCTCACCGTGGGTGCTCATCGCCCAGAGCCAAGTCGGGCGCGAAGGGCTCAATCTTCACGAGTCCTGCCGCGTGGTCGTGCAGTTCCACGCCGAGTGGAACCCGGCCGTCCTCGAGCAGCAGATCGGCCGCGTTGACCGCAAGGGTAGTCTCTGGGAACGGCTCGCCCAGAAGTGGCTCGACGAAGGAGCGCAAGGCGTGCCGCCGTTCGTCGAGGTCCGGCAGCTGATTTTCGAGGGGACCTACGACGCATTTCAGTGGGACCGTGCGATGCGGAGGCAGCACGTCTTCGATGCCAGCTTGTTCGGATCTTTGTTACCGGTCGATACGTGGGTTCGCGTTCCGGACGAATGGAGGACCAAGCTCAAGGATGCAGCTCCGTCCTTCGCCCCGGACAGACTTCGCGCCCGCAGCCACATCAGACGCTGATCATTTCGCAGAGGAAGACCTCGGCCGAGGCGATTGGAGAGCGCCATCGAAGATGGGACCGAGCTGCTCGGCAGCTTCGCCCAAGACCACGCCAGCACGCGCTGCGACTTCCTAATTTCAAGCACAACGCCATCGAGGGGATGGTCCGCAGCGATTCTGAGGAAACCCGTCGTGCGCAGAAGCGGCACACAGGACACAGGCCTGAATCGCACACAGGACCAAACGGCGCATGAAAGCCCAAAGCCAGTGGCGACAGTCAGGTGCTGGAAGACCCGTTCTCACGCTTACCTCGCGGCACTCTCGGCGATCAGACGACGGCGCATCCGCAGAGGGCCCGATACGCGCACCATACCCCCCAACCCACACAACCACCGAAACAACTGCTCCGACTCCATCACCGTGGCGGTCACCCGGTGCCAGCTGTCGATGTTCCCGTCCTTGGGCGGCGTAATCTTCTGATCGGGCGCGAGCTTCTGCTCGCTGAGTTGTTGAGCCAACCAGCCGCGCACATCGAGTTGCAGCTTGATGCTGCGGCCGTGGGGCCACTCGAAGCTCCGCTCCTCTATCACGTGGCGCTGGAAGTCGAAGCCTGCGGGCGACCCCGCGGCATCGTCCAGCAACATGGGGCGCCGCATGCGGTGCAGGGCCAAGTGCACGACTTCGTCGTAGTCCCACAGCGTGGCCACGACGTAGAACACGGCGCCGGCCTGGACCAGCCCGAGGGGATTGACCCGGAATCGCCTCCAGTCGGCATAGCCGTGGCCGCGGTAGTCCACCTCGAAGCGCCGCGAGCGCAGCACGGCGTCGTAAGCCACCTCGACCACGTCCTTGGCGACGTCGGGCGGCAGCAGGTGGAAGCCGGCGGGAACGACCGCGATGCGCTCTTTCCAGCGTGCGTATGCCGAGTCCGGCAGGCGGTCCAGCGCGGCGGCGGCCTGATCGAAGTCTCTGGCGATGCATCGGAGCATGCCGCGCGGCAGCAGTGGCGCGGCGAAGCGCTGCAGCAACACATAGGCCAGGGCGCCCTCCGGCGAGGGCGGCGGGAGGGCCAGGGCCTTGGCTCCCTTGCGCCAGCGCCAGCCGACCGGGCCAGTCCCGTAGGCCTCGAGCGGGAAGCGACGGGACAGCTTGTGCAGGTCGCGTTCAACGGTACGCACGTTCACGTCGTGGCGGCTGGCGAGCAGCCGATCATGCAGTTGCCGGGCAGAAATCCCGCCCGGGTGCGCCGGGATCATGCCGAGCATTTCGATGTAACGCAGCACGGTGTCGGACATGGCGAGCTCGCTGGCGGTGGGACGCCGCGATCTTCGCACACCGCGCCACGCGAGCCATTCCGGCCGAGCGGCTGTGCGACACGGCTTGTCGCATGCGGAAAGCACAATGGTGTCCCTGCCGGAGACCACCATGATCGACGATGACCTGCGGATGGAGAGCACCGATCGCGACCTGCCTGGAACTCCCGGGCTGAGCGGACGCTTTCGCGTGCTACCCCTGCCCTCACGCCGCGAGCGCGAGGTGGCCATGCTCAGTCTTCGCATGGCGCTGCGCTGCGGCTGGCATCGGCAGATCGCCAAGCGCGCTTGCGACGAGGACCTTCTGGAGCCGATGGGTCTGGTGCATGCAGGCGGCCCCAAATCGAGTGCCCGGGAACTGCAGGACACCCTGCAGCGGCGGCTTCGCGCACTGGATGGCGCCGAGTGGCCGCCTCGCGACAGTCTGCAGCGCGACCTGTCGCGCCTGGGCAAGGTGCTCCGCCTGGGCCGCATCGACTTGGCAATTGTGCGCGTGGCGTACCTGTGCAGTCGCGTGAAGTCGCTGGACTACCTGCTGACGACCCTCGAACCGGGGCGACAGGAATTCATTGCTGCCATGAGTGGCGCCATCGGCGAGCGCAGGGATCTCGTGCAGCGTGCTCTGTCCGAACGCGGCGCGCTGCGGCGCGGGGGCCTGGTCGAACTCGACTTCTCCGGTGGGCGCAGGTGCGTGGAGTTGGGCGTCGCTCTGATGGACGCACTGCTGTCGTCGCCGCTAGACACCACCAAACTCCTGCGCAGCCTGATCCGCCCGGCGCCGAAGGCCACGCTGGCACTGGCGGACTTCGACCACATCCCGGGCCTGGATCTGCTCCGCCGCCACCTCGCCGCAACCGCCACGACACGGCGCGCCGGCGTGAATGTGCTGCTGTACGGCGAACCGGGCACGGGAAAGACCGAATTGGTGCGCACACTGGCAGCGGCCACGGGCATGAGCCTGCACGAGGTTCCCAACGAGGACGGTGACGGCGATGCGATCTCGGGTATGGAGCGTTTCAAGGCCCTGCTGCTGTGCCAACGATTGATGGACCGTACATCGCGGCAGTTGTTGCTGTTCGACGAGGTGGAAGACGTGTTCGGACGCGGCGGGGGCGGGTGGGCGCTGTTCGCCCGGTCCCGGGACGAGTCGCCGCGCAAGGGATGGATCAACGAGCTGCTCGAAACCAACCCCGTGCCGACGGTGTGGGTCTGCAACGCCATCGGTAGCATCGACCCCGCCTACCTGCGCCGCTTCGACCTGGTGCTGGAGTGCCGCGCGCCTGGCCCGGCCGGCCGTGAGCGCATCATCGCCGGGCAGTTCCGCGCCGGTGAGATTTCGCCTGCGTGCGCACGTCGGCTGGCCGCGATCGAGGACCTCGCCCCCTCGCACATCGCCCGCGCGGCGCGCGTAGTGCGCGGGCTGAAGTGCCGCAGCGTCGACGCCCGTGATCGCGAAGCGATGCGCATCGTCGAAGGCACGCTGCGCGCGATGGGCAAGGCCGCGGCACTGCGCGCACCCTCCGTGCCGGAACACTACGACCTTGCTTTCTTGAACACCGATGGCGACCTCGCGGCACTGACGGAAGGCTTGCGGCACGTCGGCGCGGCGAGGGTGTGCCTTTACGGCCCACCGGGTACGGGCAAGACGGCTTTCGCGCACCATCTGGGTCGCGCGCTGGATCGTCCGGTGCTGGTAATGCGCGGGTCGGACCTGTTGGGCCAGTACGTCGGCGAAACCGAGAAGCGACTGGCCAGTGCCTTTGCCCGCGCCAGCGACGAGCGTGCCATTCTGGTGATCGACGAGGCCGACAGCTTCCTGCGCGACCGCACCGGCGCAACGCGCTCCTGGGAAGTCACCCAGGTGAACGAACTTCTGACGCAGATGGAAGCCTTCGATGGGCTGTTCATTGCATCGACCAACCTCATCGAGACCTTGGACGCGGCGGCACTGCGGCGATTCGACTTCAAGCTGAAGTTCGACTACCTGCGCGCAGAGCAGCGCTGCGCCTTGCTGCGCGCCGTGGCGGAGGATGACGCACACGGAGCGGATGCCGAGGCCGCCTGGGCGGCCGTGGCGCAGATGAGCACCCTGACACCCGGCGACATGGCCAACGTGCTGCGCCAGTGTGCCCTGACGGGTCAGTCACGCGACATCGTGACGCTGGCTCGCCTGCTGCTGGCCGAACAGGCCCTCAAGCCCGGGGCACAGCGTCGTGGTATCGGATTCACGGCCTAGGCGTTCCGCATGCGACGCGTCCCGTCGCTTTGGCCTGCCAGGCTGATCCAATCGGTAACGAGACAAGGCGCAACGGGAGAGTAGTGCGCTCCCGCAACCGGAGTCCCACCATGGCGATGAAGCTTTACACCTGCGACGTGATCATCCTCGGCAAAGGCCCGGCCAAGGGCGTGGAATTGTGGCTGTCCGGCGCCAACCAGGCGGAGGCGAAGAAGGCGGCGCAGGCTCTGTCTCCCGGCGCCACGATCGCGAGTGTGCAGAACCTCAAGGAGAAGAAACGGTGACATCTCGCCGGCCCCCATCAGGGCGTCAGGACAAGGTCATGACGCGTGAACACGCCTTGCGGCAGTGTCGGTGTTGCATCGCCACGGCGACGTCGGACATTCCGGAGACGCTCTGACCATCCGCGAAGGCAGCGATGACAACCCCGTTGAATCGTCGTCGCCGCCTTTCCGACGCCACGTGCCGCTCGCGCCGCAAGTCTTGGGATGACCCGGAGCATGTCACCACACCTCAGCCAACAGCTGTACTCGATCTGGCCCAGCATCTTTGCCGAGCGGGCCTTGTCTCGCGACGACTCCGCGATGGCGTGGGGGATTGCCTGCGGCGACGGCTGGTTTCCGCTGATCGACGCACTTTGCCGCTGCCTGCAGCGCGAGACCGACGACGGTGCGCCACAGGTCGTGGCCCGACAGGTGAAGGAAAAGCTGGGCCGACTGCGCTTCCACGTCGGCTTTGCGGCCGGTGATGCTTCGCCGCGTCAGCGCGCCATGATCAGCATGGCGGAGGAGTTGTCGAGCAGAGTCTGCGACACCTGCGGCGGCTGGAAGCGCTCTGCGTTTGGCGCCGCCGACGAGGTGCCCCCTCACTGCACGTGTGTCCAAGACCGCCCCCTTGGCCACGAGCCCACGCCTCCAGACTGAGCACACCCATCGCTATCGGCGCCACGCCCCCCCTCCGCGACCCGCCTTCTGCGTCAGCAAGCGTGCAGCCAGTGGGTGCGGGAGTTGGCCGGCGAAGGGCGAGGGGCGCTGTGGAGCGCGCCATCTGAGGATCAAAGCGAGGTACCGCCCAGACTCAACGCGATACGGCGCGGGGACCGAGCCACCATGCGCTGATAGGGCGGCACGCGCTACGGCGCAATCCAATCCGCCAGACTGCGCCGCCGCGGGTCGTTGAAGAACAGGCGGCGCCAGGGGCCGGCGTGGGCGAAGGGCTGCCAGGCGCCTTCGGGCTGGGCGAGGCGGTCGGCGATGGCCCACAGCACGGCGGGATTCGCGCCCATGCCGAAGTGGCTGGCGCTGACCTCGATGTTCTCGGCGCAGTCGTGGTCGGGCAGCAGGCTGGTGCGCCAGTTCACGATGCCGTCGGTCTTGCTGAGGATGGACGTCGTCGGCACACGCGGCATACCAGCGAGGCGCTTCTTCAGGCGCGGATCGTCGGCGCGGTAGCCGCTGATGGCCTCGAACAGGCGCCAGGCGTTGGTGGCGCGCGGCTCGCCGCCCAGGGGCGAGCCCAGGGTGACCACGCAGCGCACGAGTTCAGGCGCGCGCAGCGCCAGGGCGTGTGCCATGGCGCCGCCGAGCGACCAGCCCACCAGGCTGACCTTGCCGCCGTGGCGCTTGGCCACCGCGCGCAGGCGCGCGGCGAGGCGCTGGCCCATGCGTCCGCGCGGACCGGTGTTGAGGCC
>Ga0208826_1000462_pt1 | contig 42354 bp, 37 predicted proteins | sample AD_UKC115_MetaG_FD_184451 | JGI IMG/M metagenome (GOLD analysis project Ga0208826, IMG submission 184451) | Active sludge microbial communities of municipal wastewater-treating anaerobic digesters from Hong Kong - AD_UKC115_MetaG (SPAdes)... | ecosystem: Engineered > Bioreactor > Anaerobic >... | reverse complement strand
CGATATACAGAACAGTTTTGCCGCAGCCATAGGTAGAGCCTTTGAATTTCTGACCAGGCACCTAGGATGGGATTGGCATACAAACACGGCTTTGGTTTTCGGTGTGGCCGCTAAGGAAGTAATCATTTCCACATACGCAGCAACACTTAATACAGACCCTGCTGCACTTAAAGATGCACTTGCATCTTCAATGTCCCCTCAGTCAGCATTGGCACTTCTTTATTTTATAATGGCATATATTCCTTGTTTTGCTACATTGAGCGCCGTGAAGCTGGAAACCGCTTCATACAGATGGGCAGCTTTCACCTTTATATATACGATATTCACTGCTTATATCCTTGCAAATATAGTATTTTTCATAGGAGGTTTTATTCTGTGAAAAAAAATCTTGTACTTATTTTTATTATGACGGCATCAATCATACTTGCCTTTTTTAAGTTCACATACGATATTTTTATTTCCATAGGTTTTTTTACCGTTTTTCTTACAAGCGTGTACGGTTTTTTTGCCTATGATCCGATATGGTATCATAAATCTGCGCATATCATAATAAGCAGTATGATTGGTTTCTTAATCGGAGCTTATGAGCTTTTTAAATACCTTTCCTCCTTTCTTTCAACGGTTGTTGACCCGTCAGTTTTACCATCGGCAGATCTTTGGACAGTTTTTTTCGGAATTTTATGCTTTTTAGTTATGATATACGAAGTGTCTGTGCTAAAAAAGAGCAAATAAGTACTTGCACTTTTGAGCTTTATATGATATAATAATTTCTGTCTTTGAATACGCCTGTAGCTCAATTGGTAGAGCGGTGGTCTCCAAAATCACAGGCTGGGGGTTCAAGCCCCTCCGGGCGTGCCATATGTCCTTTCTATAAACAGAAAGGGCATATTGTTTTATGTTAATGGTTCTTGAGTATTTTTGATTTGTGAAACAAACTTGTTTTTCCCGTACTGAGTACTGATTTTTCTTCTATTTTAATCATTTATTCTTAATTAACCGGACTATTTAATAGTTATCAGAAGTTTTATATTTTTTTCTTTAAATTCCCGACTTTATTTTATGCCCTTAATAATGTAAAATAGAATGTGAGAATATGAAATTTTTTTCTTGAATATTTTTTCATAGGAGGGATTTATCGTGATTAAGATGGTTAGGAAAAACTATTTGATGACTCCAGGACCGGCTCCGGTACCGATAGATATTCTTTTGGCTGGTGCTCAGGATACGATTCACCATAGAACACCCCAGTATCTTGAAATACAGAAAAAGGCTCTCGAAGGGGCAAAAAATTTGTTTCAGACCAGCAACGATGTAATGCTTATGTCTTCTTCAGGGACAGGAGCAATGGAAACTGCAGTTTCCAATCTTGTAAATCCCGGCGACAAGGTAATTGTTATTAATTCCGGTAAGTTTGGCGAAAGATGGCTCAAGCTGTGCAAAACTTTCGGTGCTAATATTGTTGAAGAAAAGCTTGATTGGGGAGTAGCAATACAGCCGGAAAGATTAAGCGCTTTGCTTAAAGAGCATCCGGATACAAAAATTGTATTCACACAGCTTAATGAAACTTCAACCGGCGGTAGGCAGCCTGTCAAGGAGTTAGCCGCTATAACAAGAAATACCGATACTCTGATAGTTGTCGATGCAATATCCGGTCTTCTCGCGATGGAACTTAAAATGGACGAATGGGGAGTAGATGTAGTTATTACCGGTGTTCAGAAAGGTTTTATGATGCCTCCGGGCGTTGCTCTTATCTCGCTTAACGAAAGGGCATGGAAAGCCGTTGAAAACTGTAAAACCCCGCGATTCTACTTCGATCTGAGACAGTACAAAAAGAACTATCCGGATTCACCATGGACTCCTCCGATAAATCTTATTTACCAGCTTGAAAAGGCAGTAGACATGCTTTTAAAAGAGGGTATAGAAAATATCTGGGCACGCCACGAACTTCTTGCCCAGGCAACAAGAGCCGCCGTTCAGGCACTCGGACTTAAGCTTTACGCCAAGGATCCAGGCAACGTGCTCACTTCAGTATGTATGCCGGAAAACATATCTTCCTCCAAGATTATAAAGATGCTTAGAGACGATTGGGGAGTAGTTTTTGCCGACGGTCAGGACGACGTAAAGGGAAAAATAGCAAGAATAGCTCATCTGGGATATATGTCACAGTTTGATATAATAACTGCAATTGCCGCCCTTGAGATGGGTCTGGCAAAGTTTGGATACAATGTTGAACTCGGAAAAGGAGTAAGAGCAGCTCAGGAAGTCTTTATGAAGGCAGGGATATAGCATGCTTATACATATAAATGATCCTTTGGACAAACAGGCTACCCAGACACTTTCAAAGCTTCTTCCGGGACATAATATAGTTTCTCAGCACCTTGAGACGGCAGACCTCATAGCCAAGATGCCAGAAATTGATGTGCTTGTAATAAGAAGTGCTACCAAGGCCACAAAAGAAATAATTGATGCCGGAACCAATCTTAAGCTTATTGCAAGAGCAGGTATGGGTCTTGACAATGTTGACCAGAATGCCGCTAAGGCAAGAAATATAAAAGTAATAAATACCCCTGGCGCCAACTCTCTTTCTGTTGCAGAATTGGTAGCAGGTATGATACTTTCCATAGACAGGTTCCTTGTAAGATCTACCACTGGCATGATAGAAGGAAAGTGGGAGAAAAAAAGCCTTGAGGGTTTTGAACTCTCAGGAAAGACGCTTGGTATAGTAGGTTTTGGAAATATTGGCAAGCTTCTTTCAAAGATACTTTCTGGCTTTAATCTCAAAGTAATGGTATACGATGTTTTCGAGATATCCCAGGAAACTTTAAAGGAGTACAATGCCAAACAGGTATCACTTGAAGAAATCTATTCAAACTGCGATATCATATCTTTCCATGTCCCGAAAACAGAAAAGACGACCCATATGGTTTCTGATAAAGAGTTCGAAATGATGAAGAAAGGCGTGATAATTGTCAATGCATCAAGAGGCGGCATAATAGATGAACCTGCCCTTTTAAGAGCTCTAGAAAGCGGAAAAGTCTTTGGTGCAGGACTTGATGTATACGAGGAAGAACCTCCCAAATCAGAAGTCTATCAAAAACTCTTTAAAATGCCTAATGTGATACTTACTCCCCATATTGGCGCTGCTACTGTTGAAGCCCAGTGGAGAGTAGGCATGGACATTGTAGACCGTATTGTAAAAGAGGTTAAAAATTTCTGATTTTGAATTTTATATATAGTGTGGTATAATACTTTTTGGACTTGAAATGGTCTCATATCCTATCGGGAGGTGTATTGATGAAAGTCTTTGTAGATAAGGACGCTTGCATTGGCTGCGGAGTGTGTGAAAATCTTTGCCCAGACGTTTTCAAAGTTGGAGATGACGGAAAGGCTGAAGCTATTGCTCCCCAGACAGATGCTCCTTGCGCAAAAGATGCTGCAGATTCTTGTCCAGTACAGGCAATATCAATCGAAGAGTAATTCTTTAACTGTTAGCCGGGCGGTAAACGTCCGGCTAACTTTTTTATACTTAAAATAAAAACAACCGGATTAACCTTTTGTATTTGTAAAAAAAGAAGTCTTAAGGTATAATTACTTTGTACGTACTAGGAAACCTGACTTGATAATAATTGAAATTGGGGGCGGAAGAGATGGATGACTCAAAGGTATTTGTGGTTACATCAGGAAAAGGGGGCGTCGGGAAGACTACTGTAACAGCCAACGTAGGAGCATGTCTTGCCCTTCTTGGTTATAATGTCTGTCTTATAGACGCTGATATCGGCCTGAAAAACCTTGATCTTGTCCTTGGACTTGAAAACAGGGTCGTTTATACCATAATAGATGTTGTTCGCGGAAACAAAGATCCTCTTGAAGCCGTTGTAAAGCACAAGCTCCTCAAAAACCTGAACCTTCTGGCTTCTTCACAGATTGCCAATAAAGATATGGTATCAGAGCAGGATATGATAAATCTTGTAAATGAGCTTTCAAAACATTACCACTACATAATAATTGACTGCCCAGCGGGTATTGAAAGAGGCTTCAAAAACTCTATCGCTCCTGCCCAGCAGGCCATAATAGTTACAACTCCGGAACTTACTGCTATCAGCGATGCGGACAGGGTAATAGGCATGCTAGAAAATCAGGGGTTTTCAGAACAGAGAGTTTCACTTATTGTAAACAGGCTTAAACCACGAATGGTTCAGAGAGATAAGATGGTTTCACCGGATGAGATTAAAAATGCCCTCGCCGTAGAACTGCTGGGGGTAGTACCTGACAGTGAGGAAATAATAGTATCTACCAATGAAGGCAATCCTTTGGTTCTAGATGAAAAGAACAGGCTTTCCGTTCCTTTTAAAAACATTGCACAGAGAATTTTAGGAAATCCTATACCTATTAGCGAAGATATCTCAGGCTCCTCAGAAGACGGATTCCTGGGGTTCATCAAAAAGCTACTGGGGAGAAGGTGATTCCCGTGGCATGGTGGTCTCCCGCAAAAAAAGATTCAAACAGAGATATAGCCGTCAAGAGGATGAATGACCTTGTTACCAACAGACGTGAAGCATGTGCCACAGCTATAAAGTTCGAAAATAAATCTGAAGAAGAAATCGAGTCGATAGTCACATACATAAAGGATTACGCCTGCAGAAATCTCAGCGTTAATGAAAAGGATGTCAAGGTACACATTTCAAAGGACGGAAATATTGTAACCATAATTGCTAGTATAGCTTATAAGTGAGTTTTTCCTTTTTTTCAAGCTATAAGCGTTTTTATATAGTCGAGCAGTATTACTGCACCTAATGAAGGCAGGAAGTTTCCTACCTTTATTTCTTTTATATCCAGAAGTCTTATTCCTATTGCCAGAACCATAACCCCGCCCACAGCGGTAAAGTTCAGCAGATAAGCATCAGCGGAAAGAAAGCTTAAAGCACCGGCAAAGCTCACCAAAAGCCCCTGGATAATCATAACGCTCACTGCAGATGCTATTACCCCAAAACCGTATACTGAACCGAATATAACTGATGATATTCCGTCCAGAAGAGATTTGAGGTATATAATAGAGTTGTCATTTGTTATGCCTGCGTTTATACAGCCAAGAACAGTCATAGGACCAACCACGAAAAGAACCGTTGAACTTACGAAACCTTTTACAAACTTGGTCTGACCGTCAGATTTTTCTATTCTGCCGGCAAGTCTGGCAAGCCGTCCCTCAATATCAATGACTTCCCCGGCAACACCGCCTATCGAAAGAGCTCCCAGCACAATGAGAAAATTTTCGGCTTTAAGTCCCATCTGTACTCCCATTATTATTGTGGTGAGCGCTACACTTGTAAACAGCATCTTTTGAATTTTTTCAGATAGCTTTTTGCCTATAAGCATTCCTATGATTCCGCCGGCTATAATCGCAACCGCATTGACTATCACAGATAAATTAAACATTTCTCCTCCGGTAATTTTAAGATTCTTTTCACTTTCATACAACCTAACATGATATTTATAAAAATAATTATTGTACATTTATAATGCTAAATATAGTATAATATAATTAACTTATTTTTGCAATGAAGGGACTGATTGCGATGATAGACTCAATTCTGAAAATTATTGAACATCAGTATCCTAAAGACTTTTTCACAAGCATTACAAAAGAAATCGCCCTTTCACTTAGGGAAAAGTTTGGGATAGATTCTTTTATTTTTATATTTGAAAATGAACGTAATATTCTTAAGCTTTTAGGCTCATCTATGGACATGGATCCCAGGGATGATGACCTGAAAGTATACTATAATGATTTTCCTTCCCTCTTTGAGGAACTGAAAAAAAACAATATAGTGGAACTGGGCTTTAATGAGTTTTTTTCAATCTACACCCTGAAAGAGGAAAAAACTGTATTCTTTTATCCTATTTTTTCAGGAGAGTCATTCATGGGAGCGGTTGTTTTGAGTAAGCAGTACATTCAGGCTGAAAATCTCCGGGAGGCTCTGAGAAGTTATCTTGTCGTACTGAAATTAGTTGTGGATACTTCCTCGGTAAATGCCTTCAGAGAAAAATTAGGAATTTTTGAGAAATTATCAGATATTTTTGATAACTCTCAGTCAGATGAAACTCTTATAAATAATATTCTTTGTCTTCTAAAGGATACTCTTTTTGCAGAAGTAGCTGCCTACTGGAAGTATGAGGATGAAAAACTTGTACTTTACAATATTTCTGGATTAGAACCATCTGAAGTGAAAAAAAATATTCTTCCTATCGGCAGTTCTGTTGAAGGTAGCCTCTTGAATGGAGAAGAAAGTCTGCTTTTAATAGGTAATACCAACTTTGAAAAATACGAAAACCCTTTTGATATCCATATGAAGTCAGCAGTTTATTCAAGACTTTCCGTAGATAACGTTACCTTCGGGATAGTTGCCATATATAATAAAAAAGAAAGGGAACATTTTCTTCCATATAAGTACTTTGACAGCATCGACCAGATATTTCTTAACAGTACAGTCAAACGAATGGGTCTGGGCCTGAGCAGAATAAATATCTATAACAGACTGAAAAATGAAATTCAGAATCTTAAGGAGCTTAAGCAAAGGCATGAGGAGTCAATAAGGGTTCAGAAAGAGCAGCTTGACAAGATGAACTCACTTCATAAAATAAGTCAGGCTATACGTTCAACATACGATAAGAACAACTCTATAAAAATTATGCTGCTTGGTCTGACTTCAGGAAGAGGACTACGTTTCAACAGGGCGCTCTATCTTGAACGCGACCGTGTAAGGGGGTTTCTGATACCCAAACTTTGGATCGGTCCGGATGAAGACGAAGATGTCGATAAGATCTGGAAGGAAGCAAACAGAAGGGCCTTAAAGTACGGGGATATGATACAGTACCTGCGAGAAGAAGCTTTATCGCTTCCTTTTACAAATAAGCTGACTGAAAACGTTAAAAATATGGTTCTGGTATATAAGGGACATCCCATCCTTGACAGAGTTGTAAGCAAAAAACAGGTAATACATGTGGTTCCCCAGATGTTAAAAATAAAACATGATGAGCTTGAAGATATATACGAACTTATCCGGACACAGGAGTTCCTGATATTCCCCGTAACTGGAAGATTTGATACAAGAGGAATTGTTATTATCGACAATAAGTTCACAGGCACTCCCATCACAAATGTGGATATTGAAATCATAAAGCTTTATCAGGACAGCATAGGCCTTGGTCTGGAAATGATAGAAAACTACGATGAGCTTAAAGAAAAGACCAAATCGCTTGAGGAACAGAAAAACCTTATAGATTATTACCGAAGGTTTAAGGATAATATTCTTCAGAATCTTTCTGTCGGGATAGTCGTGGTTGACAGAACAGGAAAGATACTCGAATGGAATCAGAAAGCGGAGGTATTTTTTTCCAAGGCCAGAGAGAGTATTATCGGAACTTCTATAAAGCTGTTGTCAGGAACCTTCAATGACGATATACTAAACACCATAGAACAGATCTATGACACTAAGACGGATCTGAGGTTTCCAAACTACAAACTTAATGTTCATGAAGAAGAAAAAATATTCGATATAGAATTTTCACCTCTGTGGAACAGGGATCTAGGAGTAATCGAAGGAGTAATAATCGTTTTTGGCGATATAACGGAGGTTTACAAACTTCAGAAGGAGATTGAAAAAAGGGAAAAGCTTTCCGCCATAGGTGAAATGACAGCAAGAATTGCACATGAGATAAGAAACCCGCTTACCGTCATAGGAGGCTTTCTTAACCGTATGCTTAAAAAGCTTGATGATCCGCAGAGCATAAGGAAGTACTCCGGCATAATTCAGTCCGAACTTACACGGCTTGAGGATATAGTTTCAGAAATTTTAGAGTACTCAAGAGGTGAAAGACTGCCAACTTTTGAAAAAGTAAGCATAGGTACTATCTTGGACGATGTTGTAATGATGTTCGAGGATTTTATCTCCCAAAAGGAGATAAATATACAGGTACATAAAAATGAACCAGAATTGTTCACTAACGGAGACAAAAGCCGTTTGAAGCAGGTTCTTATAAATCTTGTAAAAAATGCCATTGAAGTTGTTCCGCAAAAAGGAAGCATAAAAGTACACTCTTTCGCTGATGATTCAACCATTGTTATAGAGGTTGAAAATAACGGAACAGCTATAACGCCGGAAATAAAAGAAAAGCTTTTTCTGCCGTTTTTCACTACCAAAACCAACGGAACAGGTTTAGGACTGGCTATATGTAAAAAAATAATAGAAGAGGAACATAAAGGAAAACTCTTTTTGTTAAAATCTGATGATTTCAGTACTGTATTCAGGATTGAATTGCATTCATGCTGAAAATAATCATAATGCTTAAGGAGGCGGTCTAAATGGCTAGAATACTGATTGTTGACGATGAGGATAACATAAGGCTCCTTATAAAAGAAGAACTGCTTGACGGCGGTTATGAAATTGTTGACGCCAACAGCGCAAAAAAAGCCTTGCAGATACTTTCTGCGGACAGAAACTTCGATCTTGTGTGCACCGATATAGAAATGCCGGATATAAACGGACTTGAACTGGCCGGCGATATACGCAAAAAATATCCGGAGATGAAGATCATTTTTCTTACAGCCTACTCACATTATAAGAGCGAAATGGCTTCATGGGCAGCCGACGCTTATGTGGTCAAATCGATGGATCTCACCGAACTGAAAGATACCATACAAAATCTGTTAAAGCTTTAATACTACCTGGAGGTGTTTGTTTTGGATTACAAAGATACATTGAACCTTCCCAGTACTACTTTTTCCATGAAAGCCAACCTTAAGGAAAAGGAACCAGAAATTCTTAAAAAATGGGAAGGTTTAGATATTTATAAGTATGTTCAGCAGACCAGAAAAGACTCGGAGATGTTTTTGCTCCATGATGGGCCTCCTTATGCAAACGGGCATATACATATGGGGCACGCCCTGAATAAAGTTCTTAAAGATATAGTCATAAAATATAAAACCCTGAGAGGGTATAACTCCCCGTATGTACCAGGATGGGATACCCACGGTCTGCCTATAGAGCATAAAGTAACTACAGAACTCGGAGAAAAGGCCAAGCAGCTCAGCAAGAACCAGATAAGGGATCTTTGCAGGGAGTACGCACTAAAACACGTTCAGATACAAAAAGAAGAGTTTAAGCGCTTAGGCGTACGCGGAAATTGGGATGAGGCATATGTAACTCTTGATCCTGTATACGAATCACAAGTGCTTGATGTATTCAACTCTTTTGTAAAGCAGGGAAACGTTTACAGAAAGAAAAAACCTATCTATTGGTGTGCTGAATGTCAGACTGCACTTGCAGAAGCGGAAGTAGAGTATCATGATCATTCTTCCTCATCTATATATGTGAAGTTTGAGTTTGATGTAAATACCTATATAGTAATATGGACAACTACACCATGGACTCTTCCGGCCAATGTTGCTATCGCTGTTCATCCGGAGTACGACTACTGCAAGGTAAAGGTAGGAAACGAATACTGGATACTTGCCAAACAGTTAGTTCCTAAGGTTATGAAAGATGCTAAAATTGATTCTTACGAAATAACAGAAGTATTTAAGGGTTCTTCACTTGAAAACAAATCGGCAAAACATCCTTTTATTGAAAGGCAGTCTCTCATTGTTTTAGCGGACTATGTGACTCTGGAGGACGGCTCAGGCTGTGTACACACGGCTCCCGGACACGGAGCGGACGACTATACTACCGGTCTGAAGTACAATCTACCGGTTCTTTCCCCTGTGAATCACGAGGGTATATTTACCAAAGAAGCCGGAAAGTATGAGGGTCTTAAGATATGGAAGGCTAATGAAGTAATAATAAATGACCTAAAAGCCAGCAACCACCTTATAGCAAGCCAGAAGATAACTCATTCCTATCCGCATTGCTGGAGATGCAAAAGCCCGATAATATTCAGAGCTACTGAGCAGTGGTTTATAAGCGTTGAAAATAACAGTTTGCGCCAGAAAGTTTTGAATGAAATAAAAAATGTCCAGTGGATACCTGAATGGGGAGAAACCAGAATCACCTCCATGATTCATGACAGGCCGGACTGGTGTATATCAAGACAGCGTGCATGGGGAATACCTATACCCGCCCTTTATTGTGAAAACTGTACAGAGGTACTTCTTGATCCACAGGTTCTTGAAAAGTTTATTTCAATCGTAAAAGCTAAAGGTACGAACGCATGGTACGATATGGATCTTAAGGAACTTCTTCCGGATGGGTTCAAATGTCCCAAATGCGGATCGGATCATCTGAGAAAGCAGTACGATATACTTGATGTATGGATAGATTCCGGAGCTTCTTTCCAGGCCGTTATCCATGCCAGAGAAGAACTTAAAAAATTTCCAGCAGATCTTTATCTTGAAGGAAGCGACCAGCACAGAGGCTGGTTTCAGAGTTCGATATTTATGTCGGTTGGGAAGCACGGAAAAGCTCCTTACAGAAAGGTTCTCACCCACGGATTCATCAAGGATGAGGAAGGCAAAAAAATGTCCAAATCTATCGGCAACGTTATAGCACCACAGGAGATTATCGACCGTTACGGAGCTGATGTGCTTAGACTTTGGGTTGCATCTTCCGATTATCGCGGAGATATAAGCATATCTTACAAGATACTTGACCAGCAGGTTGATGTTTACAGAAAGTTCCGAAACACCGTACGGTTTTTGCTCGGCAATATAAGCGACTTTGATCCAAAAAAAGATCTTGTCAAGTATGAAGAAATGCCTGAACTTGACCGCTGGGCTATGATGAAGCTTCATGAGCTTATACGTGATGTAACCCAGGCGTATGAGAGCTATGAATTCTACAGGGTACACCAGATGCTTAACAACTTCTGTACTGTTTCTATGAGTTCCATCTATCTTGATATCATAAAAGACAGACTTTATACTCTCAGCAAAAAGTCTCAAATGAGGCGTTCGGCTCAGAGCGTAATGTATGAGATCCTCATGGCCATGACCAAAATGATGGCTCCAATAATTACCTTTACAACAGAAGAAATATACGACCATCTCTCAGAAAACTTTGAAAAAAAGGCTACTGTACAGGCTGAAAGTTGGCCCGAATTCAATGAAAACTATATTGATAAAGCATTGGAAGAAAAGTGGAACAGAGTTCTTCTCATAAGAGAGGACATACTCAAAGCACTTGAGGAAAAGAGGCGTGATAAGTTCATAGGCCACTCTTTAGAAAGCAAGGTTACGGTGCAGCCTAAAGAACCTTCAGATTGTGCTATACTTGATTCTTTAGGAAATGAATTTATGTCTGATGTCATAATTGCTTCAGGGTTTGAAACAGGTACTGTTGAAAACGGATATGAAGGAAGTCTTTGCAGGGTCAGAGTAGAGAAAGCCAGCGGCAAAAAATGTGAAAGGTGCTGGAAAATTGATGAACATACAGGCGAAGATCCTCAGTTCCCAGATACATGTCCAAGATGTGCCCATACTCTTAAAACCATGAACTCTTAATTCATGCGTGGCTATGCCACGCATTTTTATACTGGAGGAAAAAATGAAAACTTCTTTCATCCTTATGGACTATCAGAATCAACCGGTTGATCCTGAGCTTATAGTAAAAAAGATTGCTGAATTTGCTAAAGTTATCGGAGGAAAGGCTTATGGACACTGGTCCAAATATCCGGCTACCATGTTCACGTTTTTAAAGTACGGTATAGAACTGATCGAAATGCCGGAAGATGGATTCTCAAATAAGAAAGGAAACGATATCAAACTTGCTGTGGATACAATAGAGTCTATGTTCATGTTCCCGCATATAGAATCGTACGTTCTTGTGACTGGGGACGCAGACTTTCTGCCACTGGTGAGAAAACTCAAAACATACGGGAAATCTGTAATTGTCATCAGCCGCAGCAAAACCACATCCGCAGATATGCAGCTGGCAGCCGATATGTATATTCCATACGAGGATATTGTAAAAAATGAATCTATAGTGGATATAGATACCTTTGATGATCTTGTCGAGGAGATAATACGAAAGACTGATGAAAAAAATCTTTCTCCCGATGAGGCAATCGTAAAAAGAATTATTACCGGCATCGGCGTTGACTATTCAAAATTCAGGTATACTTCCATGAATGCTTTTGTAGAAGATATATTGAAAGCTATAAAGTGCAGGCTTATGAACAGTGATGAAGTCAGTGAATATGAAGAGAACTACATGCGTTTCATGGAAAGACTTATCGTTACATCCATAACCCCCGTTGACTACAAATCTCTTGAATCGACTGCCATATCCCGCCATCCGTGGATATCATCAAATTCAAGAACATCGTTGAAAGATTTGATAAAAAATATGATAGAATCTAAGAGACTGATAAAAACAGATTCCGGAATCCTGAAAGTACCCGCTCCACGAAGATGGGAGATAAAGTATGAAAAACTCCTTCCATACCCGGAGTACAGAAACAACTTCGTAAATATGACTTTCAAATCGTTTGCAGAGAAAAAGTCAAACACTATATACGAGGTTCTTCATCAGGCAAAGGATTCTCTTGGTCTTACAAACAAAGCTATAAGCTCTTTCGGTATCGCCCTTAAGTTTTCAGGTATGTTCCTTGGAAAAGACGGCAGCGATTATGTTAGCATTAAAACTCCCGTCATAATAAAAGGCAGTTTTGAACAGCTTAAAGCTTCAATGGATACTTTTTACATTAAAAGGATCCTTAAAGATGAAGATATCCATTCACAGGATATTAAGTATGTCTCAGAGTATGTGTTCGATAATCAGGATGAAAAAACCTGCATCAGCCTGCTTAAGGAACTTATACAAAAAAATGAAGTCGTTTTTGAAAAACCGTTTTACAAATATATCAGAAGAACTCAGAATAATGAAGAAAATTAGGAGGTTCCTTTTATGGCAGAAAAAACCAAAATCCAGGACAAGCTGCTGAACATAGCCAGAGTAAACAACATAGAACTTAAGATCTTTTTTGAAGGAACGTTCAGTATTTCAGGTTACATAAAGTCATTTGATGAGTTTACAGTGCTGATAGAAAAAGACGGACAGCAGACTCTTATATATAAGAGCTCCATAAGCCGTATAGATCCCATGAAGACTATAATGCTGTTTCCAAAGGATTCAACCTTCAAAAAATAGCGGTTTTAAACTTTAAGGGAGATACTCTCTCCCTTATTTTTAACGCAATTTAAACTAAACAGCTTATAAAAAATATACTTTTAGAGTACCATTATGATAAGACTATTTTTCGGAGGTAAGCATGGATCATTCAAAAGTTTTAGGTGAAGAAAGCATAGAGAAACTTATTGTAAAATTTTCTATACCGGCAATAATAGGGATGCTGGTAAATGCTCTGTATAATGTGGTAGACAGGATTTTTATAGGCAACGGAGTTGGTTCTCTGGCACTTTCCGGATTAACAGTAACTTTTCCTATAATGCTCATATCTATGGCTCTTTCAATGCTGATCGGCCTTGGTGCAACCTCTCTTATCTCCATAAAACTCGGAGAAAAAAAGAAAGAAGAAGCAGAAAAAATTGCCGCAAATGCATTTACTCTGCTCATTGGAGTTTCGCTGATTTACTCAGTGGTCTTTCTTTTGTTCCTTGATAAAATTCTTCTTCTTTTTGGAGCCAGCCAGAATACCTTAGCCTATGCAAGGGATTATCTGAGCATAATACTTTATGGTTCGATATTTCAGTTCATCGGTTTCGGAATGAACCATTTTATAAGAGCAGAAGGCAATCCAAAAAGAGCTATGAGTACCATGGTAATAGGTGCAGTCCTGAACACTGTCCTTGATCCGTTGTTTATATTTGTATTCAAGATGGGCGTTCAGGGAGCAGCTATTGCAACCATAATATCTCAGGCAGTATCTGCGACATGGGTACTTTATTACTTTATGGCAAAAAAAAGCACCGTAAAGATACATGCAGCCAATATGAAACTTAGCTGGAAGTATGTACGTCAGATAGTATCTATGGGACTTGCACCGTTTTCGATACAGCTTGTGGGAAGCGTATATAATCTTATTCTCAACAACTCTCTGGCCAGATACGGCGGAGATAAAGCTATAGCAGCCATGGGCATAATAAGCAGTGCGGCCATGATTGTTATGATGCCTGTATTCGGCATAAACCAGGGAACCCAGCCTATCGTAGGTTACAACTACGGTGCAGAAAAGTATGACAGAGTAAAAAAAGCCCTTATGTACGCTTATATCGGAGCCACTTTTTTTGTGGTTCTTGGATTTTTGTCAGCTATGTTTTTCCCAACACAGATAATACAGTTTTTTAATAGAACAGACGGTGAGTTAGTCTCCATAGGGGTTCCGGCAATGAGAATTTTTTCTCTTCTTATGCCTGTTATAGGATTTCAGATTGTAAGTTCAAATTACTTCCAGGCAATAGGGAAACCTAAGAAATCGATGTTTCTTACCCTCCTCAGACAGCTTATAGTACTGATACCTATGGTTATTATACTTCCTCTTTTCTTTGGACTCAAGGGAATATGGTACGCTGTACCGATGTCCGATGGAATCTCAACCATGCTTACAACAGTCTTTATGTACTTTGAACTGAAGGAGCTTAACAAAAAGATCACTGAAACTGTCAAGGTTCCTGCCATATAAAATGGAAAACAACTTATACTGTAACCTTTGCGGTGTCAAGAACGATTTTTATTTCAGGGAAAAAAAAATGACTATAACCGTCAGATCAGAGCCGATAGAGTTCAGCGGTATGGTTGCCGTATGTAAAAACTGTGGAAATGAAATAGACAATAACGTTATATATCTGCGAAATCTTTTTGCTGCCTACCGCATATATGAGAAAAAGCATTTCCTGGCAGGTTCACAGCAGTTAAAAGAGTACGAGAAACTTTTTATGTGTACTCTTGAAGAACTTTCGATCCTTATGGAGATACCACACTCAACACTGAAGAAATATATTGCAGGTGATCTTATGAAAAAAGAAGACTCCGAAAAAATAAAAACATTTTTGGAGCCTAAAAATTTCTTTGAACTTTTGGAAAAAAATAAAAAACTTATGACTTCGGAATCTTATAAAAAAATTCTGGAAAAGTTAAAAACCTTTAATGGCATTGTAAAAGAAAAAAATCCTTATGAAGCTATTGTGCTTAAAGCCCATCCAGTTATTGATATTGAAAGAGTGAAACTGTCTTTTATGGCTGTTACGAGTATAATTCCCGAAAAAAGCTACATACGGCTTATACGTTTTATGTGGCTTTGCGATAAGTTTTTTTATAACAGTTCCGCAAGACCGTTTACAGGTATTTCATATATAAAGCATCAGTCAGGCATTGATATTGAAAAAAGAACCGAATTTCTTTCTTACTTTGAATTTGAGGGACTCATAGAGCTTTCCGGAACAGCCTCATCGGAAGATATCCTAAGAATATCCATAACACCTAAAAAATCGTTCCAAACGGCTGTACCTGATGAAAACTTCAAAGTACTGCAATCCGTCTGTAATTCCTACAAATCCTTAGGAAACGATGCACTTACATCTTTTATCTATAAGTTTGAAGAGTTCAGAAATATAAAAAACAACCAACAGATTATTTTTTCAAAAAATGGTAATGTATGAACGGAGGACCTTATGATCAAAAAGTTTATCAGCTACTACAAACCTCACAAGGGGCTTTTTTACCTTGATATTATTTGCGCATTTCTAATATCTTCAAGTGATCTTGCTTATCCTATGGTAACCAGATACATAATCAATACCGTAATACCGGACAAAAACCTTTCAAAGATCTTTGCCTTTGGATTATTCCTACTTTTACTATATTTTGCAAGAATGGTTTTAGAGTACATAGTCGGATACTACGGACATATTCTGGGACTAAGGATACAGTACGATATGCGTAAGGAAATCTTTTCTCATATACAAAAGCTTCCTATATCTTACTTTGATAACACCAAAACAGGTCATCTTATGTCAAGGGTAACCAACGATCTTTTTGAAATCTCTGAAACGGCTCATCATGCTCCGGAAGATCTTTTTCTCTCGATAGTTAAGATTATAGGCGCTTTTATACTTTTATGTACTATAAACTGGCAGCTTACACTGATAGTCTTTCTTATAATACCGTTTATGTTCTACTTTATGGTGGTATATAACACTAAACTTGAGAACACCTTCAGAAGAGCAAAAGAAAGCTATGCTAATATAAATGCGAGGATCGAGGAGTCCATCTCGGGAATAAGAGTCGTAAAATCCTTCACAAACGAAAGATTCGAAAATACTCGTTTTGATGAGGGAAATGAAAAAATGAAAAACATCCGCGAAGAAACCGTAAAGCAGATAGGCATCTTCGATTCTACCATTCATTTTCTCTCGAACTCCAGCACAGTGATAGCTATGGTTGCAGGAGGTTACTTTGTATACACCGGAAGTATAAACATCGGAGACTTTGTTGCTTATATAATTTATATGACCCAGTTTCTCCAGCCGCTCAACATTCTGCTAAGATTTGTCGAACAGTATCAGGAAGGAATGGCAGGCTTCAGAAGATTTGTAGAAATACTTAAGCTTCAGCCGGAGACAGAGCTCTCCAATGAAAAGTTTCTTGAAAATGTCCATGGAGAAATCAGCTTTAAAGATGTGTCTTTCAGCTATGACGATAAGAACACCGTTCTCAAGGATATCAACCTGACAATCAAAAAAGGCGAAAGCGTTGCAATAGTAGGACCCTCCGGATCGGGCAAAACAACATTGTGCAGCCTGATACCAAGATTTTATGATATTGACAGCGGAAGTATAACTATTGATTCAGTTGATATAAACACTGTTTGTCTTGAGTCGCTTAGGAAAAATATCGGAATTGTTCAGCAGGATGTCTTTCTTTTTTCCGGAAGTATCCGAGAGAATGTTGCTTACGGAAAGCTTGATGCAACAGATGATGAGATAAAGCTGGCATGCATCAAGGCCAATGCGGATGAGTTTATAACTGCAATGCCTTATGGCTATGAAACCATAATAGGAGAAAGGGGAATAAAACTTTCAGGAGGACAGAAACAACGCCTTTCAATTGCACGGATGTTTCTTAAAAATCCTCCCATACTTATTCTTGATGAGGCCACATCCTCATTGGACAATAAAAGTGAGAGCATTATTCAAAACTCTATTGAAGAACTTTCAAAAGACAGAACCACCCTTATTATCGCCCATAGACTGGCAACCATACGCAACTCCAAAAGGATAATCGTCCTTACAGAAAACGGTATAGAAGAAGAAGGCACTCACGAACAGCTTATAAGAAGAAAAGGAGTTTACTATAATCTTTATAATGCACAGTTTGAATCTCTGCTTATAGGATAATCCTTAACCCACAGGTGAAAGACCAGCCTGCGGGTTAATTTATTACATGCACAGGAACGGTGAGGGTGAAAACAGAACCTTTTGAAACCTGGCTTTCAACTGTTACAGCTCCTCCCATGGCCCGCGCATATTTTTGGCTTATGACAAGCCCCAGGCCGGTTCCGCTTTGTCTAACGGTTCCTTTCCGCTCTATACGGGAGTAAAAGTTAAAGATCCTGCCAATATCATCTTTGCTTATGCCTATGCCTGTATCCTGGACAGATATCTTAAGAATGCCTGCCTCAGTCAGGCCGACACTGAAAATTATTTCACCCTTTTCAGTATACTTAAAAGCATTACTAATGAGATTTATACATATCTGTCTGATTTTTTGCGAATCACTTATAATAAAGTTGGGCAACGGTCTGATTAGGTTGAGTTTAAAATCTAACTTTTTCTGGCGTGCCATAACCTCAAAAAGCTGATATATGCTTTTAGCCTGCTCTTTTATGCTAAAGCTGTCCAGAATAACCTCATCCTTGCCTGCCTCCAGTTTTGAAAAATCTATTATCTCATTGATTATCTGCAAAAGATTGTGCTGAGAAACCATAAGAATTTCCGCTATGTCCTTTTGTTCAATGCTCAAACCTGATTCAATAAGCATCTGCGTTATAGAAACCATTGCATTCATTGGAGTTCTTATCTCATGACTCATGCTGGCTATGAAATCTGTCTTTTTCCTTGCGTTTTCCATGGCAATTTCCACACTTTCTCCCATTCTTTCATTCCTTGCTTTTTCCTCAGTAATATCACGTGCGATGCCATAAATCAGCTTCTCATCAAAAGCCTGATGGAAGTCCAGATTTATCCAGACACTGCTTTCTGCATTTTTAAAAAAGACCTCCAGAGATATTAAGCTCTGTAAAGGATCGTTCATATGACAAAACTTTTCAATTTTTCCGACATCTTCACCAGTAAGCACCTGTCTAATATTTTCGGGATGTTCACTTCCGAAATACCTTTTCATCAAAAGTGCCCAGGACTGATTATAATTTTTTATCTTTCCGCTATAATCCATTACAAGCAGCATGTACGAAGGTAGACTGAAAAAATTTTGCAGGCTGTGAATCTTATTTTTTGTGTACACTTTCAGCTTTATATGAAAAAACAACGTACCTCCTGCCAATAAGCTCAGAATGCCAATTCCCATATAAGGCAGCAGCTTGGACGGTAACTTTTCGGGAGACTCATTATTCTCATACTCCCATGCAAAAAAACCCTCCATCCGAGAAGACGAAGCTGTCATGCCAAGCCGGCGGTAAGTTTTTCCTATCTCCTCCCAACGTCCCTGATTGGTATGGCCAAGCTCTACTTCTTTATTCATTATAAAACTGTCCCGTATAGTACTGCCTTCATATCTGAGCATATCAATATCCGCATCGCTGCGGTACTTCTCTTTTATAAGCAAGGCTATTTCATCTATATTATTAAGAGCATACTCCCAGCCTTTTATGCTCGCCTGACGGAATGCCCGTACACGGAGAGGATAGTTATTTATCTCCTCTTCTGTTGTAAAAAGGCAGTCACCGTAAAAATCAATACCGTACTTCAGCGGATTGATAACTCTTATATCCATCCCCATACTTTTTAAAAGATATGGTTCATTGGTAATATATACAGCTAGTGCGTCAATCTTTCCTTCAAGCAGCATATCTGTATCTACGCTTCCGTCATAGTATCCGTAACTTTGAGGATCCACCCCTTCCGACATGAGCATTGCTGATATTTCAGCATCACTTCCGTCCTCATGAAGCAGAATTTTTTTACCCCTGAGATCTATAGGAGAGTAAATACCGGACTTGTCTACGACCATAAGAACCAATGGAGAATGCTGAAAAATGTTTGCAATAAGTACAAGCGGATATCCCCTGAGCCTGTGAAGAAGAAGCTCAGATCCGCATACACCGTACTGTGCTTCTTTGTTATATACCTCCGCCACCGGAAAGATATCCGGTCCTCCTTCAATAATACTTACATCTAGCCCTGCCTGTTCATAAAAGCCCTTCTCCAAAGCCGCATAATATCCGGCAAACTGAAACTGATGCCGCCACTTAAGCTGAAGCTTTATACTGTAAAGATCTTTTCCATATGAATCAACCTTATCTGCATATAAAGGTACAGAAACAAGCCATAATGTTATCAGAAAAAAAAGAATTTTCATTATTGATAAATCATTCTGTTTTAAGAATGCTTTTAATATACTTCTCCCCCCTGTTGATAATAATAATTATATTATAACATAATTTTAATTATTCCTTCTTTGTTATAAAAAAAGATTTTATCATAAAAGTTTAAGAAGTGCGGATTTAATAAATTTGATGTATAATCGGTATGATCATTTTTTATTGGGGGTAAGAAAATGGAAAAATCAGTAAGGACAACTCCGACTTTCAAGCTTGACGCATATGCAAAAAAAGATGTGCTTACCAAGCTTAAGCAATTGTGTACAGAACTAAAGCTTGAAGAGAATATAACAGATATTTCCATAAGGGCAGGAAGAGTCTATCTGACATTTTCGCAGGAAATAAATGCAAGGATAAGCATCTATGACGGTTCCCTTGATCATTGTTCTCTGGAAAGACCTTATTCTAATGCAAAATGGAAATCTGTTTCTGAAGGAAGCATGAAAGCTTGCCTAACCTTTATAAAAGAAAAAATTTTACTCTCAGGTGGAAAAGGTGATTGTTGATATACGCGGAGCTACTTCGGTTGAAAATTTTTCTATACAAGAGATATCTGAACGCACAAAGGAACTGATGGAAGAACTTTTCCGGCGGAATAAAGTAGAACGGATAATAAGCATAACCTTTTCAGTCACAGAAGATATTAACCTTATAAACCCGGCATCTATTGCACGCAAAGCCTTCGGACTTGACCATGTTTCACTGATGTGTCTTAAAGAAGCTCAGTTTGAAGGCTCCATCAATGGTATTATACGCGTAAGCTTGCTGTGTGAATCTCCGGATAGTAATTTTGTATATCTCCATAGAGCCTGCATGCTACGACCTGATTTAAAATAAAACGGATCCGAAGGTCCGTTTTTTGTTTTTAATGAATAATTTTAAATTCATTGCCAGTAGGGTTCTGAAACAATTTAAGCTCAAATATCGGCAGTACAGCAAGTATATGATCAAAAATATCAGATTGTATGGCTTCATACTCCACCCATATTATTGTATTTGTAAAGGCATATATTTCAAGCGGAAGACCTCTTTCGTTATTGGCAAGCTGCCTTACCATGAGCGTCATATCTTTCCTAAGGCGCGGATTTCTTTTCAAATACTCAAGTATATAGATCCTGAACGTACCTACATTGGTCAACCGTCTTGAATTCACAGGATTACTGTCGTCTGCTCCCATAAGCCTATTATATTCCTCAATCTCTTTGACCTTTGAGGTTATGTATTCAGATATATATCTTATTTCAGAAAATTTTTTTATCATCTGCTCATCACAAAACTTAATACTGTTCATATCGATAAAGATGGACCGTTTTATTCTTCTGCCGCCCGAATCCTGCATGCCCCTCCAGTTTTTAAATGAATCCGATATCAGTGCATACGGAGGAATAGTCGTTATTGTTTTATCCCAGTTCTGCACCTTTACCGTATTCAGTGAAATATCTACAATTTCACCATCTGCATCATATTTAGGCATCTCTATCCAATCGCCTATGCGAACCATATCGTTAGCTGAAAGCTGTATGCTTGCTACAAAACCAAGAATTGTATCTTTGAACACAAGAGAAAATACGGCCGTCATTGCACCTATTCCACCTATAAGGTAACCAAAAGGCTTATTTATAAGGGTTCCCACTATACTTATGACAGCAATTATGGCAAAAAATATTTTAAAAACCTGAACATATCCTTTTATGGGTCTTTGACGTGACACTTCATGGTAGGAATACATATCGGTAAAAGCATTCAAAAATGCATTGAGCGTCAACAGGGAAACAAAGATCATATAAGAAAAAACACACCTTTGTATGATATCCTGATAATCAGCAAATGCCGAAGAAAAACCGTATATCACAAAAGCCGGGAAAAACATGGAAAGACGAACGAAAAACCCGCGTTTGAGCAGTACATCATCCCATCTGGTCTTGCTTTTTTCAACAAAATGCTTCATAGTACGCTGAAGAATAACCTTGGATATCTTATAGGAAAGATAAGATACTAAAGCAATTATACCAATTATAAATAAGGTGGTCAGAACATCCGAAAACAGTCCTTTTACACCATTGGTTTCAAGCCAATCGTTAAAAAATTCAAACATCCGATCATTCCTCCATGACTTTATAAATATTCATATATGATTATAACATACAAATTCTGAAAATAGAACTATACTTTTTCTTTTTAATTTAAGATTGACTTTAACTACTTTATATGTTATGATTGGAAAAAAGAAATACGATACCGAGGTGTTAGATAATGAACTGTACTTTAAAAGGAAAACTTCATATGTGCATGCCATGGCAACCGACTTTATTTTGCCATGAGTTTTTTTTGCACTCATAAATTGGCAATAATCAAAATCGGTTGCACTCACAGGGTGTAGCCGATTTTTTTATTTAAAAAATCATTACTACATAATACTTAGGAGGTGTACCATGTTAAAAAAAAGAAGTCTGTTTGTTGCACTGCTTGTTGCGCTTATTGTTCTTGCAGTAGTTCTTGTTATAACGCTTCACCCATCAAAAGAAAAAGTATTCAAGATAGGAGCATCCCCTGTTCCGCACAATGAGATCCTTGAACAGGTAAAGGATGACTTCAGAAAAGAGACCGGATATGAACTCAAAATCATAATCTTTACCGATTATGTACAACCAAATATAGCTTTGGAACAAGAAGATATCGATGCTAATTTTTTCCAGCACATACCTTATCTTGAATCGTTCAATCTCAAAAACGGTTACACGGATCTCATAAGTGCTGCCAAAATTCATGTTGAACCTATGGGACTTTATCTTAAAAAACCACTTAACGAGCTTTCACCATCAGATACCGTCCTTCTCCCAAATGATTCTACAAACGAGGGAAGAGCCTTGATGCTCCTTGAAAATAACGGAATTATAACCCTTAGATCCGAAAACAAACTTATTGCAACTGTAAAAGACATCTCAGAGAATAAATACGGAATAAACTTCCTGGAACTAGAGGCTCCTTTGCTTCCCAGAACCTTTAAAGAAGATAGCAAGATTGCCGGAGCAGTCATAAACACAAATTATGCCATTGAAGCCGGACTAAATCCGATTTCGGACAGCACCTTCATTGAGGGAAGCGATTCTGCATATGCCAACATAATTGCGGTTAAAGAGAAATATATTGATTCAAAGCTTTTAAAATCACTCATCTCTCTTTTACAGTCTGAAAAAATTAAAAGCTTTATTAATTCAAAATACAACGGAGCCGTAGTTCCGGTCTTTTAGGAGAGTTCATGTTAAGACTTGAAGATGTAAACTTATTCTATCAGAAAAACAATCATGTGCTGAAAAATATCAGCTTTGAAACACAAAAAGAAGAGATACTAGGAATAATAGGACTTTCCGGAGCTGGAAAGTCCTCTCTGCTCAAAACATTTAATCTTTTACAGAGACCCTCCAGCGGAAAAATTTTTCTTGACAACATTCTGATTACAGATCTCAAAAAAAAAGAGCTCAGGCAGGTACGAAAACAGATCAGCGTTGTTTTTCAGAACTACAACCTTCTTAACTCCAGAACAGTATTTGAAAATGTAGCCCTGGCTCTTGAACTTGAGCATCAAAAGTTTATTGAGCCTACGGTACTGAATGTTTTGGAAAAAGTAGGACTTTCGCACAGAAAAGATGCTTACATATCGCAGCTCTCAGGCGGAGAAAAACAGCGTACCGCTATTGCAAGAGCTGTGGTAACTAATCCGAAAATCCTTCTTTTGGATGAACCCACATCTGCTCTTGATCCTAAAACTACCGAAAAAATACTTGATCTTGTTCTTTATGTAAATAAGGAGTTGGGAATAACAACCATTGTGGTTACTCATGAGATGGAAGTTATTAAAAGGATCTGTGATAGGGTTCTTTACCTGAAAGACGGAACCATAAAGTTTCTTGGACAGACTCACAGACTTTTTATAGAAAAAGACAGTCAGATTCTTGAAGATTTTTATGAAGAGATAAATATTGATAAAGAGCTTATAAATCAAAAGCTTGAAAAAAAAGAGAGTCATCTGCTACGTATTGTGTTCTGGGGAAGTTCTACCCACTGTCCGGTAATAAGCACGTTATCTTTAAAGTACTCTGTCACTTCTAATATCCTTTATGGAAAGATAGAACATCTCAAAAACAACCCCTATGGCACCCTTATACTTGAAATCTCTGAAAATCCTAACTACTCTGATTTTTTAAATGAGCTGAAAAAAAATGTATACTTCTGCGAAGAGCTTACCGGAGGCGGAAAATGATTGAAGAACTCTTAAAAGCAACCATAGAAACACTTTATATGACCTTTTTCTCCACCCTTATTGCTTTTATGGCCGGACTTCCGCTGGGAATTTTGCTGTATCTGCTTTCAAAAAAGAAAGATCATGCCAGTAAGATTATTTATACTTTCTTTGATTTTATTATCAATATTTTCCGTTCCATACCTTTTATAATCCTTATAATACTCCTTATTCCACTGACCAAGCTTATTGCAGGAACTATTATTGGCGCCAACTCTGCCATAGTTTCTCTTTCCATTGCAGCTATTCCTTTTATGGCAAGGCTCTGTGAGAACTCATTCAACAGTCTTTCTCACGAAATGCTTGATACGGCAAGTTCAATGGGTATGACCACATGGCAGCTAATAACCAAAGTGCTCATTCCAGAGAGTTTGCCTGAGATTATTTCAAATACCACTATCCTTATAATCAACCTTATAACCTACACAGCCATAGCCGGTGCTGTCGGAGCCGGAGGACTTGGTGCAATGGCCATAAACTACGGTTATCAGCGCTTCAGAGCGGATATACTTCTGTATACGGTCTCAATACTTGTTATTATCACACAACTGGTTCAGTTTGCAGGAACATTGCTGTCAAAAAGGCTGCGCAGGTAATTTGCCGGCCTATTCTGAATTTTTCGGTTACAAGCTATTCTTTTTTTTTAGCTTTCTTCCTGATATAATAAGTATGGTATGAAATTTATTTCAGCATGCAAACAGGAGGTATTTGAGATGTCTTTTGGCAAGATCATTCAGTGTGTTCCCAACTACAGCGAAGGAAAAGACCTTGAAAAAGTAGAGATGATCCTTGACTGTTTCAGAGGAAAAGAAGGAGTTAAGCTTCTTGACTACAGCAGCAATAAAGATCACAACAGAACCGTCGTGACCCTTATAGGAGAGCCGGAACCTTTAATGCAGGCAGTTATTAAATCGGTAGGTGTGGCGGCAGAACTTATAGACCTTTCAAAACATAAGGGAGAACATCCTAGGATGGGAGCAACAGACGTCATTCCTTTTATACCTATAAGAAATACAGATATGAAAGAGTGTGTAGATCTTTCAGTGAAAGTTGCAGGTGCCATATCTGAAAAATACGGCATACCGACCTTTCTTTACGAAAAATCGGCTTCTTCACCACAGAGAGCTAATCTTGCTGATATAAGAAAAGGCGAGTACGAAGGCATGTTTGAAAAAATCAAGCGACCGGAATGGAAACCGGACTTTGGTCCGGCAGTAAACCACCCCAAGGCAGGAGCAACCGTAGTTGGTGCAAGAATGCCGCTTGTGGCTTTTAATATTAATCTTAATACCAACAATCTTGATATAGCAACAAAGATAGCCAAAAATATAAGGTACATAAACGGCGGTCTGCGTTATGTGAAAGCTCTCGGAATAGATCTTAAGGAAAGAAATATTGTGCAGATCTCCATAAATATGACAGACTATACCAAAACATCCCTTTACAGGGCATATGAACTTGTAAAAATAGAAGCTCAACGTTTCGGTGTGGTTCCTGTAGGAAGTGAGATCGTAGGACTCGTGCCTATGCAGGCTCTCATCGATACAGCGGAGTACTATCTGGGACTTGAGGATTTTTCAAATAATCAGATCCTCGAAACACGAATCTGGGAGTAGGTGGTACTATCAATTTCCGTGAAAGCCTCCTCATAAAAAACGCTTCTGAGATACTTACCTGTTCAGGCTTTTCAGCCAAAAAAGGCGTACAGATGAGAGATATAGGCAGGATCGAAGGAGCAGATATTCTTATAAAAAACGGCAAAATATCTTTTATAGGGAAAGTTGAAACAGATCAGCTTGATACGCAGATAAAAGTTATTGATGCTCACGGCTGCTCTGTGCTTCCGGGCTTTGTTGACTCACACACACACTTTATATTCGGCGGATACAGACAGGATGAGTTTATGGACCGTCTGCAGGGAGTACCGTACATGGAGATTATGCAAAGAGGCGGAGGTATCATAAACTCTGTAAAAGCCACGCGTAAAGCAACACATGAAGAGCTGGCCTCCACCGGAAAAAAGAGACTGGCCTCAATGCTTTCCTTCGGAGTAACTACCGTTGAGGGAAAAAGCGGATATGGTCTTGATCTGGAAACAGAGTTGAAACAGCTGCGTGTAATGAAAGAACTAAACACTGCCCAGCCTGTCGACATAGTTAGTACTTATATGGGTGCACATGCAGTTGCACCTGAGTATGAAAAGGATCCGGACAGATATATAGACTTTATCATATCCGACGTTCTGCCCAAAGTAAAAGAAGATAAACTGGCAGAGTTCTGTGATGTTTTCTGTGAAAAAAATGTCTTCAGCATAGAACAGTCAGAAAAACTTCTCAACAGCGCAAAAAAACTTGGAATGGGAATCAAAGCACATGCAGACGAAATAGTCCCCTTTGGCGGAGCAGCAATGGCTGCAAGAGTCGGAGCAACCTCTGCAGATCATCTTCTTAAAGCAAGTTTGCAGGATATAACTCTTATGTCTCAAAACAATGTAGTGGCAACACTGCTTCCCCTTACTGCCTTCAGTCTTAATGAAGAGTATGCGGATGCAAGACTTATGATTGAAAGAGACTGTGCGGTTGCTCTTGCAACAGATATGAATCCCGGCTCCTGTTTCAGCGAGTCTATACCGTTGCTTATCTCTTTGGCTGCCATACATATGAAGATGTCCATAGAAGAGATTATCATTGCCCTTACCATAAACGGCGCTGCTGCTGTGGGACGCGAGAAAAACATCGGCTCTATTGATATAGGCAAAGAAGGAGATATTCTTATTCTTGATTCTCCTTCATATAAGTTCCTTGCTTACCATATAGGCGTAAGCTCTGTTCAGACAGTTATAAAAAACGGAAAAGTAGTTTTTTCAAAAGGAGGATAAAATGCTTATTGATAAAAAAGTTTCTGAGTTTATTGATGAAGTTGCTTCAGATTCTTCCGTTCCAGGAGGAGGAAGTGTCGCTGCACTTAGCGGAGCCATCAGCGCTGCTCTCGTTTCAATGGTTTCCAACCTCACTATAGGAAAAAAAGGCTATGAAGATAAAGAAGAACATGTGAAAGGAATTCTGGTTAAGTCCGAAAAAATACGTCAAGATCTAACCTTACTTATAGACGAGGACAGCAAGGCCTTTGAAAAGGTCATGAAAGCCTTTAAGCTTCCAAAAGACACCCAAGAACAGAAAGAATTAAGAACCAGCACAATTCAGCAGGAAACCAAAAATGCATCACTTATACCGCTTAAAGCAGCCAAAAGTGCAGCTGAAATATTTGAGCTTGCAAGATATGTCCTGCTGAACGGAAATAAAAATGCAGCTTCCGATGCCGCGGTATCTGTCATGCTTGCGCGGACAGCGGTTCTGTCAGCCTGCTATAATGTGCTTATAAATCTTTCCTCCATAAAAGATCAGGAGTTTGTTCAAAATATAAAACAGGAAGTTGTACAGCTTCAAAAAAATGCTTTGGAGACTGAAACGGAGATACTTTCATTATATACTTTCTGAAAAGAAGGTGATAGTATGGACTTTAAAGAAGTTAGCGTAAAGGATATTTCCGAAAGCGTTTTCAGGCTTTTCGACGATGAATGGACCATCATTGCCTCAGGAAACAGGGAGAAGAACAACTTTATGACCGCGAGCTGGGGCGGTATGGGCGTACTTTGGAACAAGGAAGTCTGTTTTATTTTCATAAGACCGCAGAGATATACTTATGAGTTTGTGGAAAAAAACAACTTTTTTACTCTGAACTTCTTTGACCAAACCTACAGGGGAGTTTTGGAGTTCTGCGGCACCAAATCAGGAAGAGAGTACGATAAGCTTAAAGAAACCTCTCTTTCACCTGCTTTTGATGATCCAGGATATATGTACTTTCAACAGGCCAGATTAGTTTTCATGTGCAAAAAGCTGTACTTTCAGGATATTTCTCCAAATGGTTTTATTGACTTTGATATCGATAAGACCATTTATTCAAAAAAAGATTATCACAGAATGTATGTAGGAGCTATAGAAAGAGTAATATCAAAATAAAACCCGCTCATGCGGGTTTTATTTTTCAGCAATCACCTTTATTATTTCAACAATAGCCTGAACAGCCTTTTCCATTGAAGAAACCGGAATATACTCGTATCTTCCGTGGAAGTTATGACCTCCGGTAAATATATTCGGACATGGCAGCCCCATATAAGAAAGCCTGGCTCCGTCTGTTCCGCCTCTTATAGGAACTATATGAGGCTCAATTCCGCACTGCTTGAAAGCTTTTACCGCATAATCCACAATAAACATGTTTTCCTGGATTATCTGTTTCATGTTATAGTAAGAATCACGTATATCGACCTCAACTCTGTCCTGCCCATATTTATTTTTCATTATCATAGCATTTCTCATGCATATCTGTTTTTTATACTCAAACTCCTGCCTGTCATGGTCTCTTATTATAAAATGTACTCTGGCCTGCTCAACTGTTCCGGTTATCTTGGTAACATGATAAAAGCCCTCATATTTTTCCGTATTCTGAGGAGTTTCTGCAAGAGGAAACAAAGCAAGAAGATCGGCCACCATGAGATTAGCGTTTACCATCTTGTCTTTTGACGTTCCAGGATGAACGCTTTTGCCTTTAAGGATATACTCCGCACTCGCACCGTTGAAATTTTCATACTCCAGCTCGCCCAACGGACCGCCGTCTACAGTATATGCAAAATCCGCTCCAAATGCTTTTATATCAAACTTCTCTGTTCCTCTTCCGACTTCTTCATCGGGAGTAAAACCTATTCTGACCTTACCGTGCTTTATATGAGGATTATTTATTAGATACTCAACAGCCGTTATTATTTCGGCAATCCCGGCTTTGTCATCTGCTCCAAGCAAAGTGGTTCCGTCCGTGGTTATTAATGTCTGTCCTTTATACTTTTCTATCTCAGGAAAATTGAGTGTCTTAAGGACAATATTTTGCTCTACATTCAAAACAATATCTCCGCCGCCGTACTTTATTATCATCGGCTTGACATTCTCTCCGCTTACCTCAGGTGAAGTATCCATATGGGCAATTAATCCAATCACAGGTATCTTTTCTTCAGTATTGGCGGGAAGTGTAGCCATAAGATATCCATTGTGGTCAAGAGAAATTTCAGCGAGCCCTAACTGTTCAAGCTCTTTTTTGAGAAAAACGGCCAGATCCTTCTGCCTTTGGGTACTGGGAAAAGTTGTAGAATCTTCGTCAGAAGTAGTATAAATCTTAACATATTCAAGAAATCTCTTTACCAGGTTTTCCATTTTTTCCTCCTATTTTAAGGATCCCCATACACTTTCTATCCATGATGAATTATCTTTATAAAAAAGAAGCTGCTTATAATCCTGCTTTGCGATCAAAGAACCTATACTGTATGCAAAACCTATACCGCTGTAATTCTCTGTCTTATCAGTATATACATACCCTGAAACCAGAAATTCCTTTATCTGCGGTATACTTTGAATCACATCGGTCATGACTGCTTCAAAAGAGCCCAGATAGTATACTGGCAAAAGCTCCTGCCTGGACTTGATTGAACAAAGCGATTCTTTTATGAATGACTTAAACCCGCGAAGTCTTACAGCGCTCATCGAAATATTTCTATAGCCTTTATAATATTTGGCATACGAAGAAACAAGAGTTTTTAAAAGTTCTTCATTATTTCCTATGTACTCTTTTAGAAATTCATAGTGCCATCCCTGGACATCTTCAAGAAAGGCAGAGCCTACAAAATAATCGGCCAACTCAGATACTTCATAAATTATTTCAAGACATGACATATTACAGGCATCAAATCCAACTATATCTGTATTTCTTCCACGTTTTTGCTTAAGTGATGATAAAATGCTTCTTACATCGCCTATTTTAAGAAAAGTTCCGGAAGTACTGTCCTGAACTATTGATTTCATACTCTTTACATAGCTTTCATCCAGCCAGCCGCTTCCATGATTCCAAAAGTCTAAGAACAGATCTGTGTTTTTATTTTCAGAGGCCACTTCTAAAATTATGCTCTCAGCAACCGCACAGCTACCAGAATCAATTTCCGCTTCTCCACTGTTATATGTCTCAATCAGTCTTTCAATGCATGCATAACTTCCTTCAAACTTATAAACAGTCCACAGTCTGTCTGGTTTGCTCTTATAATCGGCAATGAAGTTAACCGTCATATTTAGGGAACTGTTTGCAACAGCATCACATATTTCGGACAGATCCTCCCAGATATGATCTGTCCATGATGTAAGGCTGTTATCTCCTCCTGAGTATATGACCATCTGAAACGATGTATCACGGAAAAAAACCTTCTCAGTATGCATCTGTCCGTTTGAACTTTCATATCTGACAGTTCCGTAGTCTAACCCGGCAGCTTTTTCATAGGCAAGCACATAATATCCCTCTTTTTTCTCAAGCGGTAAGCCATTGAACTCTACATTACTTACATCTGTACGAAAAAAAAGAGCTTTATCATAATTGCCTTTTGGAAGATATACCGATGAAAGCTCAGACGGGAAAATAACACATCCTGAGATCATAAATACCAATACTACAATTAAAGATATCAGAATAAACTTCTTTTTCCTCATAAAGTACCCTCATGTTTTATAATAAACCGCTGCAATTCACTATAGGAAAGCTCATATCCGCTTGCTGTGTATATTTTTCTGGGAGCGTAATCGGACATTTTTTTCAGGGAAAAGATGGACTGTTTGAGGTCATAACATATCAAAGGCGCTGTAATCCTGGACGGAATGCCTTTTTTCACCTGAAATTGATCGGAAAGAATAAGATCGCCATCCTTGGTAAGGACGCTTAAAGATCCGCAAGTATGACCTGGAGTATGAAATACTGTGGCAGAAATACCAAAATCGCTGAGATCATATGAATCATCAACTATAATATCCGGTTCAACTTTAATCGCTTTGGGACAACAGGACTCCCTATAGAAATACTTGGAAAATATCCTTCCTCTTATCCCTACGGGTTTATAATCGGCGGACACTCCTCTTATCATCCTGTTGGCATCCTGTCTCTGAACCAACACAGGAATACCGTACAGCTCTTTTATTTCGGAAGCTACACCATAGTTGTCGGTATGGGCATGAGTAATAACTATAAGTTTGATTTTGGCTATTTCTATCTCAAGATTCTCCAAGATGCTATAAAATTGGAGTCTCTGATTTCTATGGCATGTGTCTATAAGAATGGAACTATTTTCGTTTTTAAGCACAAAAACAGTTTTCAGTTTATTTACAGTGATTTTCACCACATTTATTTTTGACATACCCGTCTCCGTTTCTAATTATTTTAAAATTTACATGATCCTTCCTCATATTCGGCTGACAAGGCTATTATTTTTTGAAAAAAAAAGTTCTGCCTGCGAAACTTTCTGAGATCCTTCATCGCATTTATAAAGTATTGAAGATCCTGCTCCTCACAAAAAAAGATCTCATCGCTTATAAGCGTGTTTTCTCTGAATTTTTCTTGGGGTATCTTAAGGCACAACTGATATTCCGACCGTTCCACTTCAAAGCTTATACTGCTGTTACGGTCATACAGCACATAAAGGTTTTCATTAAAGTCCTGTTTTTCAAAGTTTTCATCCGAGTATACCTTTACTTCACGGTAAAGACGGCTGAGCTTTCTTGTGTTTTTGAGCCTGTTATTGGTTTTGTAAAAATTTATCTTTTTACGGTACTCCTTCCTAAGCATAGAATTATATTTCTTAATATTCTCCAGTGTCAAGAGTATCTCGCCTACTGCTTCGCAGTCAAGAATGGAAGGCATTTGTAAGAACTTGCCATCAGGAGCTATCAGTATATAAAGATCATCACAACAGACTACTTTTATACTGAAATCGCCTAAAAACTTTATGGAATAATCATTTTCCCCACCGCGCGCATACTCGTAATACCCGGTTTGGCAGTTGTATTCCCAGTTCGGAGCCTTACTCAGTATCTCCTGCTGCAAATAAAATTTAAGCATAATTTCTCCCCCGTTTTACATTCTACTTAAATTCTACCATATAAAGACATAAAAAATGATATTTTTAAATATTAAATAATTACTTCTTTATTGAAACATTTTTATGAACTCGATATAACTTACCGGTTTGCTGAAATAATAGCCCTGGATGGTATCACAGCCTATTTTTTTAAGGAAGTCTAGCTGTTCTTCATTTTCAACACCCTCAGCGATAATCTGGACATTAAGTCCTTTTGCCATAGCTACTATTGTACTTATAACCTTACGGTCCCTGTCTGTAGCACTTATCTTGTTCACAAAACTTCTGTCTATTTTGATGAAGTCTATCGGCAGGAGCGTAAGATAACTGAGGGAAGAGTAGCCTGTTCCAAAATCATCCAGCATTATTCCCATTCCACGTTTTTTAAACTCATAAAGGGTATTACGCACAACCGGAAGCTTCTGCATAGCCATACTTTCGGTTACTTCTACCGAAATAAGCTCTTTGTTGATACCGTAGCCTTCGGTTATGTGATCAAACTTTTCTATCAGATAAGGATCGCAAAGCTGCTGCATAGAAAGATTAAGACTTATCTTTATTTCTATCGAAAGCTCCTGCTTGGTCTTTATTATGTCTCTGCAGACATTATGAAGCACCTCTTCGCCTATGGCAGATATAAAGCCAGACTCCTCGGCGATATCTATAAACTTGGACGGAGGTACTATTCCCCACTGCGGATGATTCCACCTTACAAGTGCTTCTGCTTCCTTTATCTTCCAACCGGAAATATCAACTATAGGTTGATAGTAAACTAAAAACTGTTTCTCATTTATAGCTCTGCGGAGATGACTCTGCAGGAAAAGTTTTTCGGATATCTTTCTTTTCATTCTGGTCTCATAGACTTCAAAAGCATTACCGCCGGACTCTTTAGACTTATACATAGATATCTCGGCATTTTTCAGTAGCTCTCCGCAGTCGTTTCCGCCATCCGGATATGTTGTGACACCCATGCTTATACTTATAAAAAAGTCTGCATCGTTAAGCTTAAGAGGCTCAGAAAAGCTTTTTAGTATCTGCTCGGAAATATCTTTAATATCTTGGATCGAAGTTCTGTTTCTTATATAGCCAATGAACTCGTCGCCTCCCATTCTGGCAAAAGCTCCGTCCTTTTCAAAATGCTTTTTCAGCCTTTTTGAAACTTCTTTAAGAACCTCATCTCCAAAAACATGTCCGTGAACATCATTTACAAACTTGAACCTGTCAATATCCATGAGAAAAATGCTTACCTTTTCATCCGGACTTTTTTCTATCTGTTCAGAAAGGACTTTTAAAAAAAGAGTTCTGTTGGCAAGTCCTGTAAGCTGATCAAAATTTGCACTGTAGTAAAGCGCAGCTTCAGATTTCTTCTTTTGGGTAATATCGTCTCCGGTAAAAAGCTCAAGCTTTTCACCCGTAGTTCGGTCATAGACACCGGATTTTTTCCATACTATCGTCTTCACACCCGAATCTTTGCATAAAAGTGTACCCTCCAGAACAGATCCGGGAAAATCAGGATCAAGAAACTTATATACTTTTTGCCCTAATACTTCGGTTTTATCGTATCCGCTTACCTTTTGGGCATACTTGTTAAAAATCTGTATTCTACGCTGCTCATCTATAGCTATTATCATTATCGAAGCACTCTCTATTATGCTTTCTTTTATTTTTTTCTCATTTTCAAGCTTAATACTTAACTGATGCTTTTTGAAGCCATAAAAAAGAATTATTACTATTAAAATACATGCTGCGGCAAATATAACCAAAAAGATCAAAAAAACGTCCCTGTACTCATCAATAAAACTTCTGGGCTTACTTATCAAAACAGCATTTTCAGGAATGCTTCCCATATCCACGGAATACTTTACAAGCATATTGTAATCAAAAATGTATCTGTTGAGCGTATTGGTTAAAACAGGTATCTCTCCTACATCTTTGCCCTGAAGGATCAGAAGAACCATCTGGGCAGCCTCATATGCACGGTCATAGCCTGATATGACATAACCTCCCACAACATTTCCCTTTATAAGGAACTCCCATGGAACGTATATAGGAATATCCGAGTATGTAGATATTGTAGGCGCGATATCCTCGTAATTGACAAGCTCTCCGGTTTCGCTGCGCAGAGTAGAAATTATAATAAGCGCACTCTGCGGACCTGCCTGGCGGACATCCTGTATTACCTGCTCTATACTCATATCATTGCGGATAATAAAGTTGATTTCAGGAAAAGAAATTGATTCTTTCTCTATCTGACTTTTATTCATATAGTAGATTGAGCTGTTGTCTCCATAAACAAGGAACCTCTTGATCTGCGGTGTAAGTTTAAGCGCAATATCAATGGTTTTCTTAAAATCAATGCTCTCAACTACTCCGGTGAAACCTTTTTTTCCTTTAAGCATTTCAGGATAAAACTCATTTATTCCAAGAAAAACAACCGGCTTTTCGCCAAAAAGAACGTCCCTGTACTCAAGAAGAAAGTCAAGTGCATCATTATCAACGCAGACAATAACATCTATAACCTTTTTTGCATATTTCATAGCGTATACTTCGGCAAGCTTGGCAAAATACTCTTTGCTTATTATATTCTTGGTATCCATATACTCGTAAAAAATATCAACGGGATACTTCGAAGTATTAAGCTCTTTTTCAAGCTCTGAAAAAATTTCCTGATTCCAGCCAAGCTCAGGATGATATGAAAAAAGGACAAGAATATTTTTTTTCTGAGAGAAACATACCGAAACTGTTAATAAAAGAAAGAATAGAAAAAATAAGTTTTTATACCTCATCTTTTTGATAAATTCCTTTCGATTATAGTATACAGATCACTCATGTTGACAGGTTTAGTTATATAATCGTTCATTCCGCTTTTTATACAGCTTTGCCTGTGCTCCGTCATGGCATAGGCCGTCATTGCCACAATGGGAATCTTTGCAACGGTCTGGTTTTCAGACTGCCTTATTCTCCGTGTGGTCTCATATCCATCCATATAAGGCATCTGAACATCCATAAGAATGATATCAAAACTTTTGTCTTTGAGAACCTCCAAAGCTTTCAGACCATTATCCGCCACCAATGGGTTCCATCCTCTTTTTTTCAAAATTGCACAGATAAGTTTCTGATTTATCTCATTATCCTCAACCACAAGTATATTAAGCTTGTCTTGGAAGCTTTCGACAGATAAGCTTTCAGCTTGGGATACTGGAAAAGTATTCCCCAAAACAAAGGTTATTTCATACTTTCTCAAACCGTCGGTTTTCTCTGTCCATATCTTGCCGCCCGCCTGAGAAGCAAGATCCAAACATTCGGAAAAGCAGTCCCTAACGTTAGTCCTATGATCAGCTTCATCATTTGCAGGAGATTGAATATACCGTCCTTCGGTTATTGAAAAAACAAAGTACGAATTTTCTCTGTCATGGTAGATTTTTTGTGCTTTTATGGAAAGTTCGTTACTCTCAGTGTAAAAAAGAAGCTTTTCAAGAACACAGGACAACAGAAGTCTTAATTTTACTGGGTCGCCTTCATAAATACTGTCCTGTTCCACTTCCAGAAATTCAATGCTTGTACTTATGTCTTTATTTTCAGCATTTTCAGCAAACTGTCTGTAAGCTCCGTCTAAAAGATTTTTAAGATTAAATCTGGTTTTGATCTGCCGGTCATTTTTGGTTTTTTCACAAGCTTGCCTATACATTTCATTTTTACAGGCCAGTATTTCTCTTGCACTTTCTTCTATGCGGACTATATATTCTGACTGTTCACCATCATTAAGTGTACGTCCCAGCAGATCCGCCATCGTAAGGATGGACTCCGCTTTCATTGATACTTGCCTGTCTTGTTCAAGCTGAACTGACTTTTCAATAGTATCTTCATTTACAACAGGATGATCTTGCTGTGAAGAAATACCAGAATAATCTGGATGAAAAAAACTTTGATTTTTCAAAGAAACGACTTCCATTCTCTGATCGTTGTACCAAACACTTATACAGTCCTCAAAAAGGTCATCCTGATTTTTTGTTCTCTGCCTGTATTCATTTTCAGCATCTTCTAACCTCATTGCTATTAAGAGTTCTTTTCCTATACCAAAAAAACTCTCGGCAGCATTATTAACGTCGTATATCTCGTTATTTTCTCCCTTTATGATAACAAAAGGAATACTGCTCTGCCTGAAAAACTTTAGAAAATTCTCTGAACTCCCTGCATTGGCAGAAATCACCTTGTTCATAAATACTATGAACATCACAATCCCTACTGCAAAGTTCACCAGTCCGCAAAACAGAACAATAATCCCTGACCATAAAGAAAAACCATCAACCCAAAAAACAAAGGATAAGTTAAAAAAGAAAAGCAAAATAAAAAAAAGCTGAAGAAGTTTTTTCTCAAATTTACCTTTATCTAAGTATTTTGCAAGTATATAAGAATTCAGCAGACAGAATATACAGGACATAAGATGAACAAGTCCGGAGGTCAGAAAGTAGGGAATACGGTATATAAAACTTAAAATAAGCCATATTAAAACAAATATCACGGGACTTATTCCAGTCTTAAACTTCTTTATATCAAAAAAATCACATAATCCGTCGAAAATTAAAAAATAAAACATGAAAATTAAAAAAAGAGAGATAAAAGGAATGCCAGAAAAGCTTACATGAAAACTGAAAATATCAATTGAGCACTTAAAAGTAAAAAAAAGCCATGCGAAGATGAACTTACGCACAGAGCTTTTGTTATCCAGACTTTTTATGTACAAAAACATCAAAAATAAGCCCAAAGAAGCTACTATTCCCCAGATGCCGAAAGAGTAAAGCCAATCATGCATAATAATCCCTCCGCACTGTTTTGTTATTATTATATCATAAAAAGTTGTTTTATTCGTTAATTGACCATCCATAAGCAAAGCAAAACCGGCCTGACGGCCGGTAAATTAAAACTGAACTTCTGGAGTTTCTTTCTTTTCTGCGGGAACCTCAAAATAATCTTTCTGTTCAAACCCCGAGGCACCGGCAACTATACTTGAAGGAAACTTCTTAATCTGCATATTGAATGCCTTTACAGAATCATTATATCTCTTTCTTGCCACCGACAATCTGTTTTCTGTACCCGACAGCTCATCCATGAGAGATATGAATACCTTGTCTGATTTAAGCTCCGGATAGTTTTCAACAACAACAAGAAGTCTGGAAAGTGCTCCGTCAAGTTCATTCGACGCATCCATCTTTTCTTTTGCGCTTGAAGCCCCGGCAAGTTTAGCCCTCGCATCTGAAACACTCTGTATAACTGTTTTTTCCTGGGCTGCAAAACCTTTTACCGTATTAACAAGGTTAGGAATGAGATCTGCCCTGCGCAGAAGCTGGTTGTCAATTTCCGACCAACTGGAAGTAACAGACTCTTCTGAACTTACTAAGGAGTTATAGGTACCGAACCACCAGAAAACTCCTATAAGAACTACAACAACGATAACCGCAAGAGTAATCCACAAACCCATAAGTCCTTTTTTTGCCATATCTTTCCTCCTGAATTTATATTCTGTTCCCAAACATATGTCCTTATATTATTACTTCCTATATTAAAATTTTCTTCCTGCTCCGCCGCCGCCTGAAGAACCGCCTCCAAATCCTCCGAAGCCTCCTCCAAACCCTCCGCCCTTCCTGCCGCCCCCAGAAATTATAACCGGAGGAACATATGTTTTTTTAGGGATAATATAACTCTTTGAACCTCTGTTCCCGCATTTGGGACAGTAGAAATATCTTATTCCGCTTCCTGCATGCGAGTAGGTTGCACGTTCTACTATCTGTTCATTTTCAAGCTTCATTCTGGTACCACACTTGGGACACTTGGGTCTGGTGTAGAACGAACCCGCTGCTGATCCGGAAACTATCACAATAAGTGCAATCACAAAAAACACTATTATCTCAGGACCGATTTCGTCCATAAAGCTGTTGCTTTTACTTTCAGGAGCCATTGAAGGATCCTGATATATAACCGATGATAGTGCTTTAACTCCAGATATAAAAGCCTTTCCATACTCTTTGCCAGACAGGTCTGAAATCATGTAATCATCAATTATTCTTCCTACTTTTGCATCAGGCAGTATACCTTCAAGACCGTAGCCTACCTCAATCTGTATCTCATTTCCGCCTTTGGTTCCGTCAGGATCAAGAGCCAAAAGCAAAACAAGTCCGTTATCCTTGCCTTTGCTGCCTACGCCCCATTTGTTGAAGAGCTCAGTGGCCATCTCCTTGGGCGTTATATCCTGAGAAACATTTACGGTAACGATTGCTATCTGAACTCCCTTCTCTTGCTCAACTTTTTGGGCAAGACTATTCAGCTCTGCTTCTTCGGCAGGCGCAATCACATTTATAAAATCGTTGACATAATTATAATAATCAGGAACACTCCATGCACTAACCAATATCGCAGATAAAACAGCTACAATAACCAAGAACTTTTTTTTCATCCTCCACCTCATTCTGCTTTTTATTTTCAGGTTTATTATATCAGATAATGTTAAATTTATACTATACCTAAGTTTATTTTTTGTGCACAAACCTTTAATATATCAGATAGATAAAAGCCTTTTTAATACCTTTGCCTTTTTTCGTCTGTTTATAAGTTTGCATACTAGGTTTTAAAGTTATAGAATAATATTAATCACTTTTTATATATATTAACTTTAAAAATATCTCTTCAGGAGGCAAAGATGGAAAATTCTATCGACTTCAAAGAAATACTTCACCGCATACCTGTCGGATATGCTTTGCATAAGGTGCTTACCAATGAAAAAGGAAAAGTTGTGGATTACATAATTCTTGATGTCAATAAAGCTTTTGAAAGAATTATGGGAGTCAGAGCCTGTGATGTCATCGGAAAAAACAGGACTGAGCTTTTAAATGGAAAAGATGACAGTATGTTTGATTGGATAAACTTTTATGGTGAAGTGGCATTAACCGGCGGTGAGAAAGAAATACAACATTACTCAAGCTTATGGCAGAAGTGGTTCGATATAAAGGTTTTTTCTCCGGAGAAGTATTTTTTTATTACTTTTTTTACAGATGCAGATAAACTGGTCAATGAAAAGGAGTTTTTCAAAAGGCTTTTATGTTCTTTGAATGATGGAATTATAGCGTTGGATGTCCATAAAAAAATTTTGTATACTAACATGGCAGCCGGTACTTTTTCGGTTATTCTTCCAAAAGATGCTTTCGGAAAAGATATTTCAGATTTTTTCAGATTTGAACAAATTAAAGAAAAGGAAGTTTTTCTTTCTTTTATTGACAAAGCATATGAAAAAAAAGAAAGCTTTTACGCCGAGTTTACAACGGATGTACTCTCAGCTAACAACAGAAGTTTTTCACTTAATTTCGGCATATCAAGCATCTCCGATCCCCTCGGAAAGTTCATAGGTCTGAATATTATAATTAAAGACGTTACCCAACATCTGAAGTACCAGGATGATTTGCTTTATGCTTCTTTTCACGACAGTCTGACAGGTCTTTACAACCGCACTTTTTTCAATGAAAAAATAGATCAGATCGACACAGCTCAAAACCTTCCGCTTTCACTTATAATAGGAGATATTAACGGTCTGAAGCTTGCTAACGATGCCTTTGGCCATCTCGAAGGAGACCGTTTAATAGTAAATGCTGCACGGGCTATTCAGAAAGGATGCAGAAAGACCGATATCATTGTCCGCTGGGGCGGTGATGAGTTTATAGTCTTGCTTGCACAGACTCCTTTAAGCTCACTTGACCCCATTGTTAGCCGGATAAAAGAAGAATGCTTAACCCAGGAAAAAGGAAAGATAGAGCTTTCAATATCCCTAGGATATGCAACTAAAACCGAAGAATCAAAAAGCATGGATGAGCTTTTAAAATCAGCCGAAGAAGTTATGTACACCTCTAAAATACTTGAAAGCAGGAGCATAAAGAGTAAAACCATGAACCTTATAATAACCACTCTACATGAGAGAAGTCCTATGGATGCCCAGCACTCCTTAAACGTAAGCAAACTGTGTAAAATTTTCAGCAAAAAACTGGGATTGACTGAAAAAGACTGCTCAACACTTGAAATACTAGGTAATATTCATGACATAGGTAAGATAACTATAAGTGACAGTATCCTAAACAAGAAAACCTCATTGGATGAATCTGAATGGAAGGAAGTCAAGAAACACTCAGAAGTGGGATATCACATACTATCCTCGACTCATGACCTTGCCTTTCTGGCAGACTGTGTTCTTTTTCACCATGAACGCTACGATGGAAAGGGTTATCCTAAGGGAATTAAAGAAAAAGAGATACCTTTTTTCTCAAGAGTCCTGAGCATCTGTGATGCTTATGATTCAATGGTTTCAGGCAGGCCATACAAAAAATCTATGACTAAGAAACAAATCATAAAAGAGTTTGCTGACTGCTCCGGAAAACAATTTGATCCTGAACTGTGCATTTTCTTCATAGAAAAGGTTATAGAAAACCTATAGGCTGTTTCAAACGAAACAGCCTATAGTATATTTATGCTTTCTGCTTATCCTCTATACTGTCGTCTTTTTGAGAAGCTTTCTTACTCAGTACCCTCACCAGGATATAAAGTACTGGCACACAGAATAAAAGATTTAACGTTCCGCTGACCCCAAGACCATATCTGGCCGTAAAACCCATTATTATATAGCCCACAAAACATACTCCGGCAACCAAAGTAGCATAAGGCATCTGGGTATTTACATGGTCAAGATGGTTACATCCGGCACCTGTCGAACTCATAATAGTTGTATCTGAAATCGGTGAAACGTGATCTCCATAAACTGCTCCGCCAAGAACTGCCGAAATCATAGCCATAAGCAGATCTGTCCGTCCTGTCGAAACAACCATAGGTATGGCCATCGGAATAAGAATAGCAAAAGTTCCCCAGGAAGTTCCGGTTGAGTATGCAACCAGACAGGCTATAAGAAAAAGAATTGCCGGCATGAGCTCTATAGGGAAGTTCTGCGCAGCAAGGGTTCCTATAAACTGCCCTGTCTGAAGATCATTCTTAATTATGGAGCCTATTCCCCAGGCAAGAATGAGTATGCAGTTAGCCGGAAGCATAAGCCTGAATCCTGCCCAGAAAAGCTTGGGATACTCGCCCAATGGAATCAGTTTTCTTGCAGCAAAGTACACTACCGCAAAGATAACCGATATAAGACCGCTGTAGAACAAAGCCTTGGCAGAGTTCATATTCTGAAAAGCATCAAACATGCTGTTTTCACCGCCTAAAAGCTTATAACCGCCTGTGTACAGCATAAAACCTATGAGCATAACTATAAGAAAGAGTATAGGAATTAAAAGATCTATTACCTTACCGTTTTTTGAAGGTGTAATTTCCTTATCTACTATTTTGCTGACCTCTTTTCCTCCGTTATAGAGATCGCCGAATTTTTTTGCCCTTATCTCATGTTCTCTCATCACTCCGAAATCATAACTCTTAAATGCCATAAGAACTACCATAAACATTGTCAGAAGAGCATATGAGTTAAAGACAACCGATGTAAGGAAAACATTGTACGGATTGAATGCGGCAAGCGTATCCTTTCCCACACCCGACTGGGTAAGCTGGGATATAACGTTTGCAACCCAACTTGATACAGGAGCTATTATGCAGACTGGTGCTGCGGTAGAATCGATTATATATGCAAGCTTGGCACGCGATATCCTGTGCTTGTCCGTAAGAGGCTTCATGACTGTGCCTACTGTAAGACAGTTAAAGTAATCATCCAGAAAGATTAGAACTCCCAGTATAAATGTTGCAAAACTAGCTCCTTCACGGGTTTTTATCTTTTTTATAACCCAATTTCCGTAAGCAAGCGCTCCGCCAGCCCTGTTGACAAGTGCCACCAGTATTCCAAGAAAAATAAGGAAGAACAGAATGAAAAGATTCCAGCTGTTGTTGAAATTTTCCCACGAAGAAAAATTTTTCAGCTCAAGATTATCCCAGAAAATGGTTACAATCTTCCCTATTGCTGAAATGATATCCCCGTGGGTAAAGATAAGCGCCCCCACTGCTATACCGGCAAAAAGTGAGATATATACCTTTTTGGTTATAAGAGCAAGCCCTATAGCTAAAACCGGTGGAATCAGCGACCAATATCCAAACTCCATGATGCACCTCCCATTAAATTAAAAAATTCTCCCTTGTGAGGAGAATTATCATATAAAAATCAAAACCCTCTTTTCGAGGGAGAGATTTCTGTGAGTGATTTGATAGATTTACTATAAAATCATCCATTTGACGGCTCTCCACTATAAGTGACAGTTATACGGGTATTTCCCGCATACCCAGAAGTATAAAAAGAGTCTTTTTTATACCCTTCGGCGGCCTTGCCTTTCCCCAGCATATTAAGACTCGTTTGTGTGCAGGGTACTATTCTGTGCCGCTCCTCCGTAATTAATTATTAACTTTGTTATATTATTTTAACTTAAAACTATTGCTTCTTAATTAAAAAGTAATTACAAAAACCACATTT
>Ga0208826_1000459_pt1 | contig 42525 bp, 24 predicted proteins | sample AD_UKC115_MetaG_FD_184451 | JGI IMG/M metagenome (GOLD analysis project Ga0208826, IMG submission 184451) | Active sludge microbial communities of municipal wastewater-treating anaerobic digesters from Hong Kong - AD_UKC115_MetaG (SPAdes)... | ecosystem: Engineered > Bioreactor > Anaerobic >... | reverse complement strand
GTTGCAAATGAGCGGGCGCCCCGTGCTGTCGTCATTGCACCCTCGCCAAGCGCTCATCGGGAAGGTGTACGGCCCGGCATGGTGCTCTCGATGGCCAAAAGCATCTGCCCCAAACTCGCTGTGCGACTTCCACAGCCCGAGCTCTACCGTAAAATCGAAGATACTCTGCAGAAGCTCTGCCTATCCTTTACTCCCCTTGTCGAGCACGCGGGCACGGGGCATCTCTATCTCGACCTTGCAGGGACAAGCCGTCTTTTTGGTGCTCCCGAAGATGCCTCTCAGAAGCTAAGGGCGCGCATATATGAGCAAACAGGGCTTACTCCAACATTGGGTCTTTCTTCGAATAAGACCGTGAGCAAGGTGGCAACAAGAGTCTTTAGGCCGTCGGGGTTTGTCGCTCTATCTGCCAACGAAGAAAGTCAACTTTTACGCCATCAACCCGCTGCGATTCTGCCGGGGATAGGCCCTGTACTTCTTGGGCGTTTGTCGCTGCTAGACATAGAGGAGATAGGCCAAATAGCCGACCTAACTGCGGGCGAAGCCCGTGCTTTGGGTCCGCTAGGCCTCGAGCTCGTCATGCGCGCCCGCGGAATCGACAGTTCGCCTGTAGATCCGGAACCTGTCGAGCGCAAGACCGTCGACGACACAATCGTTTTTGAACCAGACACGAGCGATCCCGAGATCATGAAAATTCGTCTGAGATCCCTCGTTGCCGAGCTGGGCTTCGCTCTCAGAAAGGCGAATGTAGGCACACACAGAGCCTCCGTGGCGATCTCGTACACCGATGGGCCAACTGCGCGCGCAACGGCGAGGACAAGCCAACTTCTTGTGCGCGACGACGAGATATTTTCGCTCGCGGTTCAGGCTCTCGAGCGGGCGAAGAAACGCCGCGTACGCGTGCGCCGACTCGAACTCATACTATCCGAGATCGATGCGGCAGGTGCAAGCCTGGATCTCTTCGAGCCAGAAGAGATTCGCCTTTTTCGCTTCCAGAGCGCGCTCGACAAGGTCCACAGCAGATTCGGATTCAAGGCTCTTGTACCATGTTCGGCTTTGCTCGCCAATTCCTTAGGTGGCCAGTCATGATTGCGCCCCTCTTTGTCAACTCCATGTATTCCATGCTATATGGCACTGCTTCACCCGAAGCGCTTGTAAAGAAGGCTGTAGCCCTTGGCTATGATGCACTCGCGCTCACCGATCGAAATTCTGTCTACGGATTACCAGCCTTCATCGAAGCCTGTAAACAGGAAAGATTACGCCCAATTCTGGGCACCGAGCTTGTCTATAGAGAGACTAGACAGGAAAACACAAAAGAAGCCGCCCAAAAAGCCAGAAAACAGTACAAACAAGAAGTCAAGAAAGAAATTATGCAAGAAGGCAGGGCCATCGGCAGAGCCATCCTCCTTGCAAAGGACAAAAAAGGCTTTTCTATCATCTCGAATCTGCTGACCGCCCGCGCGCTGAGTTCAGAAGGGCAGTTCGATGCTGCAGCCGTTCTTGCGCTGCTTACCCAGACAACGGGAGATAACCTCATGCGAGCACCCTTGCGCAACCTCACGCCGAGGCCTCAATGCGACATAACGTGGACGCTTGGGGGCAACTTAGAGGGGCTCATCATCATAACCGACGATGCAGCGCTGCTCGATGGGCTTTGCGCTGCAACGGCGCAAAAAGAAAATTCAGAGCAAGATCTAGCTCAGCGCCCACCACCTCCAGATGTCTATGGCCTTCTTTCGCCTTTCAATCGCCCGCGCTGGGGGGCTCTTCTTAAATCTGGCATACCCTGTGTTGCGACGGCGGAGGTGCGGTTCCTCGAGCCAGAGGATCGGCAGGTACAGCGCGTGCTCCGCGCCATCGACAAAAAAAATACGGTAGAACATATCAAGGAAAGCGAACTGGGTTCACCGGACGCTGTGCTTCCTTCCTTAGACGAGTTTTATGCTCTCTATAAGGAGGTTCCCGAGGCTATCCGCCAAAACGAGCACATCGTCGAGATGGCCTCGTATAGCAGTCTCTTCGATGGTTTTCTCTTTCCTCGTTATAAGGCAGATGAGCCGGGTGGTGCAGCGGCGCTTTTGCGCAGTGAGGTTCTCAAAGGAGCAGTGCGGCGATACGGATCGCCCGGCCTCGGATCGCTTAGTTCTGGATCAGCCAGCCTCGGATCGCCCAAGTCTGAATCAGCCAGTTGCGGATTCCCCAAGTCCGGATCTCCCGACTCCAACTCGCTCGATGCCGCTGTGCTAGAGCGCATCGACTACGAATTAGGCATCATCGACCAGAAGGGCTTTGCCGATTATTTTCTAACAGTGCGAGATATTGCAAGGCGGGCATCGCGCACCTGTGGCAGAGGGAGCGCCGCTGCGAGCATAGTGTCCTATTGCCTTGGAATTACCGATGTCGATCCGATCCGCTACAATCTCTACTTCGAGCGATTCTTGAACCCCGAACGCCAAGATCCTCCCGATATCGATATCGATTTCGCATGGGACGAGCGCGATGCCGTTCTCGACTCTGTCTTCGAAAGTTTTGGCGATGACCATGTCGCAAGAGTATCGAATCATGTCTGCTTTCAAGCGCGAGCGGCTATCCGCGAGACGGCTCGGGCTTATGGCATCCCCGATGAAGAAATATCCGCAATCGAGCGTCGCCTTAGAATAGAATCGAGCGAGAAGCTCACACAACAGGATGAGCTGTGGGCTAAAATTTTGGATATCGCAAACCGCCTTGTGGGTCTGCCACGCAATATCGGTGTGCATTCTGGAGGTGTAATCATAGTGCCCGACAGGCTCTCCGATCATGTGCCACTCGAAAAATCCGGAGGAGGAATCAAGGTCACCGCCTGGGACAAAGAAGGCGTCGAGGCTGCTGGCCTTGTTAAAATCGACCTCCTCGGTAATCGCTCTCTCGCCGTGGTGCGAGATACCCTCTCCAACCTGCGCGAAAACGGCATCGTAATCGACGAACTCGCCTGGCAGCCCGCCGACGATGCAGAAACAATAGCCATGCTCGCTAGAGGAGATACCATGGGCGTCTTCTATGTCGAGAGCCCCGCCATGCGCCTATTACAACAGAAAACAGGCTGTGGGGATTTCGAGCATCTTGTCATCCACTCATCGATTATTCGACCTGCGGCGAATCGATATATCAACGAATATATCGAACGACTCCATGGAAAGCCATGGAAACCCGTCCATCCTCTTCTTGCTGGACTCTTCGATGAGAGCTACGGAATTCTCTGCTATCAGGAAGATGTGTCGAAGGCCGCTATTGCGTTGGCGGGCTTCAGCGTGGGAGAAGCCGACAGAATACGCAAAATTCTCACCAAGAAAGAAGCAAACCGTAAGCTCGAAGCATATCGACCAGCCTTCGAGGAAGGCGCTCGTAGAAAAGGAGTCGACAGCGCTACCATCGATACAGTCTGGGACATGATGCGTTCCTTTACAGGCTACAGCTTTGTGAAGGCACATTCCGCAAGCTACGCTATGCTGTCCTTCAAGTCTGCTTATCTGAGATGCCATTATAAAGCGGAATTCATGGCTGCAGTCCTGAGTAATCGAGGCGGATTCTATTCGACCCTGGCTTATGTGAGCGAATGTAGGAGGATGGGCCTTAGCGTACTTGCACCAGATGTCAACGCAAGCGAGCTTCGCTGTCGAGGCAAGGAGAAAACCTTGCGCTTAGGCCTCGAACTCATTCGCTTGCTTGCTTCCAAAACAGCCGAGGCCATAGTTAGCGAGAGAAAGCGTAGAGGACCCTATAGATCCATAGAAGACCTTAGCCGTCGTGTTCCTCTGGATAGAACCGACGCCGAAGCCCTTGTTGGAGCTGGAGCGCTCGATTCCCTCTCTCCGGAACTTACGCGCGCCAAGAAGCTCATGTATCTTTTCACCCAGGTCGAGAAATGTGCCCAGGTAGTCCAGAAGACCGACAGCTTTTATACAACCTGGCCGTCTTCCAAAGCGCTTGAATCACAGGAACTATTCGGCGAAGAAGTATTCGACATAAGCATCAGTCAAGATTCGCGCGATCAAAATAGCCATGCTCGAAGCTTCTGCGCTCCATACGAGTCAACCTATGAGTCACCCAAAAGAATCCTCGAATCCCAGATGAAATACCTCGGTACAACCCTCGACATCCACCCCCTTGTACTCTGGCCCAAGGCCTACTCTAAACCGCGAGTCAAGGGCATCGACCTACCGCACTTCGTGGGCAGCACAGTCACATTGGTAGGCTGGCCCATCACAGCAAAACCAGTCCTCACTTGCCTGGAAGAACCGATGGAGTTCGTTAGCTTCGAAGATGAAACTGCCCTCTATGAGACCGTCCTCTTTCCCACAAGCTTTCAGCGCTATCATCATTTGCTCTATGAAGAGCGTCCCCTTCTCATAAAAGGCAGGGTAGAATGCGACCACGGCGCTGTCGTCTTGAATGTGTTCGAGATAGCTAAGATTGGGTGAATTAGAAAGATGGGTGATAGATTTCTCTATTCATTCGACCCCAATAATCTCTGGGGAAACCTTGACACCAGCTATCTCGCATCCTAGACTGAAATTGCGCAAACTCGAATTTTGCAATTTTGAAATGTGCAATTATCAAATGTGCTATTATCAAATGCGCAATGCGCAATCTTGAATTGCGCAATCTTGAAACATCGATAAATAAAAACGTTCATATGAAAGATAAAACAATGAAATACAAGCGCTAGAGAACCAATTGGCGCCTTGATTTTCAGGAGGGGGTTCCCATGAAAAAGACAACATGGGCTGTTATACTTGGAGTAATTTTATGTATAGCGCTTTTTTTTAGTTCCTGCGTCACCTACAAGCCGGTAACTGTCGAAATCGAGAAAATACCGATGGAACGAGCCAGAATAGAACTCATCCAGCCCTTCCTGGAATGCCTCCGCGATTTTGGCAACAATATGGCCCGAATCATGCTCTCCGACTATAAGTTCGTCGAAATACAAGAAACAGGCGCGGGAGATTACCTCTACAGATTCGACACTCTAAACCCAAAGCTCCCCAAATATGCCTACATAGTCTTTCGTTTCGATCCAGACGCAACCATCACCACCAATTATGGGACCAAAAACAACATTCAGCTAGACAATGGCTCTGTAGGTCTCATACCTGCCGACGAACCAGCGGAAATCCTGGAATACGCCTTTAGATTGAGATTTACGACGACAGGCTTCATGGAAGGATTCAATCCCCACATTATAGGCCCAAGAGGCAGCTATCCAGATTCCCTTTTATTTTGGTTCTCCGATCCTCTGACCAAAAACGAAAAGACTCGTAAGATGGCCTCGCTTCTACTTTCCGCTTTCCCGGAGCTGAAATACAAGACGAAGTGAAGCTTCAAGAGGCTTAGAAAGACCCTTCAAAGCGCAATATGCAATAAGAGAATGCAAGGATAAGTTGCAATGAAAACGATATCAAAATGAGGTACTTCGATGCTCGATGTATTCCAGTTTCGCAATGAAATCATCGATGAATATGAAAAGTTTTCCAGATCATTCACCAAAATTGCCGCAGACGATGCAAGGGAATTTGTAGAATCAGAATATCGTAAAAACCGATATTGGCCAGAGCCTCTCATTCAGCTCAATCCTAATTATCGACTGAGCGATACAGTTCAGGCTCTCGCGGAGAATGGGATTCTTCATCCCGAATGCGGCCGAATCTTTCTTCTAGGGAAAAGCGAAAACAGACCACGGCCTTTAACCCTTTTTGTCCATCAGCGCGAGGCAATTGCATTTGCCCAGCAAAATCAGCCCTATGTAGTAACCACTGGTACAGGCTCTGGCAAGAGTCTCGCTTTTTTCATACCTATAATCGACAGAATCTTAAAAGAAAAAGAACAGGATCCAAGCCCTCGCACCAGAGCGATAATCATATATCCCATGAATGCCCTTGCGAATAGCCAAATGGAAGAAGCCGACAAGTTCCTCAAAGACTATGACGAGAAAGCGCAACCTGTTCGCATCAAGCGGTATACTGGACAGGAGAGCACCCAAGAACGCAGAGAAATTGCAGAAATTCCTCCTGATATTTTGCTCACTAATTTCATGATGCTCGAGCTCATCATGACGCGCTATGAGCAAGTCGATCGCAAGGTCATGGAACATTGCAGAGGACTTGAATATCTTGTACTAGACGAGCTCCACACTTATAGGGGAAGACAGGGTTCTGATGTTGCGATGCTTGTGCGAAGACTTAGAAGAAGACTGGAAGCTGATTCGCTTATCTGCATTGGAACCTCTGCAACAATGTCCAATTCTGGCACCGAAGCAGATCAAAAGAAAACCGTGGCCGACTTCGCATCGAGCCTATTTGGTGTGCCTGTTTCAGAAGAAAATATTATTCGAGAAACACTCGCACGAGTGACGGATCCCAAAAAAGAAAAAAGCCAGGTTCTTCCTCATCTAAAACATCGAATCGAGAAAGGGCATAATTCTTGGGCATCTATGAATGAACTGGCTTCTGATCCTCTTGCAATCTGGGTCGAGCTAACACTTGGTATCGAGCAAGCACCAACAATGGCTCCGCGACGGGCTCTGCCACGTACTCTCTCCGAGGCATCCGAGATGCTTGCGCAGGATGCTGGTGTCACATTAAACGAAGCAAAAAACGCTCTTATGAATTATCTCCTCGCTGCACAAAATTTTACCGAGGAAAATGGAATACGTCCCTTTGCTTTCAAACTACATCAATTCATTTCGGGGCCTGGCAAGGTGCTGTGTACGCTAGAGCCTCAGGGAAAGCGTTATCTCACACTCTCTCCGCAGAGATTTGCACCTGGACGCAAGGACTCTTTTCTCTATGCTATGCATTTTTGCCGAGAATGCGGCCAAGAATATCTACCAGTCGCATTAAGAAATGGCCGATGGGAACCGCGCGATATCTCCGACACAGATGCTAGTCCTGATATCGAAGCTATCGGATTCCTTACTCCTATATCCGAAGCATTCGAATATGATGGGCATATAGAAGACCTTCCAGAATTTTGGATCGATATGGATAGTGCCGAACCTAAGGTGAAGCGGGCCTATATCAATTCAATTCCAAGGCCCTTTGCCATTGATTCGGCAGGCCATGAAATTCCTTTACAGCAAGCAGAAGAAGGCTCCAAGTACTGGTTTATTCCTGGTCGAATGAGCTTTTGTCTACGATGTGGCTTTGTCTATGAGGCACGCGGAAATGATATCAACCGTCTCTCCAGCCTCTCAGGCGAAGGTCGCTCTTCTGCGACTACTGTGCTCACATTTTCAATGCTGAAATATCTTTTCAAACAGGAATTGCAATTAAAGGAAGACGAGCCAGATCCTCGCAAGCTTCTAGGCTTTACCGATAACCGCCAGGATGCTGCCCTGCAGTCTGGCCATTTCAATGATTTTGTATTTCTTGTAACGCTTCGCGGCGCTTTCATAGCTGCCCTGGAACGAAATGGAGGCATACTGACAGAAGAAAATGCTGCCGAAGAAGTATTCAAAGCTCTGGGATTCGATCGTAACGATCCTGGCATCAAGGAAGAGTATCTAATTTCGCAAAAACTTGCTGGGTCTAATATCCAAGAAGCTCAGAGAACATTGAAATTTGTGCTTGGTTATAGAATTCTAAGGGATTTCCGAAGAGGATGGCGCTTCAACAATCCTTCTCTCGATCAGTTGGGTTTGGTACATATATGCTACTCAGGATTGGAAGAAGCTCTCGCTGACAATTCTCATTTTGAAAATGCACGCACTCTTATTCGAGAAGCATCTCCTCAGCTTAAAAAATCTATCTATGAGCTGATATTTGAAGAGATGAGGAAAAACCTTTGCATCAGTTCGAGATATCTAGATGCTCGAGAACAAGAACAATCCAAGACAATTGCTTACAATAAGTTAAAGGAAAGATGGTCATTCCAGACAGACGAACATCTTTCCACCACCCACTATCTTGTTACCCAAAGCCTTGCACCAAATCGGCAAAGAGAAAGGGAGCTCATTATATCTGGAGGACCGCGTTCTAGGCTTGTGCGGCTTATCAAGCGAGCTTCGTTCTGGAAAGGGACTCCTTGGGAATATCAAGTCACATGTATGTCTGACGTAGAAATTTCTCGCATCATCCAAGAAGCCCTTTTTTGCATTAAGGACAGTGGTTATGTAAAACAAGTCCGCTTCGAGCACGATCTATCTGGCTGGTGTCTCGATGGCTCCGTTCTTGAATGGCACCTCGTTGAAAATGAAACCAATATAGAGGGTAGAAGATCGCTTCAAAACACTTTTTATCGAGCTCTCTATCCGGAAATCGGCAAAGCTCTAGGTGTCCCAGGCCATGCCTTATTCGATTTCGAATCGCATGAACATACTGCTCAAATCGATGCAAAAATGAGGCTCGATCTCGAAGCGCGATTTAGATATACACAGCGCGATAAAAGAGATTGGCGAGAAGCTCATTATTATGAAGGCGAATTAAAGCGCTTGCCAGTCCTCTTTTGCTCTCCCACCATGGAACTCGGAGTGGATATATCCTCTCTGAATACAGTCTACATGAGAAATGTGCCCCCAACTCCTGCAAACTATGCCCAAAGAAGCGGTCGAGCGGGGAGGTCTGGTCAAGCAGCCTTGGTCATTACCTATTGTGCTTCGCTAAGCCCCCATGACCAATGGTACTTCGACCATGCTTCCGAGATGGTTCATGGAATTGTCAAAGCGCCAAGTCTCGATCTCAATAATCAGGACCTAATAGAGAGCCATCTTCATGCCGAATGGCTTGCAGCTGCGCAGGTCGAGCTCGATCCTTCTATAGCCCATATACTCGACCTTGACGATCCCGATTTACCTATCCTAAAGGATATAAAGGAAAGACTGTCCGATTTTGAGTTTTCTGCTCGTTCTCGAAGAATCATAGCTCATCTTATAGAAGATCTGAGAAAAACATCGGAGTTCGAGCTAGGTTGGCTAAATAGCGACTATGCTGACTTGATAGTAAAAACAGCAGCCTTGTCATTCGATCGCGCCTTTATCCGTTGGCGAAATCTCTATCTGGGAACAAAAAGGCAGATGGAACTTTCCGACATAGTCGTAAGAAATCATGCAGCTTCTAAGCGCGATAGAGACAATGCACTTCGACGCTATGCCGATGCCAAGCGCCAGATGGATACCTTGCTTTCTGCGCAATCGACTCCCAATACGGATTTCTATGTATATCGCTATCTGGCAAGCCAGGGTTTTTTGCCTGGATACAATTTTCCACGCCTTCCTCTTATGGCATGGATACCGGAAAGAGGCCGCGAAAACACCGAAGAAGATGGCGGTACAATGCTTTCAAGATCGAGGTTCTTGGCAATCTCTGAATTTGGTCCAAGGAGCCTTATATATCATAATGGGAAAACTTATCGTGTCGTAAAAGCCAAGCTCGATGCCGGAACACAAATCCAAGTTAATTCAGGGACTCAGCTTGGAACTACGAGCGCACTTATCTGCCCTTCCTGTGGCCATGGGCATCTCTCCCAGCCGCGGGAAGATGTCATTGTATCGAGATGCGAATATTGCGGCGAACTGCTTGGTCCCTCATCGCGCATCGATCAATTGTATAGAATCGAAACCGTAGAAACCACGCCAGTCGAGCGCATCACAGTAAACGACGAAGAGCGTCAGCGTCAAGGCTACGATCTTCAAACCATGTTTAGAATCAATACCGACGACAAAGGTCGATCGTCGGTAAAAAGAGCTATTGTTCAAGCAAAAGATAAGCCCATCGCGGGAATAGCTTATGCTCCTGCGGCGACTATATGGCGGATAAACAAGGGCTGGAAGCGCAGAAGAGAGCGCGCTGTTTTTGGTTTTTTGATTGATCCTATGACTGGCTTATGGAGCAAAGATGAAATTGTGGAAGATGGAAAGCCGGATGGGCTTATTCCTTTCCCCGCCAATCAGACGCATCCACAGCGAATAGTTCCATTTGTCGAGGATACGCGAAACATGCTGCTCTTAACTCCACTTGAGAGCGTTTCTCAGGTGACCATGGCCACGCTGCAAGCCGCTCTGGCGCGGGGCATCGAAGAAGTGTATCAAATCGAAGAATCAGAATTGGCCGCTGAGCCTATGCCTTCAGCCCTAAATCGTCGCAGATTGCTCTTCTACGAGGCATCTGAAGGTGGCGCAGGCGTTCTAGTTCGCCTTGTATCTCAGCCAGGCGAACTAGCTCGAGCAGCTCGTGAAGCTTTACGGATTATGCACTATAAAGTGCCCGATGGAGCTATTTCGTCAGAACAACTTACCGATCAGCCTAAAAGCCTTGGCTCCGAGAGCTGCGTGGCTGCATGCTATCACTGTGTGCTCTCCTACTATAATCAACCTGAACATGCACTTATAGATAGAAGAGACAAGGATGCCCTTTCGATCCTCTGTGCACTTGCCAGTAGCGAGACTATTCTCTTGGTCGCAGATAGTTCATCTTCCAATCTTCCGAACGACCCTCATCATAGATCGATAAATACAGCTTATAGCACAAGCTATAGTACGAGTTGTGGTGGAAGAACCACCTCAAGCGAAAATCTGCATGAGCATTTTGTTCGCTGGCTTACACTTCATGCATTTCAAGTGCCAGATGTGGTGGCCTATTCTATTCCAGATAATCAAGAGCTTGTCGATGCTCTCTATCGAGAAGAAAGGATAGCGGTTTTCTTTGCTTCCCCACCCATTAAGCTAAGAAACTTATTATTAGATTTAGGATATCAGGTACTTGAGGTGGGTAAAAATGAAGAGGAATGGCAGGATTTCTTCCGAGAAAAGCCCTTTGTTATTCCACAGATTGGGAAAATAAGCGATGAAAGGGCCAAGAATGGGGCAAGAGGGGCTTTGCAATGAACATAATGAACGAAATGCGATATGCGCCCGGTTCTCTTGTGCGTGTAAGAGGCCGAGAATGGGTAGTCCAACCAGAGTCGAACAATGATATTCTTGCATTGCGCCCATTGGGTGGATCCGATGATGATATACAGGTCATTATTCCTAGTCTCGAGTTCCCTCCTGTAGAGCCAGCAATTTTTGAATTACCAGATCCTGAAAAACCTGGAGCTCATGATTCCGCCTTGCTTCTACGTGATGCATTGAGATTGAAACTCCGCGCCACAGCTGGGCCCTTTCGTTCTTTTGGGAATATATCAGTTGAGCCAAGAGCATATCAGCTCGTGCCTCTTTTGATGGCGCTTAAATTACAGCCCGTAAGACTTCTCATTGCCGACGATGTGGGAATCGGCAAAACCATCGAGGCTGGTCTCATAATTCGTGAACTCATAGATAGAGGCGAGATATCGAGATTTTCAGTGCTTTGTCCTCCACATCTCGTCGATCAATGGGTACAAGAATTACAGGAGCGTTTTCACCTATCTGCAGTAGCAGTAACATCGACTTCAGTTTCGAAGCTAGAAAGAGAAACTCCGCCAGGCCAATCCCTTTTTGTTCACTATAAAGCTCATGTTATCAGCCTCGATTTTATCAAAAGCGACAGACATAAGGATCAATTCCTCGCTAATGTGCCAGAGATGATAATCATAGACGAGGCGCACACCTGCACAATCGGCACGAAGAGAGCGCAAAAGCGATGGAAATTGGTTCAAGAGCTTGCAAAAAATCCCGAGCGTCACCTCCTCTTACTTACGGCGACTCCTCATTCGGGCGATACTAATGCCTTTCGAAATCTCCTTTCTTTGCTTGATCAGCGCTTTGGAGAGTTTGACGATGAGTCCTTTCGAAGCAACGAATATTTATCTAAAAGACTGGCCGACCACTTCGTACAGCGAAGACGTATCGATATCTGCGACGAATGGAAAGATCCATCCATATTTCCTACTCGAAAATCGCGCGAAGCAACCTATAAACTCTCAGGACAATGGGCATCATTTTTTCGGGAGGTTCGGGACTATTGCACGGAAATGGCAACGAAAGCAGAAAGAGCGCAAGATGATATAAAAAGCGTTTTCAACTGGTATGCAATCTTAGCATTGCTGCGATGCATTTCTTCTTCACCTGCCGCGGCCATAAGCGCGTTCAGCAAGCCTTTTGTAGAGAAAGACGAGGACTTCTTATCTCTTATCGAATCTAGCGGGCTCGATGATTTCGATGAATCCGATGAAATGATAACCGATACAGAACCAGCAACCGCGCTAAAGGAAGACCCCAAGCGTGTGCACCTTATAAAAGAGGCAATCGAACTAAGAGGTATTAAAGGCGATCCAAAACTGGAATGTCTTAGCAGCCAGGTAAGAGCACTATTAGAGGACGGTTTTACTCCTATCGTATTCTGTCGCTATATCAGTACCGCGCACTATGTAGCTGAGCATCTCAAAGATCAGTTTCCAGAATTCTCTATAGATGCGATCACTGGCGAATATACTCCTGAAGAGCGAAAAGAGCGCATCCTACAACTACAGGAAGCAGAAAAGCGAATTCTCGTGGCCACCGATTGCCTTTCCGAAGGCATCAATCTTCAAGAAGGATTCGATGCGGTGATCCACTACGATCTTGCATGGAATCCCACACGCCACGAACAGCGCGAAGGCAGGGTGGACCGATTTGGCCAAAAGAGCAGGGAAGTCCGATGCATAATAATATATGGCCAAGACAATCCTGTTGATGGTTTTATTCTCAATGTCATTCTGAAAAAGGCGCAGAGAATAAAAGACGATACAGGCGTCATCGTTCCCTTGCCGGAAGACAAAGACCGCATCAGCATTGCGCTAATAAAATCTACACTTTTGCGTAGTCGTTCCTCCGACATGCAATTGGAATTCGATTTCGATGAATTGCTCGAGCCAATAGAAACGGCATGGTCAAATGCCGAGGAAAATGCAAAAGCCAATCGCAGCCGTTTTGCTCAACATCGCATAAAGCCCGAGGAAGTCTGGCCAGAATGGAAAAAGCAATCCGAGCATCTTGGCAATGCAGAAGATTCCCAGCGCTTTGTACAGACCGCGTTAAAGCGCGCAGGTAGCCCGCTTGAGTCTCTAACCAAAGGTGCATGGAAATTCAGCCCACAATACCTACCGCCTTCATTGCGGGAACGTTTTATTGCTCATGGGTTTGCTGAGAGCATCGCAATAAGTTTTACATTTCCATCTGCTCCCCAAGCGCGATATATCCATCGAAGCAACCCTATAATATCTCTCATTGCGGATGCTGTGTTGGAGAGTGCACTAGACGAATCTGCGCTCTTGGATCTCCCTGCGCCCTTGGCTTCGCGAGCTTCAGCGTTCGAGACAACTTCGGTTAATAAACTTACACGCATATATCTTATTAGATTGCGCCATCAACTCACCTTTCAGAAGCAAAATATCAGACGCCAGCTATTGGCGGAGGAATCTATTGCCATTGGTGTAGAGGGAGTAACCGATCCACGTCTCATCGAGGGAGAGGCTGCGGAGGTCTTGCTGGAAGCACATCCCTCGGGAAATCTTTCTCGCGATGCCATGGTACGAACATTGATTGAGGCGCGCACATGGTACCTGGACAATCGCTCGATATTTGAGGATCTGGCAAAAAGACGTGCTGAAATCCTGCTTACTGACCATCGCCGCGTCCGCGATGCATCGGTTGCCCAAGGCAGCTATGCGGTCAAACCCTGTCTGCCTGTCGACCTTGTAGGCATGTATGTGCTGCTTCCCAAGGGGTTCTGAGGCTCTATATGAATAGATCGATGCAAGCCAGCTTTGGTTTCGATACTGTGCAGCTAGAAGGCTCTCTCTTCGTTGCAGATCAACTGGAAAAAGCTATGCGAGGCGATGCTGCGTATCAAAAGCCAGAAGACTACAAAATTCCAATGGGTCTAAGACTCACCGATGAACAGGGCCGAGCATTTCAGACAGCAATAGCGCAGTGGAAGCATTTCATGGCTCAGAATTCTGCAACAGCAGGAAACATAGACCAGAGAACCGAAGCTTTTGTGATAGGCCTTTTTCGAGATGCCCTCGGCTATATTGCGCTTCATCGTTGTGAGCCACCTCAGATTGGGGAAAGCCGCTATCCCGTTAGCTTTATGGCATGCAATGCCGTACCGCTTATCATCGCACCTAAGACACTTAGTCTTGATACTCCAGATTCTCGTTTTGTAATCGAGAATTCGGGCAAGAGAAAGAACAGCCCTACACAACTAGCCCAGGAATACCTCAATGCTCTGGGCTCTGGCTGGGCGATCGTCTCAAATGGAGCGCTATTGAGGCTTTTACGGGCTTCGCCTTCTCTGGTACGACCTTCTTGGCTCGAGTTCGATCTCGAGACGATTTTCGAAGAATCACGCTATGCCGATTTTTGTGTTCTCTATAGAATCATGCACGCCTCGAGAGCAGCCGAAATATGGGAGGCCTGGAGAACCGAGGGAATCGAACAGGGAGTGCGAGTGCGAGAAGGGCTGCGCACTGGAGTCACACAAGCCCTCGTTGACTTAGGGAGCGGCTTTCTTTCCTACGATAGCGAAGGCAACCAACAGCTCCGCGAAGCCCTTTACAATGGTTCACTTACTAAGGAAGAGTATTTTAAGGAATTGCTTCGCCTAATATATCGCTTCCTTTTTCTTTTCACTACTGAAGAGCGAGGAATACTGCACGCTTCTAGCAAAAACGAAAAGATCATAGAAAAAGATTTCTATGCGCGCGGCTATTCGCTCTCACGGCTCAAGGATAAGGCGATTCAACGCAGTGGCTGGAATGCATATCCCGATTTGTGGGAGGGCTGCAAAACAATTTTCCGCTGTCTCGATAAGAGTGAGCCTGCCCTCGATCTTCCCGCTCTCGGAGGCCTTTTTAATCAAAGCCAATGCCCGCACCTAGACCGCGCCCAGCTGTCCAATCGGAATCTGCTTTCTGCAATGCTCAATCTTCGTTGGGCTGTTGCTGGAAATTCGAGGTTGCCAGTCGATTATAAGAACATTGGGCCGGAAGAGCTAGGCTCAGTATACGAAAGTCTTCTCGAACTAGTGCCGGACATCGACTTTGCCTCCAGAAGTTTTTCTTTTGTTGGAATCGATAGAGAAGGAGCGCCTGCTGGCAATGTTCGCAAAACTACAGGCAGCTACTATACGCCCGAACCTCTTGTGCAAGAATTGCTCAAAACTGCCCTCGATCCTGTAATAGATGAATTACTGAAGGGCTGGTCAAATGGCCTAGTTTCGTCAGCAGAGGCTGAAAAATCCCTCCTCGGCCTTAAAGTTTGTGATCCGGCTTGTGGGTCAGGTCATTTTCTTCTTGGTGCAGGAAGGAGAATTGCTGAAAAGTTGGCCTTAGTCAGGAGCCTTGATGGATCTGTGTTGCCAGCAGACTATCGCTCTGCTTTGCGCGAAGTGATTGGCCACTGCCTCTATGGCGTAGATGTCAACCCTATGGCTGTGGAACTTGCAAAAACTGCACTCTGGCTCGAAGGACACGAGCCTGGCAAACCATTGTCTTTTTTGGATCACCATATTCGCTGCGGAAATTCGCTTATCGGCGTATTCGATGTAGACGTACTAGCTAAAGGAATACCTGACGAAGCTTATACGCCACTCTCAGGCGATGATATCGCGTGTGCAAAAGCCCAGAAAAAAGCGAACTTATCGGAGCGCCAGCAAGGGTGGAACAATCTCTACACGCTTTTCGAGGAGCCTGTCGAGCAGGCCGAAAAAGTCTTAGTGCGTTTTCATCAGAATCTCGAAACTCTGGATGAAGTAGATCTCGCTGCTGTGGAACACAAGCGGAAGCTCTATGCCGAGCTCGCGACAAGCCCCGAATATCAGTGCATCAAAGAAGCAAGCGACCTTTGGACAGGGGCATTCTTTGCTCCAAAAAAGCAAGGAAAGCCTGCAATCCATACAGGCGATGTCTGGAGGGCTCTGGCAGGATCGCCGGAATCTAAATTCTCCGAAGGTGTGCTCTCGCTGGCGCAACAGCTCTCAGCTCAGCATCATTTCTTCCATTGGAAGCTGGAATTCCCCGAGGTCTTTGCAAAAGGCGGCTTCGACTGCGTGCTCGGGAATCCGCCATGGGATCGCATCAAATTGCAGGAAATCGAATTTTTTGCTGCACGGGATCCAGCGATAGCCAGGGCACGAAATGCTGCAGAGCGCACTCATATGATCGAGAATTTGCAGCATGGCGACGATACTGATAATGTCCTTTATAATGAATTCATTTCAGCGAGAAGAAATGCCGAAGCATCAAGCCTATTCGTCCACACTAGCGCCGATTCGGGTGGCCGCTATCCGCTTTCTGGCGTGGGCGATGTGAATCTCTATGCACTTTTTGCAGAATTGTTCTTATATCTACGTGAGCCAAAGAATGGACGCTCAGGTCTCATTGTACCTTCTGGCATCGCAACCGATGATTCGACCAAAGACTTCTTTGGAGCAATTTCCCGAAAAGGGCTATTAGTGTCCTTGTACGATTTCGAGAATAGATTGCGCATTTTCCCTGATATCGATAGCAGAATAAAATTTTGCCTCCTCACGATGGGAGCAGCTCTTAGAGCGGATTTTGCGTTTTTTCTGACCAGCGTAGAGCAGCTTGGCGATGAAAGGCGCCATTTTAGTTTAAGCCCAGAAGACTTCGAACTCCTCAATCCCAATACTTACACATGTCCAGTATTCCGCTCCCAGAAAGATGCAGAAATAGCGCGCAGCATATATAAGAGAGTTCCAGTTTTGATCGATGATAGGAAAAGTAAACGCGCAGACAACGCAGATCGGGGCAATCCGTGGGGTATCTCATTCCTTCGCATGATTGATATGGCGAATGATTCTGGCCTCTTTCATACAAGCGCTGAGCCTGAGTTAATGCCGCTCTATGAGGCAAAACTCATACATCAATTCGATCATCGCTGGGCAACCTACAGCATGTCGAATGTAGCTCCTGGCGAAGAGCCACGTTGCCGAGACCTCACTGATGAAGAGAAGCGCGATCCGCGGCTCAGCATACAGCCTCGTTATTGGGTAGAGCAGCGCGAGGTTCTTGCTCGCATTGCGGATGCGCCAAAAGCGGCTATAAAAGCTTGGCGTACCAGCGATATAGTTGAGCTTCGCAAAGCACTTCTCGAGCCTGGAATTCCTCGACAACTGGCTGCTCTTGCCGATAGCTCGGACTTGCTAGGAGCGGTAGGAGCTTGGCTTGAATCAAAAAGCCCGCGCTGGCTTATGGGGTGGAGAGATGTCACCAATGCGACCAATGAGCGAACAGTGATTGCGAGTGTGCTGCCAAGGGCGGGGGTAGGCCATAAACTACCGCTTTTTATCACTTTAAAGAAGGAATATTTGAGAGCATGCAAATTAGCAAATATGGATTGTTTGACATTCGATTTTATAGCGCGTACCAAACTTGGCGGTACAGATCTAACCTATTCTTACCTAAAGCAACTTCCCGTTTTTCCTCCAGATGCCTATAGCCCCAACGATCTCGCCTTCATCATTCCCCGCGTCTTTGCGCTTACCTATACCGCATACGACATTGCAGGCTGGGCAGAAGACCTCTGGAATTCGCTAGATACGAATACCAGAGCGCGCGTCTACCAAAGATTTCAGCGAGAAAGCAATTACTACCGAAGAATGTCCGAGCCCGAACTCCCTCCAAGCAGAATTGCGCAAGATGAGGCTGCAGCACCCCAAGAGCCTTCCTACCTGCCCGATTCCTTCTTCGATAGGCCATTCTCAACCGAATTTTTTCCACCATTCCCCTGGAACCCTGAGAGGCGTACCGTTCTCAGAGCGGAACTCGATGCTTACTATGCACGACTCTATGGTCTTGATCGCGATGAGCTTCGGTACATCCTCGATCCCAAAGATGTCATGGGAGCGGACTATCCCTCCGAGACTTTTCGAGTACTCAAAAATAATGAGCTAAAGGCCTATGGCGAATATCGCACTCAAAGATTTGTGCTCGCAGCCTGGGATGCCCTTGAAAAAGGGGAGCTTACATGAATGGCGGCGACCTTGTCCTTGCAGAAAAAGCTGGTCGGGAAAATGGCTTTGAATACGTAGTAGAGCGCGGCTCTCACAAGCTTGTCCTAGGGTCAGCCTATCATCCCATTCGCGTATTCATCACCCCTGGGGAAAATCCAGTCTCCTGGAATCTACGCTTCGATAATCTCTTTTTAACAAATGAATTGTCTAGAAGCTTCCCCGACATCGAAGAGAATGCAAACTACCATATTTGGAGCCTACAGCTCTTGGCTGCCTTTCTACGCAGGGCTTCTGAACTTGCGCGCAGCATGCCCGAAACATCGATCTCTAGATACCAGAAGGAAATCCAGAATGCACTCGATACCGAACCAGACATAAAAGGCACCGAACGCGAAGCCCTCATTCGCCAACGCATTGGCCAGGACATCTATCGCCAAGCCCTTATCGACTACTGGGGAGGCTGCTGCGCCCTTTCCGGCATAGATATACCCGAAATCCTTCGCGCCAGCCACGCCAAAGCCTGGTCGGAATGCGAAACCGATGCTGAACGCCTCGATGTCTACAACGGCTTCCTTTTTCGCGCCGACATCGACGCCCTCTTCGACCGCCATCTCGTCACCTTTGCCGACGACGGCTGCCTTATACCCTCGCCCCGCCTTACCGATTACCAGCTCCGTGCCCTCAACCTCGACGGCGACCGCTACCTAACCCACATCTCACCACAGCACCTACCATATCTTACTTGGCACCGCCAACGACTCGTAAAGTAAAAACCAAAAAAGAAAGCGAAATCATATTTTTCTAATATATGACAGCCACCCCACAGTGCTTTTTGACAATGGATTTGCTATGATTTTAGTATCGATAAAAGAAGGAGATAGACCTTAGAGCCAAAGGACTGTGGCCATATACAATTTTCTTTAGTATCAAGCTTCTTTGCATTATGAATAGCTACCTCAGATAGAGCCACATATTCTTCAGCATCTTTAAGATCTTTTGATCTTTTGTATAATAGCCTTTCAACTTTTGAATTTCACAAATTATTGCTTTACAGCCGCTTTTATCAAGTTCACTTAGACATGAAATGTCAAGATCATTTTCTGAAAGCAGATGAAGCAAAAGCCAGACTTCAAAGCATGGCCTACTAACTGCGAGCAAATATCCTTTTTATTCAATTTTTTTGCAGCATCACGAAGCGCTTTTTCGCCCCAACGATCATAATCAATAACTGCAGCTCCGTCAGAGATCCTTCGCAAGCAATTCCAATAAGACGAGCATCACGAAAACCACTTTGACGCAAAAATGAGCGGCGTTTATCTAGTTTTGCCATGTTTGTTCTCTTATGTTGCGAACTATTAGTATAGCGCCAAAACAGCCTTTTAAATAACCTTTGCGTATATCTTTATCATATCGGGGCTTGAATTCCTCAAGGGAATAGGTATGGAATGCAGCGTGTTTATCTTTTTCGACAAACCAAATCTCGTCTTTTCTTAAAAGATCGAGATCAAGAATATCGAGTTCATGTGTAGTAGCGATAATTTGACTTTCTGTTTTTGAACATGAGAAAAAGTATTGTTGAAATGCTAGCGTAAGATGAGCATGCATGCTTCTATCTAACTCATCGATGGCATAGAATTTTTCATTTTCGCAAAGATCTACAAGAGCAGGTATGAGATCAATAAGTCGCATTGTTCCATCTGATTCTTCTGTCAATTCAAAGAATATGGTCTCAGATTGACCGGGAAGTCTATGCGCCGTAATGAGCTTGAACAGATGCAATTTGCCTTCAGAATCTTTTATAAGGCGACAGCGCTTTCCACTAGGAGCAACAATATTTTTCTGGACATTTTCTGTAGCTTCTTTCTTGATTTCTAGAATCAAGTTTTGTGGGAACCCTTCACTGATTCCACTTGAATCTATCTCGATTTCTGAAATACTATTGATTCTCAATTCCATATTCTTGAAAATTTTGCATAGATTTCTTTCATTTTATGATTTGGGAGTGTATAAATTCCAAAATTAGCATATATAGCATTAGGATAAATTATTACAAGACTATCTCTGAACCAATCATAGATATCCTTATATCGTTTACTGTTTCGAGTTATTGTTTCAGCAAGAAATGGCTGATTCGGTCTTGTCCCTCTTGCAATGTAATCAAAGAATTTCTTTTCTTCTATACTATCAAATTATCCGAAAACTTCGACCTTTGTACTATTTTCATCCTCAAATGTCCGTAAGGACAGTGTTTTTCCCGTAGTTACTCGAATATGGATGAGTTTCTCCTCAAGGATCGATCGATTATCGAATTTAATCGAGTATGAATAGATTTTGTCTTTTATTCTAACTACTATCTCAAAAAAACTAAATTCACTTGAAGCGTTTTTTCTTAGCTTGAATGGAACTCGCGAGATACTTTCATCGATTTGGGTTCCCTTGACAATAAATGTTCGTATAAAGTCAAAGCATTTTATCATGTTTGATTTTCCCGAGGCATTAGCACCATATACTATTGTAGATTTAACCAGGTTAGGATCATAACGTTTTGGATACTTAACTACATGTTCAGGATGCTTGGCCGTCTTGCCTGCGACAAAACTAATTGTTTGAGGGGCATCAAATGAGAAAAGATTCGAAAAAGTCACTTGTAAAATCATTAAGCTCTTGTGTAGCTTGTTGTAACATATCTGCAGAAATTTGCAAGAAAAATAGCATTAAATGAGATAATATCACAAAATATGTAAAATAATAATGGATTTGGTATTTAGAGCTGTCAAAATCAAGAAATCTTGACAGGCGGGATTAAGGATAAAAGCAAATAGAGGTATAATAAAATGCTATTGACTGATTTCTACTACAGGAGTCAAGAGCATGAAAAGAGAGATTGCCATATGATTGTACTAATAGCGCCTTATAAGAAAATGAAATTAATTGCTGACTCTGTCATAAATCAATTTGATATTCCAATTAAAACTGTTGAAGCTAATCTGTATGAAGCTATTGAGCCGGCCAAAGAGGCTGCAGCAAAAGGCGCAATTCTTGTAAGCAGAGGTGGTACCGCTAAGATCATTCATCAGACGCTTGGAGCAGAAGTTATAGAAATTGGCGTTTCTAGTTATGAACTCTTAAGGGTTCTACGACCCTATGTATTTACAAATCGAAAAGTTGCAGTGGTAGGATTTAGATCTCTGACCGATAGTGTCGAGCAGATGTGTAAGATCCTCGATATCCCTGTCATCTGTTTCCCAGTTGATAGCGAATTAGAGGTTGAATCCAAGATTAGATCAATAGCTGACCATAAAATTGAATGTGTTATTGGAGATATGATTTCAATTCAGTCAGCTAAAGGAATTGATGCTGAATTGCACTTAATAGAATCTGATGAATACGCTATATGTGAAGCTCTGGAAAAAGCTATCCTCATTGCTAAACGGTTAAGGCTTGAGGAGGAAAATGATATTAGAATTAGCGCTATTTTTAATTCGGTCCAAGAAGCCATAATTGCCATAGATGCAAAAGGGTTTGTAACCAAATCTAATTCCAGGGCCTCAGAACTACTAAATATTCCGGCGCTTTCTGGTAAATCGATATATTCATTGATTCATGATAAAGAGCTTTGTTATACCATGGGAAAAGGTCGTGAAGTGTCTGGCAAATTAGAGGAGATAAATGGGAAAAAAATAGTAATCAATATGAAACCTCTTATAATGAATAACCAAGTTAATGGAGCGGTTATTGTTCTCCAAGAAGTTGGGAAAATACAAGCTCTCGAGAGAAAAGTGCGAAGGCAGTTGCATGCTAAAGGGCTCACTGCTAAATACACTTTCCAGGATATTCATACAAAAGCTCCTGTGATGAAATCGTGTATAGAAGTTGCTCGTCAATATGCAAGAACTGAAAGCAATATTGTTCTCTATGGCGAAACAGGTACAGGAAAAGAGCTTCTAGCCCAAAGCATTCACAATGAGAGTTCAGTGAACGATGGTCCTTTTGTTGCTATTAATTGTGGTGCACTTCCTCCAACTCTCTTGGAGAGTGAATTATTTGGCTATGTAGAAGGTGCATTTACTGGAGCATTAAAAGGAGGCAAGGTTGGCCTTTTCGAGCTTGCACATTGTGGGACGATTTTTTTAGATGAAATTAATGAATTAGATTTTCAACTACAATCAAAACTTCTTCGTGTATTGCAAGAAAGAGAAATAATGCGTGTAGGTGATACGAAGATTATCCCTGTTTCAGTACGAGTAATAGCAGCTTCCAATGTATCACTAAAGGAAGAAGTAAAAAAAAGCAGGTTCCGAAGAGACCTTTACTATCGTCTCAATGTGCTCGAGATAATAATTCCACCTTTACGTGAAAGAAAAGAAGATATCGAAGATCTATTTATGGACTATATTGCAAGAAGGTCTCTTAAAGATAATTCACCTTTAACTAATAAATTATCTGAATCTTTATTAAAAAAACTATCCGAATACAGCTGGCCAGGAAATGTACGAGAATTAGAAAATGTTGCAGAGCGTTACTTAGCTCTATACCCGCTTTTAGGAAATCAAGTTGAATTAGCTATAGCTAAGTCCCTAGTAGAGACTGAATACCATATGACTGATGGCGTAATGGATAGCTTTAATTTAAGCGGCACATTAAAGGATATAGATAAAAGAATCATTCATAATGTCTTTAATCAGGAGAATAGAAATATAATGCGTACTGCTATCCGTCTTGGTATAGATCGACAAACCGTAAAGAAATACCTTATGATAGAGCCAGACTAATAATAATGATGAAAAAATTTAATCAATATGTATATTTTCTCCCAGATTTTTACCATTTTTACTATAAATAGAATTATTAAATATAGATTAAGCAAAAAATGATTAGTGAAAAGCATGCATTCTAATTGAAAAATACTGAAAGCAATCTAAATGGTTGCATCCAGTTTATGTATCAAATACTGTTCTAATAAATTATCAAAATTTGGCACAATATTTGCTTAATTATTTCTAACATGTATAGCAAATGGGCAATTATTGCTGATGATTTTACAGGAGCAGGGGATTCTGCTGTCCACTTTGTCTCTCAGGGAGATCCCGTATTATTGCTAGTTAATAAGAATGCTTTCAAAGAAATCGGAGATAAGCCCGAAACTATTGTATTGAATACAGATACTAGATTTTTGGATAGAGATATAGCTTATCGTAAAGTATTTGAAGCAACCTGCAATCTGTACTCATGGGGCTATCGCAATATTTTTAAGAAGATAGATTCAACACTTAGAGGGAATCCTGCTGACGAAATTGCGGCAGTTATGGATGCAGGAGGATTCAAATTTGTAATCGTTGCTCCCTCAGCTCCAAAGAATAGAAGAACTGTTGTTGATGGTATCTGTATGATCAATGGAGTGCCATTACATAAAACCACCATAGCAAATGATCCATTTACGCCAATAACTAGTGACAAAATATCTGATATTTTTCAAATAAGATTTTCTCAATCTATTAAAGAACTACCTCTGTCTTGCATTCGATCCAAAAAAGGCAACCTCTTTGAAATAGTCAAGAATGAAGTTTCAAGAGGAACACGAGTTTTTATTTCTGACGCTGAATCAATAGAAGATCTTAAGAAGCTTTCTTCCCTATCTTCTTTAGAAGGTATTCTTTTTGCGGGTTCTTCAGGTTTGGCAGAAGCCTTGGCTGGTAGTGTCAATCATTTTAGCTCAATGCATACTCCTGTCATACCGCTCAATCAAATATTATTTACAATTGGATCGCTATCCGAACAAAGTCAAATACAATGTAAAAACCTGCTAGACAATGAGGAAATCAATGAAATTATTGTCGAAGCATCAAATATCGTTATCGATCCGCAAAAAGAGAGAGATAGGATTCTTAGAAAATTGGATTATCTAAGACAGAAATGTCCAATTCTTCTTAGGACTGATGCCATAATAAATAAGACAGATAGCGGTTCAATAGATAAAAATATTGGAGCAATTGTATCCCAATTTTTAGGCGATCTATCTCGAGAAATTATCCAAAGATGCAATATCAAGCTTTTATTTGCATCGGGAGGAGATACTGCTTCTCAAATTATTAAATACCTTGATACCGATGTTATACGGTTTGTAAGCGAAATTGTACCTGGAATCCCTTTTGGTTATTTCAATTCTCCTGCAGTTGGTCGACGCATTTATTTTATTTCCAAATCAGGAGGTTTTGGTGAGGAAGACGCAATGCTTCAATGTCTACGGCTTGTATCCTCTGGTACAGTGAATGAATGGCAAGGAGAGCAATAATGAAGCAATTTGAAACAGTGTTGGTACCAAATGTACATTTTGGAAATGGAATGATAAACAAGATTTCCGAAATAGTTTCATCTATCTGCGATAATCATCGAGAAATTATGATTATCACCGATAAGAATATTTTTTCATCTAGGTTACCACATCCTATTATTTCCAAGCTTCAAAATGATGGATTCAAAGTAGAGATATTGGATTCAATTCCTCCTGAGCCAACAAATCATGAACTGGATGATTTAGCAAAAAAATTAAGATCAGTACCTGTTTCTGCAATTATTGGTATTGGTGGTGGTTCAGTAATGGATAGCTCAAAGATTCTTTCGATACTTGCAAAATATTCAGTTACAACTGCTGATCTTTCTCAGCATAGTGTTCCAGGCAAAGGGTTGCCATTTATATTGATTCCCACTACTTCAGGTACTGGAGCAGAAACAACTCCCAATGCTATAGTGCTATTCCCCGAAAGACAACTTAAAATCGGTATAGTCAGCCCATTCTTTATTCCTGAACATGTAATCCTTGACCCTGAGCTCACGCTAGGCCTTCCACCTTCTTTAACTGCTTCTACAGGAATCGACACAGTATGTCATCTCTTGGAATCTTTTTTAGCTAAGAAGGCTAATTCTTTCTCTGATATGTTTGCTTTGGAAGGCTTGAAACTAATGGTAAATTCATTACCGATTGCATTTCAAGATGGTAAAGATCTGGAAGCTCGTTCAAGTGCTATGCTTAGTGCTTTTTATGGTGGAGTATGCATTTCTGCTGCAGGAACCAATGCTGTGCACGCTCTATCATATCCATTAGGAGGTATGTTCAAAATACCGCATGGCCTTGCTAATTCTATTCTCTTAATTCCTGTTATTGAATATGAAAAAGATCGAATATTTAGTCGCCTTGCCATGACCGCTGAAGTGTTGGGTTGTTCAACAGGTCTTGGAGAATATGAAGACGCATCTTCAGTCGTTGAGCGATTGAATTCTCTCATAAGATATCTACAAATTCCTACAAATCTTCAGCAGTTTGGTGTAAAGCCTTCTGCGCTTGATTATTTGGTTGATGCAGCTTATGAGGTTCGGCGACTGCTTGATAATAATCCAATTAAATTGAACAAGAATGATATCAGGGCAATTTATGCCAAGGTAATATAAATGAATGCAAATGAAGATAATGCAAATATTAATTGCCCAATTTTAGCTTTGACCATGGGCGATCCCGCAGGAGTTGGACCTGAAATCATAGCTAGAGCTCTTTCTCATAAGAATATTTATGAAATATCGAGGCCTTTAGTTATCGGAGATGCTAGTATAATCAGTAAAGCTGTCGACTTGATAGGCAAACCTATTAAGGTAAATGCCATCGATGATCCGTTAAAAGCGCAATACAAATATAAAACAATTGATGTGCTAGATCAGCAAACCATTGATCTCCAAACATTTGAATTCGCAAAGATTTCTGCGACAGCAGGAAATGCAGCGTTTGAAGCCATCCATAAAGCTATAGAGCTAGCGCTCAATCGGATTGTCAATGCAGTTGTGACTGCTCCTATTAATAAGGAAGCCTTGAATGCAGCTGGTCATAAATTTTCTGGTCATACCGAAATATTTGCTTATTACACAAATACAAAGAACTATGCGATGATGCTCGTAGCGGGCAATCTTAAGGTAGTACATGTTTCTACGCATGTTTCTCTGAGAGAAGCATGCGAACTAGTTAAAAAAGATAGGGTATTATCAGTAATTAAGCTTGCACATTCTGCTATACAAGATTTTGGAATCCAAAAGCCGCGAATTGCAGTTTCAGGTCTTAATCCGCATAGTAGTGATGGTGGTTTGTTTGGATCTGAAGAAAAAGATGAGATCATTCCTGCAATTATTGAGGCTCAAAGAAATGGAATTAATGTCGAAGGCCCCATATCGCCAGATACGCTTTATTCTAAAGCTGCTGGTGGTTGTTACGATATTGTTGTTGCTATGTACCATGATCAAGGCCATATCCCTGCAAAAATGATCGGCTTTGTTTGGGACAATATTTCAAAGAAATGGGAAAAAGTAAGTGGTATCAATATAACCCTTGGGCTTCCGATAATACGAACCTCAGTGGATCATGGCACTGCATTTGACCAAGCCTGGAAAAACATTGCATGCGAAGAAAGCATGTTAGAAGCAATAAGCTATGCTTCGATTTATGCTAGTAGAAACATAAGGCCTCAATGTATGTAATTACTTCAGCTGAATGTAGTTGCTGATATATCAGCATTACATAAATAGATTTTAAGGAGGATTGTATGACACAATCGATTAAGAGAATTGCCATTATGACAGGTCTGATTATGGTATTAACTACATTTGCGTTTGCAGCTGATAAGCCTGTAAGGCTTACATTTGCAACACAAAGCGTCGGCACAAGCGGATATGTATATGCTTCTGCCTTTGCAAATGTTTTTCTTAAGGGGCTTCCTCAGGGTTCGGCGATTGATATCTCAACTACATCTCCTGGTGGATACGCTTCACCTATATTAATTGAAAATGGAGAAGCTGATATTACTTTGAGCAATTCTGCTCCTGCGCTGTGGGCTGTAAAAACAGGGATCCTGAATAATCCACCAGCAAAGAATGTAAGAGCAATTGCTGGCGGCTTTTCCAAAGATTTCATAAATATTCTTTTTACTCAAGATTTTGTAAAAAGGACTGGTATTAAAACTGTAGAAGAGATAGTTGCAAAGAAATACCCAATACGACTTGTTCTAAAAACTTCTGGTTCATTTGGAGCACTTGCTTGTGAAAAAGTATTTGAAGTTCTTGGAGTGACCTTTTCTGATATCAAGAGTTGGGGAGGAACCGTGACTCAAACAGGGTCAGACGCAATTGTAAGTCTTCTCAAAGATAATAAAGCAGATGTAACTATAGATCATATTGCTGCAGGCCAGAGTGCCACTACTGAATTATGCATGACAAGCCCAATGTTTTTCCCTGAACTATCAGCAGAGACAAAAAAGAAACTCAATGAAGAAGGATTCGAAGATACAGTTATTCCAGCAAATACATGGAAAGGTCAGACAAAGGATATCCAAAGTGTTGGTTCACCGCAATGCATTATCGTCTCTGCTAGTTTGAGTGATGATATTGTCTATGCAATGACCAAGGCTCTTTGTGAAAATAAACAGGATCTTATCAATGCAAGCCCTGCACTTGCCGTCTTTGATCCTAAGGTCGCCTGGCAACCTCTCAAGATAGGCGCTCCACTTCATACAGGCGCTATGAAATATTATAAAGAAGCTGGTTATATGAAATAGGAATTTGACAAAGGGCATACCTTTATTAAAGAAAGGCATGCCCTTTGATTTTCTTAGGAATCCGAAAAGGAGAACAATCAATGGACAACGCTTTAAAGTCAAACAAAAGCTCGCGAGAAAGCATAGCTCTCATAGTATGTGCTCTATGGTTTATATATCAATTATATCTTGCGTTGATCTCTCCTTTGCATCCGATGATACAGGCTCCAATTCATCTGATATTTGGTTTAACTGCTGCTTTTCTTTTTCATCCTGCGAATAATAAACATCCAGAAAAGAAATGGCCCCTAATTTTTGATGCTATAATATTTGTTGGTATTGGTTTTCTTGTTTGGTATATTATCTCTCAGGCAACTCGGCTTCAAGAACGTATTCCTTATATTAGCCCAATAACACAGCTTGATGTTGTAGCCATGGTGATCATTATGATCATCTTGATGGAATCTGTTCGTCGGACCTTAGGATGGGCTCTATTCATATTTATTTCAGTTTTTATTTTTTATATGTGGTTTGGAAAATATTTCCCGGGTATTCTCAAATTTAGGGGAACTAACCTCAAGAAATTCACTGAACTTATGATTATGAGTTCTGATGGCATATATGGCACTCCATTATATACTTCTTCTTCTGTCATATACTATTTTGTAATGTTTGGCGCTTTCTTTTCACTTTGCGGTGGAGGACAAGTACTGATTGACATTGGAATGAAGGCTTCTAATAAGAGTTCTGGTGGCCCAGCTAAAGCTGCAGTTATATCATCTGGGCTTTTAGGAATGATTAGTGGTAGTGCTGTAGCTAATGTATCTACAACAGGAGTCATGACTATTCCTATGATGAAAAAAGTAGGCTATCAACCACATGAAGCAGGTGCAGTAGAAGCGGTAGCTTCGACAGGAGGGCAAATAATGCCTCCTATTATGGGAATAGGCGCATTTATAATGGCCGAAATGCTAGGTGTATCCTATATTCATATTGCTACTTCTGCTATTATCCCGGCTATAGCTTACTATCTATCAATATTTTTTCTAGTTACATTTATTGCAAAAAAGAGAGATTTAGACAAGAAAAGTGCTTTAATCGCATTTGATACAAAACCAATTATTCCAAGACTTTATTTGCTTTTACCAGCTATTATTCTCGTTTATTATATGGTAATTGGCGCTTCTCTAATGAGAAGTGCCATGATAGGCATTTTCTCTATTATCTTAATCAATTTTATTGGTCTTCTCCTTCCTGGACGACAGAATTATATTCCTCTGCGAAAACTGTTGAGCGCAATAAAGGACGGGGGAAAACAAGCTGCTGAGATTGCAATTCCAACAGCTGCTTGTGGAATAATTATTGGAATAGTTATACAGAGCGGATTGGCAACAAAAATTAGCAGTCTTATTGCGAGCGTTGGAATTTCTAATAAGCTGGTAGCTCTTATGATTGGTATGATAGGATGCTTAATTTTAGGTATGGCTCTTCCTACAGTAGCAGCATATTTAGTTTCGGTAGTCCTGTTTGTTCCATCATTGACTGGCCTTGGTATATCTCCTCTTCAGGCTAACATGTTTATCTTTTATTTCGGCGTGCTTGCACAAATAACTCCTCCTGTATGTTTGGCTTCATATACCGCTGCTGGTATTGCAGGTGCTAATGCAATGAAGACTGGATGGACAGCTTTTAAATATGCTCTTGTTGCTTTTCTTATCCCATTTGTCTTTGTGTATGACCCGAGCATTCTTCTCATCGGAACACCATATCAAATTATTAAGAGCATAATAATGACTGTCATAAGTGTATATTTATTAGCTTCTGGTTTGGCTGGATATATGAATGGGAGAATAAATAGCTTTTTGCAAATCATACTAATTGTAGCTTCTGTCCTTGTGATTGTTCCAGAAATTATAAGTTCAATAATAGGAATTATAATCGGCATTATTGTATTCATAATAACATTTGCGAAAAGAAAGAATATTGAGGCTGTTAGCGAAGGGAGAGTTAGCAATGCATAGTCATAATTATGACATTATTATTGCTGGAAGTGGCCTTGCAGCTCTCTCTGCTGCAGCTAGGTTAATTGAGTTAGGTATTCTTAAAATAGGCATATTTGTAGCATCATATTTTAGATTACGCTTTTAGAAAAATATCTAGATTATTTTTTGCGAGGGAGGCAAATTTATGAAAAATTTCATGGTTCTCTTTATGGTTTTTTTGGTTGCGTTTTCAGCTTTTACACAGATCAATATCCAAAGATTTCCAGATGTTCCTGCAGATTATTCAAAAGTGATCGACCCTACGAATCCTTTAAAAACTATTTTTAGTGGCTCATATAGGGTTAACCTTTCAGCAGGGAAAGAAGAAAGATCAGTATTAGTGTATCTAGCTGATGGTTATTCTCAAACCCAAGGATTTATCATGATAGTACCATCTTCAGATATGACCGCAACTGATTGCCTCGAGAAAGGTGGATGGAAGGATGTAGCTGATAAAAATGATCTATTCTTAATGATCCTCGAACCTGATTCTTCCAGATATGATCCTAGTTATGAAGGAAGAGACTATGCCTATATCAATGCCGCAGTAAAACTAGCTGATACTAGAAATTATTGGCGACAGCCTGAGGGAAGGAATTATATTGTAGGCTATGGAGATGGAGCTGAACTCGCTTTAAAGTGTGCTGAAGCTACTCTTCCAGATGTTTGGGCTGGCGCTATAACCTTTGGAGATCTAAATATAACTATTTCAGAATTAAGAAACAAAGGAATTGAAATGCCAATTTGGATGTTCATTTCAAAAATGGATAAAGAAGCCGATCTGATAGAACTATTCAAAGGCTTTAATAGATGCACAGACGAAATATTTTCTAGTAAATATGCAGATGCTATATTCATTCCCAATCAAAAAGTTGATGATTTATTGCTTAATGATCAGCCAATGTCTCAAGTTCGCTATACGATTACTAAAGATGCTTCAGCCTTGATTCCTGAACGAGCTGCAATTGTTTATGATTTCCTATCACTTGGAACACGTGAAGTGGGCTATGGGAATAAGGCCATGAGGTATACTCACGATCTTGAAGATTGGGGCGCTAGGATCAGGACTATTCAAATAGATGGTTTGACTCGGTCTTGGGTAGAATATGTTCCTAGCCGTTTTCGTTATACAAGTGATGAAGGCGTTCCTCTAGTTATTGCATTGCATGGTAGCGCACTTAATGGTTTGTATCTTGCAGAACGTACCCAATGGATAAAGCTTGCTGAAGAATTTAATTTTATCATTCTTTTTCCAGATGGTAGCATAGGTAAAGGGATTGCTCCTGTGTGGAATTGGCTTAGAGATGGATCTCAATGGGATGATGTGGCCTTTATCCAAACAATGATGAATGAGGTATCTAAGCGTTTACCAGTAGATACTTCTCGAATTTATTTGTATGGGCATTCAATGGGTGGAATGTTTATGCAGACTCTAGTAGGTTATTTGAACGGTACTTTTGCTGCTGCTGCTGGTACTGGATGTGCTTTCGCGTCAATTCCGGAAGTTGAAGTAAAGGAGAAAACCCCGGTTTTTGTTCTTTTCGGAGAAAGAGATCTTGGTGATCCCTCTATAGTTACTGGTGAAGGCCCCAGGCATTTTATTTCACTTTTTACTAAATATAACGACTGTGGAAGCTTAAATGATATAGACAGATCTTATAGATTTGGCCGCTATCGCATCTATGTATGGGAAGATAAAGATAAGATTCCAATGGTTCAGTATGGCATTGTTGATGATAAACCACATACAGTCACCCTTGATGAAGGAATAGTTTTATATAGTTGGATGAGCCAATTCAGACGAAATGCCGATGGATCTATTGGATATAGGACAGGAATTTATTCAGAAAAGAAGTGAATTATATTTTAAGCTAAGTAGGCTGAAGCAGTAGTAAATGCTTCAGCTTATTTTGTTTTATTATTAATAGTTAATTAGGCTATTTAATATAAATAGATATAATTATGGATTAGCAAATTTATTCTATCACATTATTCCCAATACACTAGAAGGGGTATGTAATGAACAATTATAATTATGACGTTATTATTGCTGGAAGTGGCCTTGCAGCTCTCTCTGCTGCAGCTAGGTTAATTGAGTTAGGTATTTCTAGAATTGGGGTATTTTCTACTGCATTTGGTGGGACTCCCTATATTGCTGCCATTAATTTCGTTTTGCCTGACAATCCATATGGTGATACTCCAGAATTGTATTGTCGTGATATGCTCGAAGCTGGCTATTGGATAAATGATAGATCTATTGTAGAAAACATGACAAAAAAAACAGCCCAAGGCTATGAATTATTATGCCGTTGGGGGATTGAATTTGCACGTACATCTGATGGAACACTCGTTAGAAGACGAACAAGTGGTTCTTCTTTCCCACGGTCTTTATGTAGAACTACCGAACTCGTTGGACAGCACATCGAACAAGTTATGAAGCCTATGCTTATCAAAAAAGGAGTTGATTTTCATACGGCTGCAGAGATAGTGAACCTAATCGTCGAAGAAGATAGAGTTATTGGTTTTTTACTTAAGGGAAAAGATGGATCACTTCATCCTGTGTGTGCTTCTTATGTGATTGCAGGATGGGGTGGGGTTGGCACTCTATTAGGGAAATCAACTTATCCATCAGATGTAAATGGTCGTACTTTTGCTATGGCCTTTGAGTCTGGAGCAGATTTATCGGATTTTGAATTTCTTGAATATGAGCCAATGGTTGTCTTATATCCTGAAAAAGCTTTTGGTGAGCCATGTCCAACCGCGATGTTAGCTGAAGGCGCATATTTGCTTAACACTAATAATGAAAGATTCCTTTTGAAAGCAAGGCCAGAAGGAGAACCTGGAGCTCCAAAATCACTTATAAATAAAGCTATATGGAAGGAGGTCGAAGAAGGAAGGGGAACCGAACATGGTGGTGTCTATGTTGATATTCGTCATATTGATAGAAAAATCGTGAGGTCATATCCATGGTTTTGCGATCGATTGGAATCTAGCGGCATTAATCCTCATGAGCAATTGATTGAAGTTGGTCCAGTCCCACATAGCTTTTCAGGAGGTATTAAGGTAGATCCTGGATGCTGCTCCTCAGTTAAAGGATTGTATGCGATTGGAGAAGCTGCAGCTGGTTTTCATGGTGCATGCAGAATAGGAGGAAATGCAGCAAGTCAAGCAGTTCTCTCTGGCTTAATGTGTGCAGAAGATATAGCAAAAAAAGGCATAGAAAGAATAGATCTTCATCATAATGACTTCATTTATCATGAAGACATTCAAATTCGTCATAAACTGAGTGAAGAAATAAATCGCACTTCAAAAGCTCTTGGTATTTATAGAAATGAGAAAGAATTATTAGCTTCAATAGATTGCTTAGAGAATATTAAGTATTCCTATGAGTTGGAGGCTGATACATACACAAAGCATAGATTAACTACTATTTTGCTCATGCTGACAGCAGCTTTAGCAAGAAAGGAAAGCAGAGGCTCTCATATGCGAACTGACTATCCAGAAATGAATAAAAATTATCTCAAGAGCATAATTTTAAGCAACAATAACAAAGGAGGAGTAGTTATCTCTGAAGAGCCAAGGTACAGTATTTGATGATTAGATTATCTAAGCAACAAAAAAGGATACAATCATGAAGAAATACAAAGGTGTAATTCCTCCTATTATTACTCCGGTTGATCCGAATGAGAATTTGGATGAGCAAGGATTCCGTCGTTTGCTTCGGCATTGCATAAATAAAGGTCTCCATGGCATTTTTGTGGCCGGCACTAATGGTGAAACTATGGCTCTTACTCAGGAACAACGAGACAGAGCTATTCATATTGCTATTGATGAAGCGAGCAAAGACATTCCTGTTATGGCTGGAGTTATGGATACAAGTACAAAAAGAGTCATTGAAAATATTAAGCGTCTTGAGCAGATGGGAGGTACCTGCGCTGTTGTGACTCCTATATTTTATGCTCGCCATACAGATCAAAGCGAGACAATTAGACACTTTGAAAAAGTGTCACAAAGTACTGATTTAGATATTTTAATTTATAATATACCAACATTTACGGGCATTAACATAAGCTTTGAATCACTTAAAATCATAGCCTCAATGGACCATATAGTGGGCTATAAGGATTCCAGTGGCAATTTTGCTGATTTTATGAAATGCCTTATATATTTTGAAGACAAAGAATTTTGTCTTCTTCAAGGTTCTACACCATTAGCAGGAGTATCTATGCTTATGGGAGCTGATGGATTTATTCCATCAATTTCCCCACTTTTTCCTTCTTTATTCGTCGAATTCTTTAATGCGGGGAAATCTGGCAATATTTCAAGAACGAAACAACTTAATGCTTTAATATCAGATACCTCATCGATTCTCTCAATGTCAAAAAATCAAATTTCTGCCAATAAGTTTGCCATAAGTCAATTGGGATTTACAGATAAGCGTGTTCTAGAACCTTTAGATCCTGTAACTCCAGAAGAAGAACGACGGATATGTTCAAAAATTGATGAAGTCATGAACAAAGCACATGCTATGGGCATTAGCATGTGCTAGTCTGCTTTTTATGCTGATATTTGGAGATAGTATTATGTTGTCAAAGATTAATGTCGCAGTATTAGGAGCTGGCCCATGGGCTCAGCGCTATCATCTGCCAGCTCTAAAAATTCTTGAGAAAGATGAATGTATAGAAATTGCTGGAATATGGAATCGCACGATAGAAAAAGCCAATATTGCCGCTAATCAATTCAATATTTCCAGAGTTTACAATAATCTTGATGAAGTGATTAATGATAAAGTTATCGATTGCTATATTATTCTTGTTCATTCCGATGCCGTCTTTAATCTTGCTATGCTGGTTAATCAAAGTAATCTACCCATTTTCATAGAAAAACCACCTGGCAATTCATTTGAACAAGCAAGACAACTTGCTGAAAACATAAAGGTACAAAATGTGGTGGCATTTAATCGACGCTATATGCCAATAAATCAGCACTTTTATGACCTAGTTTCTAATACCGAAAAGCCTTACTTTGCTGAATGCCATTTTTATAGAAATGCTAAATTGACAAAACCTTTCATTTTAGAAACTGGAATACATGGTATAAACTTCATGGAATACTTTTGTGGAGCAGTATCCGCCATCTCAAAAGTTCAAAAATCAAGAACTCCAAATGGTGAGGAATTTTGGATATGCGATGCTTTATTTGAATCAGGCATAAGAGGTATCCTAAAGTTTTTCTCTTCATGTGGATCAAATATAGAACGGTATGAATTGCACTCAGATAGTCAATCTCTCTACCTTTATTGTCCGCAGATATATACTACTGATCGTCCGGGAAGAATATTTGTATATAAGAATGGGAATCTACTTGAGACAATTTATGACCAAGACAAAAATGAGCTTGAGACAGCTGGTTTTCTCAATGAGTATCGAGATTTTTTTTCTGCAATTCGTTATGGAACTCCTACGAAATCCAATTTTATTAACTCAGCACATTCACTAAAGATAGCAGAATTAATTCAATCAGCTTAGGAATAGAATAACATCAATTTGGAATTTCCTTAGAGCTTCTTGATATAGGCCGTACTCAAATATGATTAATTCTCTTTTCATAATAACTCATAAAAGCTCTATTCTGATGACAGTGTCTCTTGGGTCGGGCAATGGGTATGTAAATTCTGGAGGTTCAGCCAGGCTAGTGAATTTCTCTCCAGGGAAGAGGCTTGTATTCCATGCACTAGCAATTCTCAGTTCGCTTTCATCTCTGAGAAGGCACATTCTTTTTATGTTGTATTCCTTCAATCCTGATAGATAAAGAGGGCCGATAGGGGCTTCTAGAACATGAGCATAGAGGTTTTTCCCTTGACGCGTATACCAACCCCATTCGGGCTTTTCAATACTTGCAGCGCCGCAGCCATATACAGATGCTTCATTCTTTTGCATCCAGTCGCCTATTTCATTTAGAATGCTTTCAGACTGTTTCGGTATTTGACCTCTAGCATCCGGGCCAACATTCAATATCATGTTTCCGCCTTTAGAAACGCATTCCACAAGTTTATGTATGAGTTGTTCAGAGGTTTTCCAAGTAGAATCAGAGGCTACATATCCCCAATGGTTGTTCATAGTGAGGCATGCTTCCCAGGGAATAGGATTATTCTCATTATCCAAAAAACCATTTTTAGGGATGATCTGCTCAGGGGATGCAAAATCGCCTACATATTCAGGAGGGTCTTCCAAAACCAAGCTGCCAAGGCTCTCTCCTGAAGCTTCAAGTCGATTATTTATGATGGCATTTGGTTGTAAGGAGCGCACCATCTTTATCAAGTCTTTAGCTCGCCACATCTCACCAGACATCTTACCGTAGGAAAAATCAAACCATAAAAGTGGAATGTCTCCATAGTTGGTACAGAGTTCTCGTACCTGTTCATGCATATAATCTAAATAGCAGGAAAATTCATGATGCCTATTGCGATAGGCTTCATTGTCTCGCATAGGATGATGGCGATCTCCGAAATGTGGATAGTCTGGATGATGCCAATCGAGCAATGAATAATATAGGCCAGCTTTGATGCCTTCTTTCCGAAAAGCTTCCAGATATTCTTTGACAAAATCTTTACCTGCGGGGCAGGCGGTAGACTTAAAATTTGTGGTTTTGCTATCGAAAAGGCAAAAACCATCATGATGCTTTGCTGTAAAGACCGCATATTTCATACCAGCTCTTTTTGCGAGTCTTGCCCATTCTGATGGATCGAAGAAATCGGGCTTAAAGTGTTGCGCATATTTCTCATATTCTTCTGCGCTAATTTTTTCTGCACTTTGAATCCATTCACCTTTAGCTGGTATCGAGTAGAGTCCCCAATGGATAAACATTCCAAAGCGGGCATCCTGAAACCATGAGATTCTTTTATTCCTCTCATTTTTATGTGTTCCCATTATTCTTTGTTCTCCTTTCCAATAAATTCGCGATATTCTGCAGGTGTAATCCCAAAAACTCGCTTAAAGGCTCGCCTAAAGGAATGTGAATTACCATAGCCTATTTGAATGCTAATTTCTTCGATAGACAATTCTGTTTGTGCTAGCAATTCTTTGGCCTTACTCAATCGGAAGCTTTGCAGCTTGGATGAAAAAGTCTCTCCAAATTGATTTTTAAAATAATCATACATCCAGGTTTCTTTTTTTCCAAAATCCTTTGCTACCATATAAAGAGTAAGGTTTGGGTTCGAGAATCTACCCTTTATATAATCTTCCAGGCGTTCACTAAGATCTATCTCATCAGATGAATTAGCTGCTTTTTTCTTTATTGCTATATCTTTTATCTTATCTAATAAGAAATTCAATCTTTGCTCATCATCCATTTCTTGATAATTTGGCTCATTGATGATTATCTCCATGTGCTCAAGTCGTTGTAGCGTAAGTTCTAGGCCATGTATTAGTGTATGATAGGCAAGAGGCTTATTGTACCCTTTAGCTAAGTCTGCCTTTTTTGCGTTCTTTAAGAGTTCTTGGATTGTTTTATCGAGAACTTGAATATTCCCAGTCCTCACTTCCGCTATTATTCGAGATTCGATCTCGATGGAATATATTTGAGGAGCGGGGAGGACAGGAATACATTGACTATTCACAAACATATGTTTTCCAGCTGGATGGTCCTCTATATAATCTAGGAGTCTTTTTGCAGTTCTATATGAGAGCGGTACCTCATTCAAGGTCGATGCGTAATTTCCGCAGGAAAGCATGATATCTATATGGTATATTTCTTTTAAATCATAATGAAATGATTCGAGATCTCTTAAGAAACTATCATAATCTTGTGATTCTAATAAAAATAATATTGCAATGCTCTTTGGCCCAATAGAACATGAGAATGCGCGATTATCCCATTTTAGCTCAACGGCTTCTTCAATATTAAGCAATGCAAATCTTGTGGCTGAATATGGATTCTGTAAAAAATCTTCCTGTAAAGAGGAGGTAATACTTGCTATGCTTACTGCAAATCCTTCATCGCCTCTAAGCTTAATTCCCGCATCTGCTAGTAGATCGGCTACTTCTTGGGGATCGGAATAGTTTTCTTCTAAAAGATCACGCACAATGCTCTGTCTAAGTAGAGGTTTCCTTCTTTCGAGGAGATCCTGAAGGTGTTCTTTTTCATTGGATAGACGAGAAATGCCTTCTTTTATTCTCCCTAAGAAATCTTTTTGGACAATATCATTTTGACCTTTTGTATCGGGTATTAAGTTGGTTGAGTTGTCATTTTGCCTTGATAATCCTGCATAGTCCGCTATATCGAGAAGAGGTTTAGTATTTCGTAATACGAAAAAGAATACGAATAATGCACCTATTATTGAAAAGAATACCCCTATAGCGATGGAAAAATGTACTAAGGTACGTAGTCTTGCAACATAGACGCTGCGCGGTGTCGCTGAAATCAGCGAGAATCCGAATTTCTTCGAGTGAGCAATAGAAACTAGCCATTCTTCGCCGCCCAGTTGTATTTTTTGTTGAGCATCTTGATCCAGCAATCCCATCTTAAGTGCGGCTTCGCGCGCTTTTGCAGAACCTACCGCAGAAAGAATATTGTGATCATGATCGAGAATAAATGCACCACCATATTCCGCTCCATATAGTCCAGATAAAAGCTCATTGAGCCGATCTCCATCCAAAGCTGCAAGAACAAAACCAAAATCAGGGTCTCTCGAACCGATAGGCAAGCTATTTATGCAGAGCACCGCAGATATTTTATCTTGATCCGCTATAATGGTATCTGCTGGAGCAAATTTCATTCTTGCTCCTTCCTTGAGAAATCTTTCTTTAAATTCCGGATATCTGTAATCGCCATAGTCTAGAGTAAATTGATATTCTGCTGGAAAATCTAGATAAATGCTTTCTGATGAAATCACTATGCCATTTTTTGAAGAAAAGAGATAAACCGATCGAATAAAATCATTTTGAAGTCGGTATTCTTTAAGTTCATTAAATGCATCGATAACTATGGAAAGCTCAGGCGAACTTTTCCTATAAGAAGGCATAATCAAGAACGCTCGAAAGACAGGGCTCCTTTCGAAGCGTGTCAACATTCGATCTATCTGAGTTAGATGCACGTCTATCAAATCTCTTGTCTGCTCAACAAGGATTTTCCCTTTTTCTGCAGTCTCAACCTCCATTGTTCCAATCATTTTGTAAGACATACCCGCTATAATGGCAATCAGAAAAGCAAAAAGTGTACCATACAGAATTACGAATTGTGTTCTTATATAAGCCTTAGAACGCCTGTCGCGTAGGCTATCCAAAAATTGTCCTAGTATGTGTCTAGTCATAATAAATAGATAGTAAATTAGATTGTAAATTAGGATTTCTATTCTGACAATGCAAAGACATCCTATTCCAAAAATTGTACCTAAGGCAGAAAACTGTTCCTTGACGATTCTAAAAAATGGCTCGAATCATGGTAGCATGACAGCCAAGAATTCAAAGATCAAACTGCGAATAGTGCAAAGCTGGCAGCTCTATGTAATTTTGCTTGCACCTTTCTTATGGCTCATAATATTTCGATATGTACCAATGTATGGGCTTCAGCTGGCATTTAAGAATTTTCGCAGCTCGCAAGGTATTTGGGGTAGCCCCTGGGTTGGTCTTACACATTTCAAGCGATTTTTTACGTCTCCTTCTTCTTGGATGGTTATACGCAATACAGTTACTCTAAGCCTATATAGCATAGCCGCCTCTTTTCCATTTGCTATAATTCTTGCGCTATGCCTAAATGAAGTACGAAATGAGAAATCCAAAAAATTTATACAGACTGTGACATATGCTCCATATTTCATCTCTACAGTGGTAATGGTATCGATAATATTTCAAATACTCGATCCAAGAATCGGCATTATAAATAGAATAATCATGCTCTTTGGTGGAAAATCGAAAAATTTTATGGCATTGCCTCAATATTTTTCCCATATATATGTATGGTCTGGAGTTTGGCAATCTAATGGCTACAATGCCATTATTTATCTTGCAGCCTTGAGCGCCGTAAATCCGGAGCTACACGAGGCTGCAATTGTGGATGGATGCAATAAATTTCAGCGTATATGGTATATCGATCTTCCTCAAATAAAACCAACCATAATAATTATGTTGATACTAAATATGGGATATGTGATGAGCATAGGCTTCGAAAAAGTCTATCTCATGCAAAATCCTCTCAATATTGAAGCTTCTGAAGTAATGTCCACCTACATTTATCGAGTGGGCCTAATCAATTTCGACTATAGCTATTCTACGGCTATCGGCTTCATCAATTCGATCATAAATCTGGTCTTGCTTCTTACGGTAAATACCGTTGCGAAAAAATTAGGGGAAGAAGGATTATGGTAGATATTCTAAAAAGAAATAAGCAGAAAAATGTCAAATATAATAATGCGAAAGCCGATCGCATATTCTCACTTATAAATGGGCTAATTCTCAGTATCGCCGTAATACTTGTTGCTTATCCTCTGCTTTTTGTTTTGAGTGCTTCTTTTTCTAGTACCGATGCAGTAATGGCTGGCAAAGTATGGGTATTCCCTGTAGAGCCAACATTGACATCATATAAGGCTGTTTTTGCAAATAAGCAAGTATTTACGGGATATCTGAACTCCACATTCTATGTTTTAGTAGGGTCTTTTTTTAGCGTTGCTCTCACCTTGTGTGCAGCATACCCTTTGACTCGTAAAGAATTACCGGGGAATCGCATTTTTACCTCTCTTTTTCTATTTACCATGCTCTTTTCAGGCGGCTTAGTGCCGACCTATCTAGTAGTTCAGAAGCTAGGGCTTATAGATACAAGATGGGCTTTGATAATACCCAATGCTCTGGGAATCTGGAATCTAATAGTTACAAGAACCTATATAAAGCAAAATATTCCTGAAGAATTAAGAGAGGTGGCGCGAATAGAAGGCGCTGGAGATATCTGGTTTTTCTTAAAAGTTGTCATTCCTCTCTCTAGCCCTATTATTGCAGTAATGCTGCTCTATTATGGGGTTGGGATATGGAATTCCTATTTCGATGCGCTCATCTACTTAAATGATCAAAGGCTTTACCCATTGCAGCTTATTTTGAGAAATATCCTGATTCTAAATCAAATCGATATAACCATGGTTAAAGATGTATCGGTGTTAGCAAGAATGCAGGGGCTTTCCGAAGTGCTGAAGTACGCACTCATTGTCGTTGCAACTGCACCATTTATGGCGATTTATCCTTTCGTACAGAAATATTTTGTTAAGGGAATGATGGTTGGTTCTCTAAAGGGCTGACCTTTGACGAAAAGGAACTTTTGGGCTCTATAAGGATGCCCTTAAGAAAATAGCTTATCAGGAGGTCACTATGAAAAAAAGAGTAGCTGCTATCTTGGCAGCACTTTTGCTTGTGCTTGCTGCAGGGGCAGCTCCAGCAAAGGGTGAACTTACCCCTACAGGAACATATCCAGTTCTAAAGCAGAAGCTGGATATGCGTTTTCTTACTGCTCAAACGATCTTTATTGAGAATTGGAATACCAATCGTCTTTCAAAATATATGGAAGACAAGACAAATGTCCATGTTAAATGGGAAACTATTCCTGAAGATGCAGTGAAAGAAAAGCTCAACTTGCTCCTTGCAAGTGGAAATTATCCTGATGTCATATTTGGACTTGGAGGGCGTTTCGGTATTGATGCTAGTACAGAGCTCAAGTATGGAGCAGAAGAAAAGGTTTTCCTGCCTCTCAATGATCTGATCGATAACTATATGCCTAATTTCAAGAAGGTTCTCGAAGAATACCCTACATTGCGAGGATATATCACCAGTTCGGATGGAAATATCTATAGCCTGCCGCTAATTGAAGAAACTTACCATGTCACCATGTCGTCTAAGCTCTGGGTATATAAGCCATGGTTGGACAAGTTGAACATAAAAATGCCTCAAACCACGGATGAGTTTTATAATATGCTCATAGCGTTTAGAGATAAGGATCCTAATGGCAATGGCAAAAAAGATGAGATTCCTCTAGCTGGAGCGATTCAAGGTTGGAGGAGTTGCCCCACAACATTCCTTCTTAACTCATTTATTTACACAAATCTTGAACCGAATCTTGATGAACCTGTAGATAGCTCCTTAGGTTTTTACATGGATGGGAAAAAAGTCAAGACAATCCTGAATACGCCGGAATACCGAGACGGCCTTCGCTATTTGAACAAATTGTACAAAGAAGGCTTGATGAATGAAGGTGTTTTTACAATGAATGCAGAGACACAACTGACTCAACTTGTTGAAAATCCTTCAGCACCCATAGTAGGCGTTGTAGCAGGTGGTTGGGGCGGTGTCTACTCAAAAGTAGGCGGGGAGCGATATCGGAACTTTGTAGCTCTTCCTCCTTTGAAAGGGCCAAAAGGTGTCAGAGAAACGCGCTACTATCCTCCAGATCCAAGTATTGGCAACTTTGTAATAACAAAAAATTGTCCTAATCCAATAGCTGCAGTGCGCTGGGCAGACTTCTTTTATACCCGGGAAGGCACTTTAATGCTGAGGCATGGTTTCGAGAATGAAGGTTGGCGCTATGCCCAAAAAGGCGAAGTAGGATTGGACGGCAATCCCGCTATTTGGAAACCATTGAAACCGTGGAATGATAAAGAACCACAAAATGATTGCTGGGTTCGTGTAGGTGTCTATTTGCAAGATAAAGCCTTTAGACTTGGTGAGGTTGTACCGCCCGATCTAGATCCGGACGGTCCAGAAGGGGTTGAAAAGCGATTGTATGATGCAACAAAGAAATATTATGAACCGTACGTACATCCAGAAAAACAAATTCCTTCGCCGCTTCGCTTCCTAAGTTCAGAGCAAGAGCAGATGGCTACATTGACAACCGAATTTGCCCGATACGCTCGCCAGAGCATGGTAAAGTTTGTTGTAGGAGCAATGGATCTTGATAAGGATTGGAACACATATATTGCTAACTTAGACAAGCTAGGCTTGCAGAAGATTCTCGATATGAATCAAAAGGCATATA
>Ga0208826_1000457_pt1 | contig 42646 bp, 41 predicted proteins | sample AD_UKC115_MetaG_FD_184451 | JGI IMG/M metagenome (GOLD analysis project Ga0208826, IMG submission 184451) | Active sludge microbial communities of municipal wastewater-treating anaerobic digesters from Hong Kong - AD_UKC115_MetaG (SPAdes)... | ecosystem: Engineered > Bioreactor > Anaerobic >... | reverse complement strand
AAAACGTGTAAGCTCCCTTGAAAATATAGTTATTCCGTCGCTCGAAGAAGGAATTAAGGATATTCAAACAGCTTTGGAAGAAATTGAAAGGGAAGAATTTTTTAAATTAAAAAAATTGAAAAAACAGGAATTACCATAGACTTTTCTTCAATAAAAATAAATAAAGACCATAATGGCCTTTATTTATTTTCCTGATCATCTTCTTCTATAAATTCAAGATCATCTTCTTCTATTTCCTCTTCATCCTGAAGTTCTTCCCACTTTGAAGAAATCTTCTCAAACTCCTTATCATCTTCAATGGAGTCTATTATAACCTCTTCACCGTTTTTTGCCACCTTAAAAGCTACTGTATCGCCGAATGTAAGCTCCTCAGGATTGTCGTTTTCTTCGTTTACAAAAGCTTCATTACATATCCAGTAAGTACTTCCGTCCATTTCTATTTCCTTTAAAAGCATAAAACTATGTTCTTCGCCTTCTTCATTGTTAATCGTAAAAAGTTCAAATTCCTGCATTCTTTTCCCTCCGTTTTCTCTATTTTATATAGTTTATAATAAATTTGATTACTATTGTTCTCAGTAAATGTAAATTAATATTTACAAAAAAAGGAGGTTAATAATTTAACCCCCTTAGTGATTATTTGTGGACCTTTTCTTTTAAATCGTTTCCGGGTTTAAACTTCGGAACTTTCCTTGCAGGTATTTTAATTTCTTTCTTGGTCTGAGGATTTACGCCCTTTCTTGCTTTTCTGGAAGAAACAGTGAACGTACCGAAACCGACAAGCTTAACGTCCTCGCCCTCTGCCAGTTTATCTGATACAAGTTCAATGAAAGAATCCACAAACTCCATAGTATCCTTTTTGGAAAAACCTACCTTCTCTGATAAAACATCTACAAGTTCTTTTTTGTTCATTTGCTGCACCTCCCATGAATATACTTCAAAATCACACGAAGTAAATTCTATCACAAAAAAAAGATAACTTCAAGCCTAAATATGCGGTTTCCAACTTATTATCAAAATTATCAGGCATTTGATATAATATAGTAAAGGATAAAATTTTAGGAGGAGTGAGCGATGAATATAAAAAGAGCAATTATATCTGTTTATAATAAGAACGGACTTGAAAAACTAGGAAGTTTTCTTTCTGATAATGGAGTAGAGATAATCAGTACAGGAGGAACGGCAGAGTACCTTATAAACCATGGTGTTCCTGTAAAAAAGATATCAGAATATACTGGTTTTCCGGAAATTCTTGAAGGAAGAGTAAAAACTCTTCATCCTAAGCTTTTTGGAGGTATCCTTGCAAAATGGGAGAAAAAAAACCAGGAAGAAGAACTTATAAAATATAATATTCCTATAATTGATATGGTTGTAGTGAATTTTTATCCTTTTGAGGAAGTTGCTCAGAATACGTCGGTTGAAAAGGAACTTATGGAAAACATTGATATCGGTGGAGTTGCCCTTCTTCGAGCAGCTGCAAAAAATTACAGGGATGTAGTACCGATAATTGATCCTAAAGATTACGACGATATAATATACAGCATACAGGACTGCGGAGATGTGCCTTTACATAGCAGAAGAAAGTTAGCTCTGAAAGCTTTTTATGAAACTGCTAAGTATGACTGTGCTATTCATCATGAACTTTCTGAGCTTTATGCCACAGAAAAATTTGAAAATGTGTTTTTTGAGATTATGGGTAATCTCAGATATGGGGAAAATCCACTTCAGGAAGCTACATTACTCAAGTTTGCGCAGAAGGAAAGCATTCTGGATAATATAGAAAATATAACTAAGCATAAAGTTCCTACTTTAAGAGCCGTCAAAGATCTGAGAATTCTCTATAAGTTTGCACTCAAAACAGATAAACAGATTCTGGCATTTGCCAAAAAAGGAACTTTTGTTTTTGCATATATTGATCCGGATAAGAATGATTATGATCTTTTCCTTAAGAATATAGATAATCTCAGGGGCGGAGTGGTATATACCGACAGTCCGGATATGATAAAAAGTCTGAAAAATCACCAGATTGATGCAGTGCTCACTTCAGTCGATGTTGAGAAAGATACGCTTATTGGATATAAGTCTATGGTTTTCAAAATGAAAAAAACAGAAATAAAACTCACAAAAGAGTACATTATAGATCAGGATCTCGTAGTAATCCAAGAGTACAGGGACATATCAATAGATGACAGAGAGGAAATAAAAGCCGCATTTGAAATAGCCCATGAACATAAATCCGATTCAGTGGTGTATATAAAAGAGAATAAAATTTATTCTGGCATTCAGAGCGCACTGAACAGAAATTATGCCCTTATACTCCTTCAGACAATAGTAAGTGATCTGGGAAATACGCTTGAAGGAGGAACTATAATATTTGATTCTGCCCTTAACAGCGAAAACTTGGTCAATAAGATAAAAGAACTTAAAATAGAAAAGGTGATTGTACCCCCGGCTCTTCCGTCAGATGCAAAATTTCTTTCGGAACTAGCACAGAACCGTGTTGAGGTTATTACAACACAAGCCAGATATCATAGATACTAGAACCCCTGAGTTAAAAAATTATTCAATAGTATTGAATTTTTTTTAAAGTATGGTATAATTCAATGAGTGGACCTACGCGTGGCCGGGTCCCACGCAACGGGGAGCTGTGAATCTGGTCAGGCCCGGAAGGGAGCAGCCATAAGCAGAATTCTTTGTGTGCCGTGGGGATACTCGGCCACCTTTATTTTTGGAGGATAGTCATGAAAAAAACTTTTCTTTTAGTTTTTATAATGATTCTGAGCTCTTTTAGCATAGCAGGCACCTTTTTGTCTTTAGGCACCTATGATGGCTTAGGTGTTGGGTATGCTGATCAAATCAGTTATCTTAGAGTTTCCATGAAAGACATGTCATTTTCCTCTAAAGTAAAGTTTTTTAATCATTATGAAGCTTACCTGGCAGTTAATTTTTTATTTAATAAACCTGTTGAAAATAATAACATCGGCGCCGGCCTTAAGATTATATCCGAAAATTTTTCTCTTGATGGTGGCTTCTGGAACTCCTTTTTCGAAAAACAGAAAGTGGGAGAAGATGAGATTGTCGGTCAATTTGGAATGAAGATAGGAACAGATTTCAGGCTGAATAATCTACTCGCAGGTGTAAGTCTTAATTATGCAATGATGAATGTAACTAAAAACGAATCAGGTTTGAACTACTATATGCAGGCTCTTCCTATAGAGTTGGGCTTTATAAGAGGATTCTCTGGATATATAGGATACAGATTGTTTTCAAAGGACGATTTTAAAACTGACTTTATAATCAATTTTTCAGGAAAGTACTCGGTTATTCCCGGTGGAATGGTTTTTTACAAAATAAGTAGCAATAACGACATAAACTATAGTTTCTCACTTAAAGTTGACGGCTTAAGATTTTAATACGGAGTGATCTTATGGATAAAAAAAAGAAAAAGAAAGTTGAAAAAACTGAAGAAGTTCAGGTTATGGGACCGGAAGAACTCGCTCATCTCTCGGTTAAGGATGTACTCGGTATTTTTTCTTCTAAAAAAGAAGAAAAACCCGTTCCAGAGGAAAAAGTTGAGAAGTTTGAACACTACTATACTGCAGAACCCACCTCGGAACTCCACACCAAGATAATACAGATAGAACTGAAAAATGGCCATGTTTATAATTTTACAGCCCCCAGTGGAGTTTACGGTAAAAAAAGAGTCGATAAGGCTACAGACCTTCTTGTCAATACCGCTGAGATAAGCGGTAAAAAACTTTTAGATATCGGTTGTGGCTATGGGGTAATAGGTATTACTTTAAAAAAGGAAAATCCTTTCATGCAGGTTTATATGAGTGACATAAACAAAAGAGCAGTTGAATTTTCAAAAATAAATGCTAAAGACAACAATGCACAGGTTACAATAAAATGGGGCAACATTTTTGATCCGTGGGAAGACGAAAAGTTTGACGTAATAATTTCAAATCCTCCTATAGTTGCCGGAAAAAACATTTGGATGAATATAATAAAAGGTTCATTTATACATCTCAACCCTGAGGGTTCCCTCCAGCTTGTAGCATTTCATAACAAAGGTGGAGAAAGGATTTCGCAGTTTATGAAGGACACCTTCGGAAATATGACTGAACTTATAAAATCGGGCGGAATACGAGTATATAAATCCGTAAAGGAAGAATAATCATGTTTTTTGGATGCGAAAATTTAAATTTTGAATATGCAGATCAAAAAATTCTTAAAGATTTAACTCTTAACTTTAACAAAGGAGAGTTTGTTGGTCTGGTAGGCGACAACGGAAGCGGAAAGTCTACTCTTATGAAAGTACTGAGTGGAATACTCCTGCCTCAAAGCGGAAAGGTACTTTTTGATGATACCGTGATGTCTCCAAAAAACAAACAGTATGTAGGCTACATATTTCAGAATCCCGAAAATCAGATAGTGGGAGTAACAGTTGAAGAAGATGTAGCTTTTGGACTTGAAAATATTGGTATTCAAAGAGAAAGTATGATAGAGCTTATCTCATGGGCATTGGATGTCGTTGGATTATCAAAATATGCAAAAGCTGATCCGAATACGCTTTCAGGCGGTCAAAAGCAAAGACTTGCAATTGCAGCGATAGTAGCAATGAAGCCCGAAATAATTCTTATGGACGAACCCACAACCATGCTTGATCCTATAGGAAGGTCTGAAGTATATGAGGTTATTAAAAAATTGGTGTCTCTTAAAAAAACTATAATAATTGCTTCACATCATTCAGATGATCTTTCCTTGGTAAACCGGATAATAGGGCTTAAAGAAGGCAAAATTATCTTTGACGGTAGCAGGGATTCTTTTTATAGCTCAGGAAAGTTAGCAGTCGAAGTACCTTTTGATATAAAACTCAAAAAAAACTTCAATAAGAGTTTTGAGCAGATGGTGGATCATTTATGTCAATAACAGCAGATAGTATAAGTTATACTTACGGAATCAATACACCTTTTGAAAAAACAGCCATAAAAAATGTTTCTATTGAAATATCAAATGGAGACTTATGGCTTTTTGTAGGTCATACCGGTTCAGGGAAAAGTACACTCATAAATACTTTCAACGGACTTATCCTTCCGCAAAAAGGTAGCGTGAGCGTTGATGGCGAGGTAACAGGCAATAAAAATACAAATATGAAAAAGATACGAAATAAAGTAGGTCTTATTTTCCAGTATCCAGAAGCTCAGTTTTTCCTTCCAACCATATACGAGGAACTTATGTATGGACCGAAAAATTTTGGGATGTCCCTTGGAAAAGAAGAACTTAAGTTTTATATGGAGATGTTTTCTCTACCATTAGGCTATCTCAATAAAAGTCCTTTCAATCTGTCTGGAGGAGAGACTCGGAAAGTAGCTATAATATCTGTTCTTTGTTGTAATCCTCAATATGTGGTATTTGATGAACCTACCGTAGGTCTTGATTATACGTCACGTACAGAAGTTGTAAAGGCAATAAAAAGACTCAACACTATGGGTAAAGCCATTGTTCTTGTCACTCATTGGATAAGTGACTTTATACATCTTAAACCTAAAGTTCTAGTTATGAATGATGGTGAAGTCCTTTTCAAGGGATCATTCGATGATTTTATCCGACTGGACAGACCAGTTCTTGAACAGGCCGGAATAAGGTTCGACCAGAAGCTTGAACTTTATAGATGTGCTCTTGTTCATAACAGAGATATAAAAGACAAAATATCAATAATCTAGATTAAGGCTTTTAAAAGCCTTTTCTTTTTGCTTTTTTGTTATTGAAATTTTTTTCATAGTAGAATATACTATTTTTGAATATGTTTTTTCAGGAGGGATTAAAGTGCCGCGTTTTTTTAGCGTTAGCAGAAAAGGTTTTGACTGGGAACCATACGTCTTCTTAATTCTGTTTTTTGCGATTTTTGTTCCTATTGCATCTGTCATGGGCATATCCAATTTTTTCAGAACCATCATGTCGACATCTTTTGATCTGTTGATAAATACTGTTTTTTTTATAATGGCAGTAGCTGTAATAACCGGAGCACTTGCCTCAGTCTTCTCCGAGTTCGGAGTGGTATCGCTTCTGGACAAGATCCTCTCTCCGCTCATGATGCCCTTATACCGCATGCCAGGAGCAGCATCGCTTGGAATAGTAACGACTTTTCTTTCCGATAATCCTGCCATCCTTTCGCTGGCAAAGGATAATGAGTTTATACGATACTTCAAAAAATGGCAGGTTCCACTGCTTTGCAATCTTGGAACATCCTTTGGAATGGGACTTATAGTAAGCACCATAATGCTGACTTATTCAAATAAAATGGGTGTAAATCTTTTTGTTCCTGTTCTTCTTGGAAATATCGGAACCATATTTGGCAGCATAATCAGTGTGAGAATTTTTTCTATCTTTACACGAAAGCATTATAAAGATGACGAGGTCATAAAAGAAAAAACAATTATAACCAGGAAAAAAAGACCGGGAACTGTAGGAGCAAGATTTCTTGATTCTCTGCTTGAAGGCGGAAAAACAGGCGTTGATCTTGGCTTTGCAATAATTCCTGGAGTTCTCATAATATCAACCTTCGTATTTCTTATTACCAATGGCCCAAAGGATTCTTCCTTAGGATATCAGGGACTTGCTTATGAAGGTGTTCCGGTGCTTCAGTATCTTGGAAGCAAGATATCATGGCTTTTGGATATAATGTTTGGGTTCAAGTCTCCAAAGCTTATTGCTTTTCCGCTTACATCACTTGGATCTACAGGTGCAGCTTTAGGACTCATTCCCAACTTTATCAAAGAAAATATACTGACAGCGAACGATATTGCCGTTTTTACAACTATCGGCATGACATGGAGCGGGTATCTTTCAACCCACATAGCGATGATGGATACTCTCAATTCCAGAAAGCTCACAAGCAAGGCCATTCTTTCACATACAATAGCTGGAATTGTTGCAGGAATGATAACTCACTTAATGTGTCTTATCTTTATATAATTATTTATTGTATTAGTACTATGTGATATAATTTTATAGAAAAAATCTAAGGAGGATGATATGCATATGAAAAAACAGCTTTTATTTGTTTTTATTTTTTTGGTGGCTTTATGCTTAACTGGTTTTTCTGCGGATCAGAGAAAAACTCTTCTGGTGTATACAAAAGGTTATGCGCCTTCCACGGGCCTTGTTGAAACTCAGGTAAACCAAGAAATTGTAAGTTTAGGAAAGTACAGGCTTGTCACAAGAGATGATGTTGTTTTCAGAGAAATCTCACTGCAGCTTTCAGGTATACTTGAAGGTGGAAATGCAAAAGAAATTCAACAGCTGAAAGCTGACGCTGTTATCTTCATACAGGTAAATGATGAAAACGGCTATCAGAAATTCAGTAAAGACGGCAAAACATCGTGGGTAGACTACGAGATAAATACCAACTACAAACTTATTGATGTAGCCTCGGGACAGGTCATGACAGTCAAAACTTTTGTCGGTACAGGGAGCAGTAATATAACTCCTAATGTTCCTTATTCTCAGGCAATGAAAAACGCTAAGTATAACGCTGTTTACAATGTGGCAAATGAGATAGTAATGGAACTCAATACGCTTTTTAAGATAAAAGGCTCTATCGTCAATATAACCTCTGACGGAAGAGTAATAATAAACGTCGGAAAAGATATTGGTGTGTATGAAGGGATGGTTTTTCAATTCGCAAAAGATGTCACAATTAATGAAGATAAGTTTGACACGGTACAGGGAAAACTTCTTGCAACAGATGTAAAAAGCAGCACCTCAATTCTTAAGATTCTTGAACTGCCAAAGGATTTCTCAGTTTCAGACCAGGGGGTATACATAACTGAAACTCCTAATATGTCCGCACTTAGATCAAGATTCGCCTTAAGTGGCGGAATGTATGGAATAAAATACCCTGTTTTCAACTTTGACGTTATTGTAGATAACTATCAGGGTCTTGCTTTTGGAATGAACTTTGGGGCATGTTTGGCAAATATAAACTCCAAAAACGTTATTCTTATGGATGCAGGATTTATGCTTGGATACATGATAGATCTGGATGCAATGGAAGCAACCATTCCGTTACAGTTTGGAATGCTTTATGATATTTCAACTGAAGATGCAGATAAAGCTGCTTTTTCTTTATATATAAAACCGGGTTTAAAGATCGCAGTCAATCTGGGAGATTTTATGGGTGTCTATGCTCAGGGAGGCTACATTTTTGAAATTCCTATGACCAGCATTAGGACTAACGTCAACGGAATTACGCTTCAGGCAGGAGTAGAGTTAAAATTTTAAATTAAATTAGATCATAGCCGCCCAAAAGGGCGGTTTCTTTATGATATAATAGTTATACTATTATACTTATGTTTATCCTTATGAGGTGATACAGTTGATAAAAGGAGTAATATTTGACCTTTTCGGAACTTTGATAAAGGTAGAGTCTTTATTTTTGGGTATTGCTGGTGAAATTGCCACACAGACCGGAAACGAAGTCCGTGAAATCGAAAAAAAAATTCATGAGCTTTACAATAAGTACTTTCTTAACTATCATTTAAAAGAGTTTCAGCCAGAAAGACATTACTATCAGAAGGTTTTTAAGGAGTTAAAAAGTGAATATAAGCTTGCTTATGCTGCTGACTGGTATGTTGATTATGCCTATGATACCTTTTCTGAACTCAGACAGTACAATGATGTTAATTTTCTGAATGACCTCAAGCAAAGCAACTTTAAGATAGCTATACTTACCAATGCTGATTCTTTTTTCGTCAGAAACTGTATAGAAAAAAATGCTATTGCCTTTGATAAACTTATAATATCAGAAGAAGTAAGAGCATACAAGCCAAGCGGGCAGATCTTTCAAATTGCACTTGATGAAGTAAAGCTGAAAAAAGATGAGGTTGTTTTTGTAGGAGATAACATAAATGTCGATGTACTTGGCGGAAATAACTTTGGAATAAAAACTATTCTTATAGACAGGGATGACTCAAAAGAATGCTATCCCAAAGTTACAAACCTCTACCAGATTGCTGAATTTATAAGGTGAGAGTATGTATAAACTAAAATCAAACTATATGCCCCAGGGAGATCAACCTCAGGCCATAGACGATCTCCTGAATGGTCTTAAGAAAAACGATAGGTTTCAGACTCTTCTTGGAGTAACTGGCTCAGGTAAAACATATACTATGGCTAACGTTATAGAAAAATCTGGAAGGCCTGCTTTGATAATGTCTCCAAATAAAATACTGGCCGTCCAGCTTTACAGAGAGTTCAAAGAGTTCTTCCCAGAAAATAGGGTTGAGTTTTTTGTAAGTTATTATGATTACTATCAACCGGAAGCATACATCCCTGGAAGAGATATATATATAGAAAAAGATGCTGATATAAACGAAGTCTTGGAGAAAATGAGACTTTCAACTTTAAAATCTGTACTGACACGCAGAGATGTTGTTGTCATAGCAAGCGTTTCTGCCATATATGCATCTGGTGATCCTAGAGACTTTCAGGGCATAAATCTATATTTTAAAAAAGGTGAGTCCCTGCCACGCAGAGAGATCATGGAAAAACTCACTAAAATGCAGTACACAAGAAAAGAGGATGAGTCCTCCGGAGGAGTTTTCAGGTTTAAGGGAGAGGTACTGGAAGTTTTTCCTCCTTATGAAGACTACGGAATACGAATTGAGTTTTTTGATGAAGAAGTTCAGAGTATAAAAACTTTTGATTTATTGAACCGCAAAACTATTGAAAGTATTGACAAAGTGACACTCTATCCGGCAAAAGAATACGTTACTACAGAAGAAAAAATACGTACAGCAGCAGAAAAAATAAAAGCAGATCTTGCAGACAGAATAGAAAACTTCAAAAGTCAGGGAAAGCTTCTGGAGGCACAGAGGATAGAACAAAGAACATCACAGGATATAGAATTCCTTGAGGTTCTCGGGCACTGTAAGGGAATCGAAAATTATTCCAGATACTTTGACGGAAGGCTTCCAGGTGATCCTGCATGGTCACTCCTTGATTACTTTGAGAAGGATTTCATAACCTTTATTGATGAGTCGCATATAGCTATTCCGCAGATAAGAGCTATGTGGAGAGGCGATTATGCAAGAAAGAAAAATCTTGTCGATTATGGATTCAGACTACCGTCAGCCTTTGATAACCGCCCTCTAAAATTTGAAGAGTTCCTCCAAAAAACCAATCAACTTATTATGGTATCTGCAACTCCTGGTCCTTTTGAATATGAAGTATCTCAAAATATTGCAGAACAGATTATCAGACCTACAGGTCTTACTGACCCTCGCGTGGAGGTAAAAGCAACAGAAGGACAGATTGACAGTTTTGTAGATGAACTGAGTCATGTTGTTAAAAGAGGGGAAAGATCTCTGGCAGTAGTATTGACAAAAAAAGACGCAGAGATGCTCTCCGAGCATCTTAATCTGATCGGTATAAAAGCAACATACCTACATTCCGAGCTTGATACCATGGAAAGGAATGAAGTAGTTAGAAAACTCAGAACGGGAGAAGTCAATGTCGTTGTTGGAATAAACCTTCTCAGAGAAGGACTTGATCTTCCTGAAGTATCTCTTGTGGCTATAATGGATGCTGACAGAGAAGGATTTTTAAGATCTGAAACCACACTTATACAGACTATAGGAAGAGCGGCAAGAAATGTAAACGGAAAAGTACTGTTATATGCCGACAAAATTACTCCGGCAATGGAAAAAGCTATAAGTGAAACCAACAGAAGACGTGCGAAACAGATTGAGTATAATACTCAGAACAATATTACTCCCAAAACCATAATAAAAGAACTTCCTCAGGAAGATATCTTTGCTCCGTTCAAAGAAGAGATGGCTCCGGACAAGTATATACTTGAAGCCGCAAAAGGCACAAATGCAGAAGATTATATGGCTCTGTTAGAAGAAGAAATGCTAAAAGCCGCCAGTGAGTTGAGATACGAAGATGCTGCCAGGCTCCGGGATGAGATGAACAAAGCCCGAAAAAAATATAACATAAAATAAAATCCCATCTTAAGATGGGATTTTATTTTACTTTCTTTTTATTTTAAGAAATTTTTTAGAATCAAAAAAGAATGTATATATACCGTATATAAAAAACACTAGAAGACCGAAAGTAATCCAAAGCATACTCACGTTTATCATACCAAAAATCCCTGTTCCTCTTACAAAAGATGTAAGCATGGCAGCCAGCCACTGTTTGCTGAAAGTGGCAACTATCACAGGAATGATGATTAACCACTGAATATCAATTACAAGACTGAAAACAAGCAGAACAGCTATCGAAGTTATCCATAAGACTGCTGGTTTAGAAAGAAACTTGAAAAAAGCGGAAACACCGTTGCCGATTTTTTTCAAGGACTCAAATCTGCCTTTTTTTGCTGAAACTTCCAACATCCCCACCTCCGTTATTATGCTTCTACTATAATTATTATACCTTAAATTTTACTCTTTTGCAACAATACTATTTTTTTTCATCTTCTTCATCACCAATTCTAAGCAATGCAAGGAAAGCTTCCTGAGGTATATCTACGGTTCCTATGGCTCTCATTCTCTTTTTTCCTTCCTTCTGCTTTTCAAGCAGTTTCATCTTTCGGGTTACATCTCCTCCGTAGCATTTTGCAAGTACATCTTTTCTGAAAGCTTTTATAGTTGAGCGGGCTATGATCTTGCCGTCTGCGTATGCCTGAATAGGTATTTCAAACTGATGCCTGGGAATAAGATCCGGAAGCTTGTCAACTACCTTGCGGGCAGTATCGTAGGCTTTTGATCTGTGTTCTATAAAAGAAAGAGCATCTATCGACTCTTTGTTTACAAATATCGTTATTTTTACCAAATCTGACTTTCTGTACTCAAGTATTTCATAGTCCATGGATGCATAACCACGGCTTATGGCTTTCATTTTATCAAAAAAATCAAATATCAGCTCGGCCAGAGGAATTTCAAAATGAAGGACCACTCTGTTTTTTCCGGCATTGGATACTGAGATGAAATTACCTCTTTTTTCAATCTGGGCAAGATTTATAAGACTTCCCATATAATCGGGTGGAGTTATTATATCTAATTTGGCATATGGCTCATAAACCTCATCTATTCTATCCTGTAAAGGAAATTCAGCAGGATTGTTTATCTCAATTGTCTCACCGTTCTTAAGCTTGGCTCTGTAAACTACACTTGGAGCGGTAAGAATAACGCTTATTTCAAACTCTCTTTCAAGACGTTCCCTCACCACATCCATATGAAGAAGACCCAAAAACCCACACCTGAACCCAAACCCCATTGCAGGAGAGTTTTCAATGGAATAAACAAGGGAAGTATCGTTAAGATTGAGTTTATCTATTGATTTTCTTAGTTCTTCAAAATATTCGGGCAGTCCTGGGTAGAGACCAGCAAATACGTTCGGCTTAACTTCTTTATACCCAGCAAGAGGCTTATCAATAGGATTTTGAGTATTAGTAATGGTATCACCAACTTTAGCTTCCTGAAGATCTTTTATCCCCGCAACAATATATCCTACTTCTCCTGCCCAAAGCATGTCAGTTTCCTCCATCTGTGGGTGAAAAAGACCTACTTCGAGTACTTCATAGTCCATTTGCGATACCATAAACTTTACCTTGTCCCCTTTTTTCATGGATCCTGAAAAAATTCTCGTATAAACTATAATCCCCTTATATTTGTCATATTGTGCATCAAAAATAAGAGCTTTAAGCTTTTCCGAAGAACTGCCTTTGGACGAAGGAGAAGGTATCTTTTTTACTATAGATTCAAGAAGGTCATCAATACCGATTCCGGTTCTCGCACTTACAAGAAGCACATCCTTCTGTTCTATACCTATAAGATCATCAAGTTCCAAAAGAGACTCCTCAATATTGGCATTTGGCAAATCAATTTTATTTAATATGGGAATAATCTCAAGATCGTTTTCAATAGCTAAGTATGTATTGGTAACCGTCTGAGCCTCAACCCCCTGGGATGCATCAACTAAAAGCACAGCACCTTCACACGCAGCAAGGCTTCTTGAAACTTCGTAATTAAAATCGACATGACCGGGAGTATCGATTATATTTATCTCATACCTATTTCCGTCGGTAGAATCATAAAATATCTTTACAGGTTTGGCTTTTATTGTAATTCCACGCTCACTTTCAATATCCATGGAATCCATAAACTGATCTTTCATCTTCCTCAATTCAATTGTTTTAGTTTTTTCCAAAATTCTATCCACCAAAGTTGTTTTCCCATGGTCAATATGTGCTATAATAGAAATGTTCCTTATAAGTTCCGGATTATACAAAACAGACACCTCCAAGTGCAACCAGAATTATGACAGAATAATTATAGCAAAAAATAATTAAAAATAGAATATTCTTAGAGGTAATGCTTATATTTTCAACGTTAAGTTGACATTAAGCTTTTGTTTGTATCTTGACACAAGAAAAATCATTGTGTTATAATAACACGGAAATCAAAAATAACCAAGAGGTGGAAAAAGAATGAAAAAAGGGATTCATCCTGAGATGAAGTTTATCACTGTAAAATGTGCCTGTGGAGCAGAACATAAGATATATTCCACTGTTGATACTTTCAGGCTTGATGTTTGTTCCAAGTGTCATCCTTTCTTCAAGGGCGAGATAGGTTCTCAGATTCTAGACACAGAAGGAAGAGTAAAGAAGTTCAACAACAGATACAAGAATTTTGCTCAGGCATAATCAAGGGAGATTTTATCTCCCTTTTTTGGCTCAAATTTCATAAAATTTGAAAAGCTTAGATGTTGCCAGCCTTGCAGTTCTTTCGGAATTTCTGGCAATCTCAAATAAAAAAACACTTGGAGGTGACAAACCATAGCCTGGACCCGGGCCGTTTAAACGTATCATGACTTCGCAAGGTTATCGTGAAAAATCTTAAAAAGAAGGGCAGGGAATCATAGTGGTAAAGGGTATCGAATCAGGAGAAACAGTAAAGGCAAAAGTAGTTGATATTAAAAAGTTTGGGGCATTTGTTAAACTCGACAACGGAGAAGAAGGATTCATACACATTTCTAAGATTTCCAAGAACTATGTAAAGAACATCTCTGATTTTCTTCAGGTTGGTCAGGAGATTGAAGGCAGAATAATTGGCACAACCAAAGACGGTAAGTACGAGTTATCCTTGAAGGAGGGATCTGTACCTGAGGATACTTCGAAAGAAACGAATGAGGAGTTTGAAAAGAAACTTAGCCAGTTTATGAGAGACAGTGAAAAGAAGATTTCGGAGTATAATAAGCATCTTGAGAAAAAACGTGGTGTTTCGAAAAGAAGATAATAAAAGATAATTCAAACATAGACTTACCAGGGAGCCGGCGGCTCCCTTTTGTGTTATAATAGAAACTGATATAATTTTTTAGGAGGTGAAGTTCAAGTAACTCTTGAACGAACAATGTGGACGAGTATAAAAGAATAAAAGGCACTCAGGATATATACGGTTCGGAGATAGATTATTGGAATCAGGTTGAAAAAACTGCTAAAAGCATTCTTGAAAAATATGCTTTTAAAGAGTTGCGGACACCTATAATTGAACCTACAGAACTCTTTAACAGAGGAATAGGAAATGAAACAGACATAGTAAAAAAGGAAATGTATACTTTTGAAGATAAAGGCGGACGGTCAATTACTCTGCGCCCAGAAGGAACAGCGCCTGCTGTAAGGGCATATATTGAAAATTCTATGATAAACTCCGGACTTCCAATAAAACTTTTCTATTTTGGCCCGATGTTCAGATATGAAAAGCCACAGTCAGGAAGATTAAGACAGTTCCATCAGTTCGGAGCTGAGATCTTTGGAAGCGACTACCCTCTTGCAGATGCCGAGATAATAATAATGCTCAACAACATTTTATCTTCTGTCGGACTCAGGAATTACAGACTTAAAATTAACAGTGTCGGCTGTCCAAAATGCAGAGCAGAATACAGAAAAGCACTCAAGGAATACTTTGGAAAGTATCTCGGCGAAATGTGTGAAGACTGCCAGTCAAGATACGAGAAAAATCCGATGAGACTTCTCGACTGTAAGGTTCAAAAGGACAAAGAATATGCAAGAGAGGCACCTTCAATACTTGATTATCTTTGTGAAGAATGCAGGGATCATTTTGCGAACGTTAAAAAATATCTCGATCTTTCACATGTGATATATGAAGTCGATTCACGTATAGTCCGCGGTCTTGATTATTATACCAAAACTGCCTTTGAGTTTGAGCATTTGGATCTTGGTGCACAAGCTGTAATTGCAGGAGGAGGAAGATATGACGGATTGGTTGAGGAGATAGGAGGACCAAGCACTCCTTCGGTGGGATTTGGTATGGGAGTCGAAAGGGTTATACTTGCAATGAAAGCTGAAAAAGTTCAGTTTTTATGCGAAAACGACGTGGATGTTTATATAGTGCATTCTGGAAAAGGAACAGAGGAGCAGGCACTTGAGCTTACAAGCAAATTGAGAAGCGATGGCATAAAAGCATATATAAGTGTTGTAAAAAGGAACATGAGTGGTCAGTTCAAGCATGCAAACAAAATTGGTGCCAGACTAAGCATAGTTATAGGTGAAGATGAGCTTACCAATAACTTTTATACAGTAAAAAACATGGTAACCGGTGATCAGAGCCAGGTTGAAAAAGAATGGGTAACGGATATAATAAAGGAAAAACTGGAGGGGATCTGATTTGCTTTTATTAAGACCCATCTTGGTCTTTGTCGGAATGGTTTTTTCATACATACCGTATCTGCAGTTTGTTGGTCTTGCAATAGTTATGTTTATTTACCATACTCTGATAAAAAACCGTAACGAGCATATTCAACGGATGGAAACAGTCTATAAGGCGAATAACTGGGAATTTCCGCTTAAAAAAGACAACAGCGGATTTCTCTGGTTTATAATTTATATTATCTCTATGGGCACAATCATGGTGCTTTCAAACATGATAATGCCACAGGTTCTTGAACTCTCTGCCCAGGAAATAGAAAATTTTGTGCTTCCTCAATGGCAGGTTTATACATTCATCGGCTGTGGTTTTATGGTTATGGTATCTTATGTTCTCATGATAAACCGTATAGTAAAGGATCAGTGGATGCTTCAGGAATCAGAGATACGATACGGAATAGTAAAGGACAGGATCATAAACTACCGTGACGGCACCTTTGCCATCATACTCAGAATAGTAACCTTTAATTTCTATGAATGGTATCTTCTTTATGTTCTTTTAAGAGAAACTGCATATCATTACTTTGAAGACGGTACTGCCAGCGACAAGTATACCCAGGCCATAAAAAGTAATCAAACTATTGATCCCCAAATTATAGATCCGCCAGAAGACAGTTATGACCTGTTGCTCAAAGAACTTAGCACCATAGGCGACGAAGAAAGATTTAGCATAATCTTCAGGAAAGTAACAGCTATGGAAAAAGAAAAAGCTTTGCTTATACTAAACAGACTTCTTCAGGAAAATAAGATAACTCAAAAAGAGTATTCCAGAATTGAAGAATTCATCTAGGGGGAAAAAATGCTTATACCGCTTTCTAATCCTGATATAACTGAAAAAGAAAAAAGTACGGTTATGCAAGTACTTGATTCGCCTGATTTAGCACTAGGTCCTTACCTAAAAAAGTTTGAGGATTCTTTTAGTAGCTACACTGGGTTAAAGTACGCTTTGGGAGTCAACAGCGGCACTTCGGCGCTTCATATTATCCTCAGATCAATGGGTTTTGCGAAGGGACATGGAATGCTGACTACTCCATTTACATTTGTAGCTTCAGCAAACGTAGCTGTTTATGAACATGGTGATCCTGTTTTTATAGATATAGATCCCTATAATTACAATATATCAATCGATAAACTCAACCGTTTTTTTGAAGGAACCTACAGACCATCTAAAAATCATATAAAAACAGATTTTTTAATGGCTGTAGATGTTTTTTCGTTGCCGCTTGACTGGGATAAAATAAGAATTCCCAGTGAGATTAAGGTGATTGAAGATTCCTGTGAAGCTTTGGGCGCAGAATATAAAAACAAAAAAGCCGGCACCTTCGGATTGGCAGGAGCTTTTGCCTTTTACCCTAACAAACAGATTACTACGGGAGAAGGCGGAATAATAGTAACAGATGATGAAGGTATTTACAAGGCTGTAAAGTCTATGTCAAACCAGGGACGCGGTGAAAGCGGAGCCTGGCTCGAGCATGTCCGGCTGGGTTACAACTACAGGATGGATGAAATGTCGGCCGCTTTAGGATACTGTCAGATGACAAGACTGGATGAGATACTTGACAAACGCAAATCAGCAGCTGACAGATATAGAAAACTTTTTGAAGGAAACAGTTTTTTTGTTTGTCCTACGGTTCCTGACTATGTAACTAGGGAAAGCTGGTTTGTTTACGTTGTAAGAATAAATATAGCATGGATTTCAAAACTTTTGGGTTTGCCTAACTGGATAAGCACCTATCAGATGCCTGACATTATAGAAAATAAAAACCGTGAAGAATGGTATACTTATCTTAAAAAAGCACGGACAGTTCTTGATTCTTTGCTCGAAAAACTTTCAAAAAAAGGTGTTCAGGCAAGAAATTATTTTTCTCCAGTACATCTTCAGAAGTTTTACAAAGATCTTTATGGATATGAAGAGGGTGATTTTCCGTACACTGAACTTACTTCCTGTCTGACGGTAGCTATTCCATTTTTTTCAAATATAACCTTGGAACAGCAGGAGTATGTGGTTAAAAGTATTACCGAATCTGCTTTGGAGCTACAAAATGAAGTACATGGCTAAAAGGAAGCTTACACTTGTTTTAATTGATTACGCGTTGTTCGTCTGTGCGTATGCTATATCTATGTTCATACGTTTTCAGTTTGATTTTGCAGAGATGTCAAAATATATTTCGCCTATTTTTCTATATGCATTGATAATGGTTATTACTCTTTATCTATCTAGGATATATGAGTCCATTTGGAGATTTGCAGCTTTACCACAGCTTTTACCTGTTTTTTATTCAGCCGGACTTGGCTTTCTTGTAAATCTTTTTGTTTTTGAATTTCTGAGGAGATACGTTACTTCTTTTTTTATACTTCCTTTTACCGTCAATGCAATTACATCGCTTACCGGAGTCATACTTATCGCATGGAGCAGAATTTATTGGTTTTCAAAGACTAACAAATCTTCTGTTAAAGAAACAGATAACAATATACTAATTATAGGAGCAGGAGAGATAGGTGTTCAGATCCTTGATGAGTTTGAACGCAGACCCGGCGAAGGAACTGTTGCCGGTTTTCTTGATTATGACTATGATAAAATAGGAAGATCAATACGGGGATATAAAGTTTTTGATGTACCTGAAAATACAATGAAATACATAGATCTGCTCAAAATAAAAGAGGTAATTGTTGCAATTTCAAATATAACTTCTGCCGACCTTAGAAAGCTTCTTGGCTTCATTGATACAAAAAAAGTACGGGTACGAATTCTGCCAGGAATGTTTGAAGTACTTAACAGCAAGGCTTCACTTGGTATACTGAGAGAAGTTGATGTAACAGACCTTCTTGGAAGGAAAGAGGTAAAAGTTGATCTTAAAGAGATTTCAGAGTATATACATGGGAAAAATATTCTGATAACCGGCGCAGGAGGAAGTATAGGCTCAGAAATATGCAGACAGGCTGCCGTATGTGCTCCTAAGGAGCTCTATATAATGGGAAGAGGCGAGAATAGTATATTTAACATAAAAAACGAACTGAACGAAAAGTTCCCGCAGGTGAAAATTACTGAAATAATCTGTGATATAACGGATGAAAAAAGGCTCAGAAAGATATTTGAACGTTTCAGCTTTGATGTAGTTTTTCATGCTGCGGCCCACAAACACGTTCCGCTAATGGAAAAAAATCCCACGGAAGCTTTCAAGGTAAATGTTCTTGGCACCTACTATCTTGCCAGCCTTGCAGTAAAATACAAAATAAAAAAATTTATCTTCATCTCCACAGACAAAGCTATAAAGCCTACGTCTATAATGGGCTGCTCTAAACGTTTTGCGGAAGAAGTAATCAGATCGTTTTCCAACAAAACTGATACTGTTTTTGGTATGGTACGTTTTGGAAATGTTGTTGGAAGCAGAGGAAGCGTGATACCTATATTCAAAAATCAGATTGCCAAGGGAGGACCGGTAAAAGTTACCGATCCACGAATGAAAAGGTACTTTATGACCATTCCAGAGGCAGTTACACTAGTATTACAGTGTATGATATTTTCTTCGGGCGGAGAAGTTTTTATACTCGACATGGGAGAACCTATATTGATAGATAGCCTTGCCAGAGAGCTCATACGTCTGAGCGGTCTGGTTCCTGACCAGGACATAAAGATTGAGTATACCGGCATAAGACCAGGCGAAAAGCTTTATGAGGAGCTTCTCCTTAATGATGAGGGTTACCTCAAGACCAACAATGAAAGAATATTTGTTGTAAACGCAAATCATAGCCTAAGCGAACAGGAAGTTGAAGTTATGGTAGGCAAGATAAGACAGTTTGTTGCCGATAGTGATTTCGAAGGTATAAACGGTCTTATACGAACTTATGTTCCGGATGCCGGGGCGGTGATAAAAGTTGAACAATCCTACTGAAGCCAAAATATCCGTTGTACTTATATGCCGAAACGAGAAAAAGCATCTTCTTGGGGTTATAATGTCCTTACTCAATCAAAGTCTTAAACCTTATGAAATAATTGTTGCCGACGGAATGTCAGAAGACGGAAGCTATGAATATCTTCTGGAGTTAAGTGTAGCTCACCCTGAGTTAAAACCATGCAAGAATCATTTAACGTATGCTCCACACGGTCTCAATATCGGCATCAAACAAGCTAAGGGTGATTATATTATGATTGCCGGAGCACATACTCTTTATAATAAAGAGTACCTAAAGCAAACGGTTTGTTTTCTTTCTGAAAATCCAGCAGCACAAGCCGCCGGAGGTGTGGCAACGGCTTTTTCTGTTCAAGGCAATACCCTGCAAAAATCCTTTTGTGCTGTATACTCAAGTGTATTCGGAGTGGGAGGGTCACTGCACAGATATGCAAAAGAGATAACTTCAGCCGACACTGTCGCTTATGCTGTATACCGCAGGGAAGTTTTCCAGAAATACGGTTACTTCAACGAATCGCTTATTCGTAATCAGGATATAGAGTTTAATTACCGCATAACCAAAACCGGAGGAAAGATATACGTCCTGCCTATAGATAATTTATACAAGGTTCCGGAAGGGTTTATCAAGTTCGTTTTAAAAAATTTTTCCAATGGATACTGGAATTATATTACCTTAAAAATTTCAAAGAAAGGAATCGGATTTAGACATTTTGTTCCATTTTTATTTGTACTGTATATACTTTTATGTATAATAACAGGAGTTTTTGTCCCATTAAAAACTTCTCTTATTATCTGTGCACCATTATTTCTCTATACGGGCATGGATATACTTTTTTCTTTCATTCAGGCTCGAATTGCAAAAGAACCTTTACAGTTTTTCTTTAATTTATTTATCTTTCCTATTCTTCATATTTCTTATGGAACAGGAACCCTCGTGAGTATTATCAGAGGAGGAGAAAAATGATTTTGTCCTTAACTGGAACATTACTCCTTTCTATACTTCTTACTTTTGCTATGATAAAACTTGCAGTCAGGTTAAATATAGTGGACCGTCCGGACAGCTTTCTAAAACCGCATGCAAGGACAACCCCTTATATGGGAGGAATCGGCGTGTTTTTTTCTGTTATATTTTTTTATATAACAGATATTCATTTTGTCATTCCGTCGATCATTCTTTTGATACTGGGACTGTATGATGACATAAAGAGCCTGAATCCTAAAATAAGAATCTTGGTTGAGTTTTTGACTACTTCTCTTTTCGTTGTTTTATACTCATCAGAAACAAATCCATTCTGGCTTATACTTCTTGTTTTAACCGGCGTGGCTCTTATAAATTCTGTCAATATGATCGACGGTATGGATGGAGTATGTACAGGAACAGTCCTGATAGCCCTTGCTTCCTTCTACTTTTTAACGGGTGACTGGAGAATTCTGTTTTTTATAGCCGCACTATCTGGATTTCTTATTTTCAACTTCAATCCTGCAAAAATATTTCTCGGGGATGCAGGATCATACTTTTTAGGTTTTTCACTATTTTTCTATCTGGTCCAGTCGTTCAGGCAAACTCATTTTGAAGGCTACATCAAAGGAATCATACTCTGCGGGCTTTTCTTCACCGATCTTTTTTTTGCTGTACTCCGGCGTATGGCTAACGGAAAATCGCCGTTCAGCGGTGACCGCGATCACCTTTACGATAAACTTTCAAGATTAAAAGGTGTTTCGGTAAAATTAAGTTCGTTAATAATGTATGTATTTGCTTTAATTTTTGGAGTAATAGGGAATGTTAGTTGGAATAATCTTTTTTTTGGTGTTATAATTTCTTTGGTAGTATTTTTATATATCGGTATAAAATATAGACTTTATACATATAAGTAAGTGAGGTGTGGCTTTTGGCCTTTTTAAAAGGAACCAGCGGAGATTATATCTCTGTCCGTCCTGTCGGGATAAAAAAAATTGTTATAAACGATAACAACGAAGATATCCTTGAGAGGTATTCATACGAAGTAGAGGTAAAATCCGGAAACTATATATGGACTAACAATGAGTTCTCGGCTATTAAGAGTAACAGCATAGACAAACTTTCCATAGATTTTGAATACAACCCCCTTGTTCTCACTCTGCTGAGAATAAATATGTTTTTGAAATCATCCAAAAAGAATATGTCTTCTGTCTTGTGCGCAGACATAGACAATCAGACCGCCCAGATAATTTCCAAGGAAGCTCTTCTGTTTACTTTTTCTGAAAGCTCTGAGGTGGTGATAGTCAATATTAAAAAAGCCGGAAGATTTTACGAACACAATATAATTTTTTCAAACAACGACTATCAGAACTATTTTAATATATCCTTGAAAGTAGATAAAAAAGGACTTGTAAGTTTTTACAAAGATCTTTTGATAGAAACCAACAATTTCAGATTGAGCACTCTTCCGCTTGTCATTGACAGTCTTACTGATATGAAGGATCTTATAGATAAAAGAATAAAGATTATTCCGTACGATGAAATAAAGGAGATAAAAGATGAGTATTTCGATATATACGGTCTTGATCTGTCTGAGTTTGTAAATGAAATTGATGCCTCGGAAGATCTGAAAGAGTTCGTTGATTATCTTTACTTTATGAAAGAAAACGGATATGACGAAAAAAGCAGTGATGACCCGCAAGACCCCGATGAACAGGATGAAGACGAGGTAGAGGTGAGCTTCATAATAGACGACATCGAAGATTTGGAATCAGAGATTGAACAGATACTCGAAAATGCTGTACCAGATACTGTTCAGCATGATATCAAGGCTTATGATGCAGATATGGATTTTAACGATATTCTTGCCGGAATAGAAGAAGATTTCATGGAAATAATGGATAATTTCTTTTTCTCAGCTCAAGAAGAGGAAAAAGAAGAAATTATAGAGGATTTAATTGAAGTAAAAGATAAAATATATACCTACAGTAAGAAGAACGATACCAAAGAAGAGTTTGAAAAAAAGCTCATCGTTGATCTTATAAATGCTTATGGCATAGAAGAAGTAAATAAGAACATTAAGTATGTTAAAGAAATTTTTTCAGTCATAGAAATAGACGGAAAACTATCGAATTATTACGATATCTCGGAAGAAAAGAAAATAAATGAATATAAGAATTGGTACAGAAAAATTTTCAGTAAAAAAGGAACCGCTGTGAGCGGACTTATAAGCAAAAACTAATTTTGGAGGTCAGATATGGCTGAAAAAGAAAAAAAATCACTTACCGTCAAAATAACAGGAGTCCTGCCAAGTATCAATGTAATAGAAACTTCAGATTATAAGGATTTCGACAGTCTGGTTAAAGAATATATAAATAAAACCGGAGGCGTGCTAACCAAGATCATAATAAATGAAAAAGAAGTTCCTATGAAGTTTTATGATGAAATAAAAACATCCTTTTTCGAGGGTGGAGAAGTAATCGAACTTGAATTTTCAGACAGAAATTATGTGCTTATGAACCTTTTTGAAAGCGGAAAAGACTATATAAATAAAATTAAACAGAACCTTGACAGTGTTTCCCGGCAGGCTCTTCTGGACAGCCAGCAGTCGCATGAGATGCTTCAGGCTGTAGCTGAAGGTTTTCAGGCAATGATAAATATAATAATGATTGCAGAGAATCAGATGTTTTTCGGCAAGGCTATCCATACTCCAGAACAGCTAGATAAGATAAAAAAAGTTGTATCCCAGATAGTTAGCTCCCAGGAAAAAAAAGATTCTGTAGATCTTTCGGACATAATAGACTTTGATCTTCCACAGACTCTTGAAACCTTCAAGGAAATATTTGAAAATGCCGAAAAAGAAATGAAAAAAGAAAAGAGCAATTAAACTTACATAAAACGCACCCCGGTCAGAATAACCGGGGTGCGTTTTATGTAACAAAAGCTTTATTATTATTTTGTGGCTATTATCTTGTCCAGTTTTACTATCTCTACAACTTTTTTTACATTGGGACTGTTGATGTTATGAATCTCCATTTCACCGCCATCCTTCTTGAAGTCCGCAAAGAAATAAAATATTCTTCCCAGTCCGCTGCTGTCAATATACTCCAGCTTGCTCATATCTATTATTACTCTCTTTACACCCGATGCTTTAAGATCAGAAAGAACATTCTTCAGATCGGCTGAATTAGTTATGTCTACTCTGCCTTCAAGGTAAACCTTTCCAGTATTACCCATTATCTCTTTTTTCATCAGAGTTACCTCCTTTTAGAAAATACTTTTAAATTACTTTAAATTATAACATAGATTTTGATTTTTTAAAAATAACAGATGTTCTTTCATCTAAAGAAAAAGTAACAGGTTCTCCTTCATATTTTAAAGAATACTTCTTTCCGTTGTTGGAGATTTCAGATACCAGATAAATATTCTCAACATCAATCACAGAAAGATCTATCTGAAGATCTTCAGTTTTTTGTGAAGGATTAACCGCCACAACCACAAAATCATCCTTGCTATAGCATATATACACCAGAGAATGTTCTGTATAGTAAGTAAATTCAAACGTTGCCGTACGCAAAAAAGTATTTTGGAGGTAAAAAGCGTTTATTTTTTTACAGAACTCAAGCAAAGATATATTTTCATCCGTCATACTATCCCACGGGAAAGGTCTTCTGTTGTCAGGATCTGTCCAGCCGGACATACCTATTTCGTCTCCGTAGTAAAGCCCTTTGGCTCCAGGAAATGTATAAAGCATGATCAATCCAGTTTTGAATACTTCAATATCTACACCTTCACAAGCCTGTAAATGACTCTTCTCTCCAAGAGCTCCAAAGACCTTGGTTGTACGTGTCATCCACCTGGAATGATCATGGTTGCTTAGCTGATTCAATGCAATAAATCTGCTTTGCATCGGAAGCTGTGCGTATGCTTTTATTACAGAGACTATAAATTTTCCGGCATTAAGATAGAGCTCCGGACTGAAAAACTCATTATGCTTTTCCATCCCAGTAAGATAAAAGCTGACCGGTTCCATGAAGCCGTTATAGTTCATCACCGAATCCCATGCCTTAGATTCAATCCATTCTTTCGGTGAAGAGTACATTTCTGCAAAAACAACAGCATCCGGATTACTTTTCTTTACCAGCTTACTAAAGTACCTCCAGAATGAAATATTCTGGTACTTGCTCTTACCTAAATCAGATGCTACATCAAGCCGCCAGCCATCTATACAGTAAGGCTCTTCCACCCATCTGCGGCCTATACCCGATATCGCCTGCCACACTTTAAGTGTACCATAATTAAGCTTAGGAAGGGTTTGGTAACCCCACCACCCTTCATATTCATTTTCTTTATTCCAATAAAAAAAATCCCTGTATTGAGGATTATCAAGCCATTCGTTTTCAGAGCCACAATGGTTAAAAACACCGTCAAGAACAACTTTAATATTGTTTTCATGGCATTTTTTCATAAAATCAGAAAACAATCTGTTGCTTGCATCAAGATTCTTCCTGCTTTTAGTTATCTCGCGGTATGAGCCATGATTTTCGGTAATAACCCCAAAATGGGGATCAATGCTGTTATAATCTTGGGTATCATATTTATGAGGGCTGGGAGAAACAAACACCGGATTAAGATAGATAACCTCGGCTCCAAGAGCTTTGATGTAATCAAGTTTTTTCATTACACCAAGAATGTCTCCTCCGTAGAACTCCCTGTGTCCGTTGCCTTTTTGAGGCATATCACTCCATTTTTTACTTGATACCGGAAAGTTGTCATATATATACTCGCCATCGGTAACATCGTTGCTCTTATCACCATTATAAAACCTATCCACAAAGATCTGATAGTAAACGGCTCCTTTGGCCCACTCAGGATACCGTACATCCGGAATAAGTATGAAGTCCTCGACAGCTCTGTTTTTTACAACTCCAACAGCATCATAGAATATAGATTTTTCACTATTGAGTACCCTTACTTCAAAATGATACCTTATTATCCTTTCAGGCATGACAAAAACAGCTTCAAAGAACTTAAAATGTTTGGTTTCCATTATAAGCTCCATCTGAGCATGTTTATAATAGCCAGGGTTCTTCTGAGGTAAAAAGTAAACATTTCCTTCTGTGGGACCAAGGCTTTTCGGAACTCTGAGCCTTATACTTACTTTCTCATTACTTTTTGGCTGTACCGGTGAAAGATACCTTTCAGACTGATCAGAAAATAATCTGAGCATCTTATACCTCCGCAGAAACTACTTTTTTCAATTCTTCGGCAGTAATTTTTTCCTGTTCCTCAGTAGATACAAGTTCCTGTTCAAGTTCAGACTTTATTTTCATAAGTTCAATGACTTTCTGATAGTTATTTCCATTTGTAACCATATCCTTTTCTACTTTATCCAGTTTATAAAGCAGATCTTCAAGTTTCTCACCCAACAGCTGAACCTTGTTTTCCAGGCTCTTTCTTCTATTCTTAAGCTTTCTTGAATCCTCCCATGACTGGGTATCCTTATTTTTATTTTTATCAAGCTTAAAGGTATCCTCTTTTATATCCTGAAGAAAGGAGTCAAGATTATCAGAAGTCTCTGATCTTCCGTCTTTTATAAAAACAAACTTATCAGAGATGTTCCTGAGCAATCTTTCATCGTGCGATACCAGAATTATGGCACCTGAAAACTCCCTGAGTGTTTCTTCCAAAGTCTGTACTGTAAGAATATCAAGATGGTTGGTTGGTTCATCAAGTATAAGGACATTTGGCTTTCCAAGGATAAGCTTTGAAAGAGCAAGACGCGTAAGTTCCCCTCCTGAAAGATCCCCTATTGTTTTGAAGACATTCTCTCCTTCAAAACCAAATCTTCCGAGATACTTTCTGACTTCAAAATCTTTCCAGTCAGGAACCAGCTTCCATATCTCAGATATAAGATCAAGCTTCTGATTGAAAGAAGATATTACCTGGTCGAGATACCCGATCTTAATATTGTGGCCCCATTGATATGTGCCAGAGCTTTGTCCGAGCTTACCAAGAAGTATGTTAAGAAGGGTAGTTTTTCCGCAGCCGTTCTTGCCTATAACAGAAATCTTCTGACCTTCGCCGACTTCAAAAGATATGCTTTGAAGAATGGAGTTTTCTTCATATGCGAAACTAAGCTTTTCAACTCTTAGAACAACATATCCCGTTTTTTCGGGTTCGGGTATCTTTATCTTTATTGATTTTAATTCCTGCATTGATTCTATTTCCTGATACTCCTTTTTGAGCTTTTCAAGAGACCTTTCACGGATTATTGCCTGTCTTACCATCTTCTCAGTTGCCCATTTTCTGTAACGGTCTATCATCCTCTCCAACCGTTCCATTTCACGTTCAAGATTCTTTTTTCTGGCCTGTATAGAAAGAAGAAGATTTTCGCGTTGATTCATATATGTTTCATAATCACCCGAAAAATCCCAGACTTTATAGTTGTTTATTTCCCAAAACTTATTAGAAAGCTCTTTTATAAAGTTTCTGTCATGCGATATGGTAATCATAGTCACTCTCAAAGTTCTTAGATAAGAAATAAGCCATTTTATAGAGTATAAATCAAGATGATTGGTAGGTTCATCAAGAAGGAGCAAGGGAATTTTTTTCTCAACCATAAAATTATCCATATTATTGTTCAAGCCTACAAGAGTTCTTCCTAATGCAAGCCGTGTGAGCTCCCCTCCGCTCAAGGTTGAAACCGGTCTTTCCCATTGGGCTTCTTCAAAACCCAATCCAATGAGAATCGAACGTATAGACTTATTTATAACTATATCGTCTATTTCTTCAACAATACTTGCTCTAAGAAACTGAACCAGGTTTTCGGCAGCATTATCTGCCCTGAACTGCTTCAAAAAACGGATATTTAAACTGTTGTTACGTATAACGTTACCTTCTATAGGTTCAACCTCTCCTGAAATTATGTTAAAAAGGGTGGTTTTTCCCGAACCATTCTGCCCGATCAGGGCTATGCGGTCGCCTTCATATACAGTCAGATCAACGTCAAAGAAAAGATCCTGACTGCTGAAGTTGTGCGAAACATTATCGAGTCTGACCAGCATTTTAAATCAACTCCTTATTTATATAGCAATTTATCGTAAATCTCCTGTTTTGTAATATATTCATACTCCCCTGGAAGAAGCTTTCCTAGAGTAATTCCTCCAATAGCTGTTCTTTTCAGATCGAGCAGCGATAGACCGGCAGCAGCCATCATTCTCTTTACCTGATGGTACTTTCCTTCACTTATCTCCATCTGCATAAGATTATCTGAAAGCATGGTAATAAGAGCGGGTTTAGATGTGAAGTCTTCAAATTCCACTCCATTTCTGAGCATTTCAAGAGCCTTCTGAGTTAAACTGCCAGAGAACTGAGCCTCATACTTTTTATACACATTCTTCCTGGGAGATATTATTTTATGAACCATCTCTCCGTCAGTGGAAAGAATTACAAGTCCATGAACGTCTACGTCAAGTCTTCCTGCAACTGAAAGATCCTTCCGTGTTTTTTCTTTTATAAGTGAAAAAACCGATGGATACTTTACAGAATCACGGTCACAGATATAACTTCTGGGTTTGTAAAGGACTATATAAACATCCTCCCAAGCAGAAACAACTTTTTCCCCGAATATAACCACATCACATGCGTCAATCTTATAGTCTGGGGACGTTATAACTGTTCCGTTGATTTTAACTTTTTTTCCTGAAATTGCTTTTTTACACTCACTCCTGCTTATCGACAAAGAATCGCATATATACTTATCAAGTCTCAATCATACGGCTCCTTTTTTCACTATATGCGAGTATATATCTTCCAATGAAAGTTCTTTTTCCGTAACAGATACAAAATCCGGAAAAGCAACTTCAGATCCGTCAGTCTGAACAATTAATTTATCATGTCCTGTCTGCCTGAAATTCGAAACACCCGAACTAACATCTAAAAAACCAGATACTTCAGAAAATTTTTCTTTCGGAAACGCGAGTTCAAAAATTCTGAGAAATTGTTTATAATCTGAAAATATTTCCGATGACTTTTTGTTGACTGCGAGTTTTCCGTTTACTATGACTCCTATTTCAGAAGCTATCTGTTCAACCTCCCATATATAGTGGGAAGAAATTACAACCGTAGTGTTAGATTCAAGATTTTCCCTTACAATATACTCGCGTATAAACCGCGAAGTCTCAACATCAATAGCATTTGTAGGTTCATCCAAAAGAAGTATCTGGGGCTTTTTTATGAGAGCACGTGCAATATTGAGCTTTTGCTTATTACCGGATGAAAGATTTTTTGTAAGCTTATCCTTGTACATGCTTAGCCCAAAGTCCTCTATAAGAGAACTGATTCTCCCTTCAACCTGTGAATTCATAGACACAGATATTTCGGCAAACATCTTAAGATTTTCATAAGGTGTGAGATCATCCTCAAGCACGGTATAATCAGATACCAGACTTATTATTGACTTTATCTTCTCCTTGTCTTTCTCAAGAGAGTAACCCATTATTTCAACATAACCCGCACAAGGCGATATTAAAGTTGACAAAACTTTCATTATGGTGGATTTCCCTGCACCATTAGGGCCTAAAAGTCCATATATCCTCCCTTGCTCAACTTTGAAAGATATATTGTCAACTGCAGTAAATTTCTTATATTTTTTTGTGAGACCAGACACATTTATAGCTAGCATAAGCACACCTCATATATTTTCATACTTCTCAGTCTTTCGCATTCTTCTTTCAAGATCTTTTTTTGCAAGATCTTCCCTTTTGTCAAAAACCTTTTTTCCTTTTGCTATAGCTATTTCAACTTTTATAAGACCGCTCTCATTAAAATAAATCTTGGTCGGGATTATAGTAAATCCCTCCTTGCGCACCCTTTCATTAAGCCTAAGGATCTCTTTTTTATGTAGAAGAAGTCTTCTGGGCCTTTCAGGATCATGATTAAATATAGAAGCATTTTCATATGGACTTATGTGCAGGTTATATAAAAAAATCTCATAGTTCTCAACTTTGCAGAAACTGTCCTTGAAACTTACCTTCCCGTTCCGTACAGACTTGACTTCTGATCCGGCAAGTTCTATTCCTGCCTCCATAAAATCTGACATAGAATACTCATGAAATGCTTTCTTGTTATTGGCAACTATTTTCATTGATAGCTCCCTCCTTCGAACTCATTCTGCATCTTCTTGCGCATAAGTGCGCTTGTAATTATTCTGGCCTTTCTCTTACCAATGCCTCCAATCGCAGAAAGCTCATCAAGAGATACATTTAAAAGATTTGTAAGATTCTCATATTTTCCGATTATCGTTTTGATTGAAGTCTGCGGTAGCTTCGTTGAATAAAGAAGTCTGAAAGCCCTTGGAGTAAGTATAGTTTCTTTAAGACCTTCATCTGAGTCTTTTTTATATCCCAGCCTTTGAGCTATCAAAAAAAGATCAAGCAGATTTTCCGTCTTGATTGAATCAAACATGGATAAAGCTTCTTCGCAGCTGTCAAACTCAGGAACACTGGCAGTATAATCTATTATTATAGCACCCAGAACTTTAGGCACTGTAGAAAGGATCTCCCTGTGCTCAAGATACGCACTTCCGGCAAGGTCGCCCATCTCTTTAAGATAAATCTCTGATCTTTGAGTTATGCGAACCGTTAAGAGACCTTTGGATATAATCTCGGAAACATCGTAAAGACTGACTGTATTGCTGCTTTCTTCAGAATTAAGAACCTCGATAAGCTCATAAAAATTTTGCTTGTATCTTTGGGCAATGGTTATCTCCTGGTTTAACCTGCTGAAAAGAACCGCCTCGGAAAGCAGTTCATATTTTTCCTTACCATAAAATGCGGAGATGGTACTTCTTCTCTTTGAGACTGCAATGACAAGTTTTTGCGACTGTATTGCAAGTTTATGGGCTGTCCTGTGACGCATTCCGGTTTCAGAACTAGGAATACTGCTGTCTGTATTGAGTTGAACATTGGCATAAAGTATCCTGCTCCCATCCCTGTTGAGCACTATTGCCCCATCCATCTTGGCCAGTTCATAAAGCTTTTCCGATTCAAAATCAATATCTATCTTAAAACCTAACTGAATTACATTTGTATCAATATACTTCTGGGCGTCCTCCACAAAAAACATCAATACTCCCAGATTGGCATCCATTATCCTGTCAAGTCCCTTTCTCAAAGGTTTTCCTGGTGCCATCATAGTAAGAAGCTCGGGAAGCATCTCCTTCATTTCGTCTCCTCCTGATTAAACATCATAAGAATGTCTCTGACATCTCTTATTATCTGTATTTTTTTATTTTTGGATGCACATTTTTGAGGTACAAGAATGCTTTCTATTCCAAGCTTTACTGCAAACTCAGCTCTTTTTTCGTTTAATCCGACAGGTCTAACGACTCCGTCCAATCCTATTTCACCTATTGCCACTGTGCTTTGAGCAGGCTTTATATCAAAAAGAGATGATAAAAGCGATACAGCTATAGCAAGATCCGTAGAGTTGTCAAAAGCTCTGAAACCTCCAGAAGTATTAACAAAAATATCTTTTGATTCCAAAGGAAGCTTCAGCTTCTTTGACAGCACTGCAGTTATCATAAGAACTCTATCCAGTGCCACACCGGATGTAATACGCCTTGGCTGCCCATATACCGGTTTACTTACGAGAGCCTGCACCTCTATGGGTATAAGTTTACTGCCCTGCTGTAAAATAGAAAGGGTATTTCCTGATTGATTAGAATAATCCGAAATAAAAAAATTACCAATGTTTTCAATAGGAATCAACCCAGTCTGAGTCATTTCAAATATCGCAATCTCATCAGTTGGCCCAAATCTGTTTTTAGTTACCCTCAGGCATCTTGTCGCTGTTGTTACTTCAAGCTCAAACTGAAGCACACAGTCAACAATGTGCTCTAGAACTTTTGGTCCGGCTATGTTCCCCTCTTTATTAACATGCCCAATAAGCAGCACGGTTATTCCATGCTTTTTCCCAAATTCGGTAAGAATTCTTGCACATTCACGCACCTGTATCATACTGCCTGCTATCGAATCAAAAGAATCTGTTTTCATGGTCTGTATAGAGTCCACCACTATAAGCTGGGGAGAAAGTTTTTTTGACTCAATGGCCTTCAAAATACTTTCTACATGTGTGTCAAATATTATGGATATATTTTCACCGGATATACCAAGCCTTTTAAATCTTAGAAAAACCTGATCCTTCGATTCTTCACCTGAGATATAAATAGATGGGAAAACTGTATTCCTAAAAATCTGAGTGACAAGAGTGCTCTTTCCTATTCCGGGTTCTCCACTCACAAGATAGATTCCGCCTTTGACAAGACCTCCATTCAGAATGCTCTCCAGTTCATTCATGCCTACATCTATTCTCGTCACGTTCTGAGCTACACTGTTTAAATTTTCAATGCTGACTTCATGAAAATCAGATAATGTTTTTCCATTTTCATAAAGACTATCCGCGGTATACTCTACCGCGGATCCTATTACATTACACTCTGGACATTTGGCGAACCACTTCTGTGATTCATAACCGCATTCATCACATATAAAGTACGTTTTGCCTTCCTTTTTTTTCAAGCGTTAGGCACCTTCTTAACTCTCCTTGCAATTTTCTTAAAAACCAATGCATCAGAAGTCTTGTTCAATTCAATAGAAATTTTGGAATCAGGAGGAAAACGGCCTTTGAGAATCTCTTCAGATAACGGATCTTCCAAAAGCCTTTGTATTGCACGTTTTAATGGCCTAGCTCCGAATATTGGATCGTAACCTTTTTCGAGCAGGAAGCTTAATGCCTGATCCTTGACTTTTATCTCAAAATCTCTCTGTTTAAGCCTTTTGGTGAGCTCTTTCATCTGTATGTCTATTATACCTTTCATATTTTCCTTTGTAAGCGGATGGAATACTATCACATCATCCAGCCTATTCATAAACTCAGGCTTAAATACATTCTTTATCGCCGACATAACCTGAGCCTTAATATCGTTATACTGCTGTTCTGATGTGTTTTCTTCAACAAAGCCCATTACTCTTTTAGATTTATTTATCTGTTCTGAACCAAGATTTGAAGTCATTATCAATATGGAATTTCTGAAATCGACCGTTCTGCCCTGTGAATCAGTAAGCCTGCCTTCATCCATAATCTGAAGAAGAATGTTAAAAACATCGGGATGGGCTTTTTCAATCTCATCCAACAGAACCACCGAATAAGGACGCCTTCTTATGGACTCGGTAAGCTGTCCGCCCTCGTCATAACCGACATAACCAGGAGGTGCACCTACAAGCCTAGAAGTATTAAACTTTTCCATATACTCACTCATATCAATTCTTATAAGAGATTTTTCATCTCCAAACAAGTATTCCGCAAGGGTTTTAGCCAATTCGGTTTTCCCTACTCCGGTAGGACCTAGAAACATAAATACTCCTGTCGGCCTTCGCGGATCCTTTATACCTGATCGGGCACGCCTTATAGCTTTTGAAACCGTTTTTATCGCTTCATCCTGGCCAATAACCCTTTCATGAAGCACAGCCTCAAGATTAAGAAGTTTTTCAATCTCTGTGGATTCAAGCTTTTTAAGCGGAACTCCAGTCCAGCTCGAAACAACATTGGCTATATCCTCGGAAGATATATCAATTACAACATTTTCTGCTTTTTTTCTCCATTCGAGATACTTCTGTTTATACTCTTCTTTAACTTTGTCTAGTTTTGCAGTTAACTTCTCTGCCTGGGCAACATCATTTTTGCTTATCATAATGTTTTTATCGGCTTCCATAGCCTCTATACTCTTAACTACTGCTTTAAGGTTTTCAGGAAGGGTAAGAGCTTTGAGCCTGGCTTTTGCTCCAGCCTCATCTATAAGATCTATCGCTTTGTCTGGTAAAAATCTGTCAGTTATATACCTTACAGAAAGATTTACAGCCGAATCCAGTGAAGAAAGAGAGTACGATACCTTATGATGCTCCTCATACTTTTTAGCTATACCCTGAAGAATCTTTACACATTCTTCTGTAGTTGGCTCCGATACATATATCTTTTGAAAACGCCGTTCCAGTGCAGGGTCTTTTTCAATAAACTTACGGTATTCACTGGATGTCGTCGAGCCTATCATGGTTATATCGCCGTTAGCCAAAGCCGGCTTGAGAACGTTGGCAGCATCCATGGACGACCCTTCGGCCGCTCCCGCATCCACAATCATATGAAGTTCGTCGACAAATAAAATGACATCATCAGCTTTTTCAAGAACCTGCATAAGTTTTTTCATACGTTTTTCAAACTCTCCGCGGTACTTTGTTCCGGCAACCACAGAGGTTATATCCAGTGAAAATATAGTTTTGTTTTTTAAAACCTCCGGTACATCACCATCAACTATTTTCTGAGCAAGACCTTCAACTATAGCACTTTTACCAACCCCGGCCTCGCCTATAAGAACAGGATTATTTTTCTTTCTTCTAGCCAAAACTTCCATAACTCTTGTAATCTCAGTCTGCCTTCCTATTACAGGATCAAGAAGCTTATCCCTGCACTTAGCTGTCAGATCGGTTCCGAAATCTTCAAGCTGCTTAAGCACACTTTGCTTCTGCTTTTTTCTTTCTTCATCTTCAATATTCGATTCACTGGCACTTTCAGGCACAACTTCTTCTTTCATCATGGCTTCGGCCAGCTTTTTCCTCATATCCGTAAGATTAACGCCTGTACGCTTAAGAATATGCGAGGCAATTCCTTCTGCTTCACGACATATGCCAAGAAGAATATGTTCTGCATCTATTCTTGAAGAACCCATAAGCTCAGATTCATCGTACGCCAGTTCAATTATGCGTTTAGAACGCGGAGTAGGCTGAGGTGAACCTATGATTCCCTGAGAAGCGTTAGTTCCTACGACCTGGGTTATTTCGTTTTTAATTTTGTTATAGTTTAAGTCGAACTGTTTGAAAACAAGATCAAGATATCTTCCGCCCACTTTGAGAAGTCCGAGAAGAAGATGTTCTGTTCCGACATACGGATGACCCATGTCTCTTGCTTCATTCTGCGCTTCTATAAATACTTTGGCAGCGCGCTCGGTAAAGTTGTCAAACATATTTTCACCTCCATGTCTAAAAAAATTATTTAACACATATATTTTAACACGATAAAGCTTAAAAATCAAAAAAAATACGTCTAAATGATATATAATAGGGATGAAACACAAAAATTACTTAAAGGAGAAAAGATGGAACTGACAAAGTACTCTCACAAAGAAGAAAAATTTACGGACGAACTCGTAAAAATGATATACTTTACAGACAAGGATATCTCAAGATATCTCTTTTCTGATGATTATGCAAAGGCTGCTTACGCTATAAAAATGATGCTTATAAAAAACGAGTATATATTTTTAAATGACTGTATAAATATTCTGTATGATAAAAGTGATCTTCTTGGGTTTTCTCTCGCTTACTCAGGAGAAGATAAAAAAAAGTTTATTCTTGACACAGAAATGGAAAAAAAGATAAAGGCTCTCGAAGAGATACTGACATCAAATATCTCTGATCGCCAGATGTATCTGCATTATATCTATACTGACAAAGCCGTGAGAGGCAAAGGCGCAGGTTCAATGCTCATGCAAAAGGTTTTCTCCGAAGCAAAGGATAAAGAATGTACCGAGCTACTGCTGGATGTAGCTGCAGATAACAGCAATGCGATAAGCTTTTATAAACATAAGGGATTTTCTGTTTATGAGGAGAAAAAAAATGTAAGTATAAATATAATTGGAAGCTTATGTATGAAAATGAAAATTTAAGGCTTAATTAAAAAGCAAACTCTTTTATATAAAAAAGTTACAGAGAAACTCATTATGTTATAAAAAAAATATAAGCTAAAATTAAAAATCCGGAGGTGAGCGTATGAGAAAATATATAATGTTCATAATAATAGTGATTACACTACTTATACCTTTTAGTGCCGCTGCCAGAGACAACAAAGGGATAATAACCGATCCTGCCAAAGAACTGAAATGGAATTATTTTGTTGATAATCTTCTCTACGCAAGATTTTTAAATCTTCAGGAATATTCGGCTCTCAGAGGCTTGGGACTTAATGATTACGTACTCATAGATAAGCCCGGAGAGATCAACGATAAACTCATAGGTTCCTTGAGCATAGGAAACAGGATGTTTCCCATATTAAATTCTCTTACCGGCATAACAGATTTTTATGACGTGTACTTTATGAATGCCAGTTACATTAAAGACGAACCTGTTCTGACATTTTTGGTAAAAAGTTTTTTTGAGGATGATCTCCCCCCCGGTTATGCATGGGGACTTATAGCAAGATATGTGAAAGCTCTTTTTCATCTTTCTTTTGTGGATGTAGAGATAAAGGTAAACGAAACATACACTCTAGAAGGAAAAAATAACATAGGCGAACTGGTTACACGTCTATATGCAAAAAACTCAAGCTTGTACCCGTTTGGAAACTGGGACAGGAGCTATGCTCCGGTCAGAATAAACAATAATCCTTACTACACTATGATAGAACATCTTGGTAGTATTCAAAAATCCTATAACTCCAACCAAAAAACTCTTTACTTGAGGAATCTTTTCCCGATAGCCGGATGGAGTACAAACTGGAACAGCAATTTCTCAAATCCAGAAGATATTATTTATCTTTTCCCAGAACTTGAACTCTATGCTGATTTCTCAATCCCTTTCAATCAGTCGCCGGGAGATTATGTGTTGGTGCTTGATATGCAGATTTCTCCTTCTCCGTATTTTTAAGTTCAGCATTCCGTAATACAAAAGTAATTGACAAAGACATGAAGCTTTGGTATAATCTTTTTCGGTATTTCAAGAGCTGTAGCCATTGCCGACGTAGCTCAATCGGCAGAGCGGCTGATTTGTAATCAGCAGGTTGGGGGTTCAAGTCCCTTCGTCGGCTCCAGTAATAAAATAAGATGGTAAGGTGCCCGAGCGGCCAAAGGGGGCGGACTGTAAATCCGCTGGCAGATTGCCTTCGAAGGTTCAAATCCTTCCCTTACCACCATTTTGATATGATAAAAAAGAATTGAGGGGTGACAAAAATGGCAACCAAAAATCAGGTAGTTCAGTTTTCGCTAAAGTGTTCCGAATGTGGCACAAGGAATTATTATAAGCAGAAGAGCAGACTTTTTAAGAATAAGATAGAACTGAGCAAGTACTGTCCAAAGTGCAACAAACATACCAAACACAACGAATCCAAGATATAATTCCTAAAAAGCCCTTGCCAAAAGCAGGGGCTTATTTGATAACGGAGGTGCCACAATATGTCTAAGTTCTGGGTATTTTTGTCACAAGTATGGCAGGAAGCTAAAAAGGTATCCTGGCCATCAAAGAAAGAGCTTCTGAATTCAACGGTAATAGTTCTTGCCATTCTTCTCTTTTTTGCAGTCTACCTTTTTGCGGTTGATTTAGGTTTGATGACTTTCTTCAAGAACCTTATCTATCCTATAACCTTCGGAGGATAATTCTATAAATATAAAAAGGTGATCTGAATGCGAAAAGAGTGGTACATAGCGCAGGCCTATTCGGGAATGGAAAATAAAGTTAAAGAGGTAATTGAAGAAAAAGCCAAAATGCTTGGCTTGAGTTCTTTGTTTGGAAGAGTTATTGTTCCTGAAATAGAAGAGATCGACTATGCCAACCGAAAGGTAGACAGAGTTTTCATATCCAACGAAGCGGAACTCTATACTAAAGCTTCCAAGTACGTAAAAAAAGGTGACATTCTAGCCAAAGAACCTTCGATATACTGTAAAAAAACCGGCGCAGTAACCGAGGTAAAAAATTACAGAAGAATCATTGTTGAAACTGTAGATAAAAAGTACTCCAAAACTTTTGTCATACCTGAAAGCGCAGGAATAATAGCAGGTCTGAGGACGGGCAGGGATATTAAGTCTGGAATGCCTTTTGCGAAGTCTGCTGCTTATGAGTGTGATGTCGACGGTGAGATAGGAAGCATTGAAAAAGTTAAAAGAGTAGTTATTCAAAGTAGCTTGAACGATGAAGAGGTTTACGTCATTCCCGTAAAACTGTTTGATTCTAAGACGTTACGAATAGGTGCAAAAATTGATTCCGGAAAGAAGCTTGCAAACGGAAGCGAGTATGCTGCAAAGTCTTCAGGACGGGTTGATATAAAAGAACATCTCATGAGAAAAGAAATAAAAATAATCAAAACCAACAAATCAAAACTTTTCCCAGGATATGTTTTCATAGAAATGATATACACACAGGAGTCAGAAAATCTTATAAAAACTGTTCCGTATATTTCAACTCTTTTGAACGTAGGAGGCAAACCGATAAAGCTCACCTTGAAAGAGGCTAAGGCTCTTCTTAAGCTTGTCGGTCAGGAGCTCGTCGAACAGAAAAAGCTTCCTAAAGTTCGTATGGACTATACCATAGGTGAACAGATCAAGATCATAAACGGTCCTTTTGAACTTTTCACTGGGAAAATAACCAGAATAAATCTTGAAAAGCAGGAAGTAAAAGTTACCATAACTCTTTTCGGAAGAGAAACCACAGTGGAACTTTCTCTTGCCGAAATCGAAAAGATAGAGTAAAATAATTAATGTAGCATTTTTGATTGTAAGTGGGAGGGTAATCCCGCTAAAACCACAAGGAGGTCATTAAAATGGCTAAAAAGTTAGTCAGAGTTGTAAAATTACAGCTTGAAGCAGGAAAAGCAACACCAGCACCGCCAGTCGGTCCTGCACTCGGTCAGCACGGTGTAAACCTTATGGAGTTCTGTAAAAAGTTTAACGCTGCCACAGCTGACAAAGCCGGAAACGTTATCCCCGTAGAAATATCCATATTTGAAGACAGGTCATTCACATTTGTTCTCAAGACCCCGCCAGCATCGTTTCTCATAAAAAAAGCAGCCGGAGTCAAGACAGCCGCTAAAACACCCAGCAAGGAAATTGTCGGCAAGATTACATCTAAGCAGGTAAGAGATATAGCTGAGCTTAAGATGAAAGATTTAAATGCTATGACAATTGAAGCTGCTATGAGAATTATTGAAGGAACTGCCAGAAACATGGGCATAGAAGTAGTAGAATAAGCGGGGGTGGATGAAGATGGCAAAGCACGGGAAAAAATATAATGAAGTTAAAAAACTTGTTGACAGAACCAAGTTTTATACTCTGGATGAAGCTATAGAACTTGTAAAAAAGATGTGTTACGCAAAGTTTGATGAATCAGTCGAAGTTCACGTTCAGCTTGGAATTGACGCAACCAAGAGCGACCAGAATGTAAGAAGCACAGTATCCCTGCCGCACGGAATTGGTAAGACAGTAAGGATAGCTGTTTTTGCTACCGGTGACAAAGCAAAAGAAGCCAAGGATATGGGCGCTGATTTCGTCGGAGCCGGCGATCTGGTTGAAAAAGTTATGAAAGAAGGCTGGACAGACTTTGATGTGGCCATAGCTGCTCCTGATATGATGAAAGATGTCGGTAAGCTCGGTAAGGTTTTGGGTCCTAAAGGACTTATGCCCTCACCTAAAGCTGGAACCGTCACTGCAGATATCGGCAATGCAGTAAAAGAGTTTAAAGCCGGAAGAATTGAAGTAAGAAACGATAAAACCGGTAACGTCCATTTCCCTGTAGGAAAAAAATCCTTTGACGACATAAAGATAAAAGAGAACATCGTAGCCGGACTTGAACAGCTTAACAAACTTAAGCCTACAACTTCCAAAGGCAAGTTTATAAAAAAGGTCACCTTAGCTTCAACAATGAGTCCTGGTGTAAAGCTTGACAATTCCGTTTCGTTATAGTATAATAACCACTGGTTGAACAAGGACAGAAAGAAAAAGTGCCAGAGACAGCAGGTATTTGTATATTTAAAGGATTATTCCGCCTGCCTAGGTGCGTGAAAAAGAAGAAATCGTATCTTTTCGCGACACCTGTATGGTGTCGCGATTTTTATTCAGGAGGTGGACGTTTTGTTGACAAAAGAGAAAAAGTCAGCTCTGATTGATGAAATATCTTCAGCATTAAAAACATCCCCCATAGTTGTATTTACCGATTTTTCAGGTATGCCTGTAGCTGCTTCGAACAAGATGAGAATGGAAATGTACAAGCAGTTCGGCGATAATGCAACCTATAGGGTAGGAAGAAACACGCTCATAAGAACAGCAGTAAAAAAAGCAGAACTCAGTGTCCAAGAATATTCGGCGCTTATAGACGGAAGCACAGGAGTCTTTTATATAAATGATTCCGTGGATCCTATAGAAGCACTCAAGTTTCTTACGGAGTTTGCAAAGAAAAACAGCAACAGGCCAGTTGTAAAAGGCGGAATGCTTGAAGGTGTCATATTTGATGCCAAACAGGCAGCAGAGTACGCAAAGCTTCCTTCAAAGCAGCAGCTTATTGCTATGGTACTGGGCAGTTTGAATGCTCCTATATCCGGTTTGGTCAACGTTATGGCTGGAACCCTGAAAAAGGTTCTTTATGCGTTGAATGCAGTAAAAGAACAGAAAGAAAAAGCAGAATAAAAATATTATTTATTACGGAGGTGTTTTAAATGACAAAAGAAGAACTTATCCAGGCTATAAAGTCTATGACAGTAGCAGATTTAGCAGAATTGGTAAAGGCATTGGAAGAAGAATTTGGTGTTAGCGCATCGGCACCAGTAGCAGTAGCAGCAGCTCCCGCAGCAGCCGCAGCAGCTCCTGTTGAAGAAAAAACAGATTTCACAGTTGTTATAAAGAGCTTTGGCGCAAATAAAGTCGGAGTTATAAAAGTTGTTAGAGAAATTACCGGACTCGGACTCAAAGAAGCAAAGGACTTAGTTGAAAAAGCCGGAACTCCTGATGCAAAGGTAAAGGAAAATGCTCCTAAGGCAGAAGCAGAAGATATAAAGAAAAAGTTAGTTGAAGCAGGAGCAGAAGTAGAACTTAAATAGTTTTTTAAAAAGAACCTTTTTGTTAAAGAAAAGTTTATAATCTGATGGTACAATTTACCCCGCATCGAACTTTTTCGTTCGGTGCGGTTTTGTTATGTAAAATTAAAAATACGATCTCTAAATTATAAAGTCGAGGTGATTCATAGTGGTGAACACCCGCTCGGTCAGTGTGGGAAGAAGGAGCAGGGAATTTTTCGGTAAAGTTCATGAAGATCATTCCATGTACGATGATCTCATAAAAATACAGAAAGATTCTTTCAAGAACTTTGTAGAACGCGGGATGATTGAATCAGTAAGAAAGTACATGCCTATATCTGTGCCTATAAAAACCACAGGCAAAAAAACTAAGGACATCATTGTTGATTTTATCGACATCAAGTTTGAAGAACCCGGTGTTGATGAACAGGAATGCAAGTACAAGGATCTTACTTTTTCAGGAAAGGCTTATCTGAAAATTCAGATTACCGACTCTTCCACGGGTGAAGTACTTGAAAGAGATGATGTTTTTCTTTGCAATGTCCCCTTCATGAACGACAGGGGTATTTTCATCATCAACGGTGCTGAAAGAGTTGTTGTAAACCAGCTCGTAAGGTCACCCGGTATTTATTTTGTAAAGGAAGAAGAAAAAGATTCCAGCAAAGAACTGTTTATCGCACATTTTCTGCCTGTAAAGGGTGCCTGGTTTGAGATTATCTATAATCCCAACGAAGGCAAGGAAGTTCTTCAGGTTAGGATTGACAGAAAAAGAAAGTTCAATTTTTTCCTTTTTCTAAGAGCCATTGGCTATGAAACAGATCTTTCAATACTGGATCTTTTCCCAAAGGAAATAGACCTGGATGATGAAATTGAACGTGAAAAGCATCTTGATAGTGTGGTACTTACCGATCTCTCATACCCCGAACTTCAGGACAGAGAACCTGCGCTTACCACCATAAGAGGTCTTCGACTTAAGGAAGCACTCGATCTTCTTCAGAAATACGAAGTAAAAAAGGTTACGTTAGCCAACAATATAGCTCAGATAACCCTTGACAAGATGAAGAGAAGATATGAAAAAGATGGTGCTCTGACATCTCTTGAAGCTTATAAGGAAATGTACATAAAACTCAAACCTACTGAAATACCAAAACCGCAGAAAGCTAAAGAAGAGATAGACGACATGTATTTTTCACATCCGAATGAGCCTGAAAAAGACAAGTTTGACTTTTCCGAAATAGGTCGGAAAAAAGCACAGGTAAGGCTTAAGCATGTTTACAAACGCTATCTTGAAGAAGTTGAAGGCAGAACCTTCTCTTTAGAGGATGGAGACAAAGTTGAGTATACCATCAACTCAAAAACCATAGACAAACTTGACATAATACTGGCCGCAAGACATTTGCTTGAAATAGAAAGCAATCAGGATTATCTTGATACCAGAGACCATCTGGGCAACAAAAGGGTAAGAGCCGTAGGAGAGCTTATGCAGATTGAGTTTGAAAAAGCTTTTTCCAAGATGATACAGCATATTCCGGAAAAAGTCATCTCCATGGCCCAGTCACTGAGCAAAATTAACCCACAGTCCCTTATAAATTCTAGAGCCATAATGACCGCTTTCCACCAGTTCTTTGCTACCAGCCAGCTTTCACAGTTCATGGATCAGATAAACCCCATTTCGGAGCTTACCCATAAGCGAAGGCTTTCAGCAATAGGACCAGGCGGTTTGAAAAGGGAGCATGCGAAGTTTGAGGTAAGAGATGTTCACCACTCTCATTATGGAAGAATGTGTCCTATAGAAACTCCTGAAGGAGCCAACATAGGTCTCATCACCTCGCTTTCAATACTAGCACAGACTGACGAGTTTGGATTTTTGAAAACTCCTTACTTCAGGGTAAAAGATGCGATCGTTCAGTATGCGGGAGATAAGGCCAGTTCTATAGTGCCTCTTTCGGCTGATGAAGAAGAAAATTATAAAATAGCCCCGGCTTCAATTGAAATAGATGAAAAAGGAAATATAATACCTCCGTATGTTGAGGTAAGATATCAGGGAAAGGTGACGTTTGTTCCAAAGAAAGAAGTGGATTATATCGCTGTTACCCCCAAACAGATAGCTTCGGTATCAGCGGCACTTATTCCGTTTCTTGAACACGATGATGCAAACAGAGC
>Ga0208826_1000456_pt1 | contig 42928 bp, 43 predicted proteins | sample AD_UKC115_MetaG_FD_184451 | JGI IMG/M metagenome (GOLD analysis project Ga0208826, IMG submission 184451) | Active sludge microbial communities of municipal wastewater-treating anaerobic digesters from Hong Kong - AD_UKC115_MetaG (SPAdes)... | ecosystem: Engineered > Bioreactor > Anaerobic >... | reverse complement strand
GATCGAACTGACAAAAATTTTGCCGTCGCCGATTTTGTCGGTGCGTGCCGCCGCGATGACGGCATCGAGCGCACGCTCGAGCATGTCTTCGGAGACGACTGTTTCGATCTTGATTTTTGGCAGGAGGTCGACGACGTATTCGGCCCCGCGATACAGCTCGGTATGGCCCTTTTGTCGGCCATAACCCTTCACTTCTGTCACGGTCAGACCCGATACGCCGATTTGCGTCAGCGCCTCGCGCACTTCTTCGAGCTTGAAAGGTCGGATGACGGCGGTAATCAATTTCATCGTGTTCTCCAAAACAGGTTTTATCCAGCAACGCGGCCGTGCGTGGCCTTTTTTCGTCCTCGAACTCGGGACGGCGGCGAAGTCGCCTTCAGAACAACGCGCCGGTTTCCACCAATGCGCGCGTCTGACTCGTCTGCGTACCGCTGCGACCGAATGCGAGCCCCGGCACCACGCCGCTGGCCTTGACCAGCGACACCTCGGCGCGCACGAAAAAACGCTGCCATTGCCACGTCGGCGTGATCGTTGCCGACCATGCCTTGCTGCCCGGCCCGTAGAGCAGATTCGGCGTGCCGTCGAGCGCGTCGCCGTTCGTACTCAAGTATTCGATTCGACCGGCGAGATTGAAGCTCGGACCGACCTGATAATTGGCGAATACCGCCCCACCCCAAGTGCTCGCTTCTTTGGTCGTGCCGATCCGGCTCGCCTTCGGCACGCGGCTGTATTGCAGGTAGGTCTGCCACGTCCACGGGCCAGCGATGTGGGTATAGAAGACGTTGCAAATCTGTTCGTTGTTGAGCAGCAGCGGGGTGGCGCTCGAGGTGTAGGCCGTGCGCCGGGTATTGCCGCCGGCGATGACGCTGAGGATGTTCGCCGCATCGAATGTCCAGGCGAGCGAACCCGATATCCAACTGTAGCGGTTCGAGTAAAAGCCATCGGTCACCGCCAGCGACAGCGCGATCGGGCCGCTCGTATAATTTGCCTGCGCGCCGCGTGTGACGACGTTTTCCTGATTCCACAGCAGGCCACGTTCGATGTTGAGGTTCTGAAAACCAAAGCTGTACTCCGCGCCGATCAGCGTTGGCAGCTTGCCGAGTTGCAGCGAAAAGGCGGCATTCGGAGCGAGTTTCAGATAGGCGACCGGCGCGTAACCGTACAGCGCCGTTACCGTGTCGGCCGCTTTCAGATACGGCGTGCCGACCGTCGGGAAGGAATAGCCGCCGAGTTGCACGAAGTATTGCAACACACCGTCGGTCTTCTGCAAGAACACTTGCGCATTGCCGATGTCGATGCGCCCATCCTTGTCGGGCGAAGACAACGAATGGCTTTGCTCGAACGCAAGCAAGGAAACGGCGCCGCCAACCCACGTCTTGCCGAACGGGCCGAGGTCGATCGACAGCGGATTCGGATTTCCCGCAAGCGTCGCGTTCATCGACGGTGTCGGCAATGCCGTCGGCATGGTTTCCGCAGGTGGATCGTCGGCACGCGCCACGGCAGACAACGACAAGATCGGGAAAACGGCGGCCCACAGACTTGCTTTCATCGTTCACGACCCCGGGATTGAGAAAATTTCATGTGCCGCCGACGACGCATGTTCGCCCCCTCTGTTCCTGCGCTTGAACCGTGCGTGCGACTCGATTCCTTGCGGCAACACTCGTCCCTGAGCTTTGTCGCCCAATTTGCAAAATGCATTTCTATACTTTTCGCAACGGAATGATGCGCTTGGCGCCGCCCTCATCCTTCCCGACTGCGAGAGGGCTCTGCCATCGAGCGGAGCGTCATGCCGTCATTCGACGTTCCGCGGGTGGGACGTTCGTCACGTCCCACCCGAATCCAGCCTCAGATCGCGTAGTACATCTGATATTCGAGCGGATGCGTTGCCGCACGGAAGCGCGTGACTTCCTGCATTTTCAGTTCGATGTAGGCATCGATGAAGTCGTCGGAAAACACGCCGCCGGCCTTGAGGAATCCGCGATCCTTGTCGAGCGCCTCAAGCGCCTGGTCAAGGCTGGAGCAGACTTGCGGAATGTTCTTTTCCTCTTCCGGCGGCAAGTCGTAGAGATCCTTGTCGGACGGCGCGCCGGGGTCGATTTTGTTGAGAATGCCATCGAGCCCGGCCATCATCAGCGCGGTGAAGGTGAGGTAGCCCGAGTTCATCGGATCGGGAAAACGCACTTCGATGCGGCGGCCCTTCGGGCTGTGTACGAACGGAATGCGACAACTCGCCGAGCGATTGCGCGCGGAGTAGGCAAGCATGACCGGCGCTTCGAACCCCGGTACAAGGCGCTTGTAGCTGTTCGTCGTCGAGTTGGCGAAGGCATTGATCGCCCGCGCATGCTTGAAGATGCCACCGATGTACCACAACGCGGTTTGCGACAAGCCGCCGTAGAGGTCGCCTGCGAACAGGTTGGTGCCGCCCTTGGCCAACGACTGATGCACATGCATGCCCGAACCGTTGTCGCCGACGATCGGCTTGGGCATGAAAGTTGCCGTCTTGCCGTTCTGGTGGGCGACGTTCTTGATCACATATTTCAACGTGGCCAGTTCGTCGGCCTTTTTCACCAGCGTGTTGAAGCGCGTACCGATTTCGCATTGGCCGGCATTGGCCACTTCGTGATGATGCACCTCGACCACCTGACCGAGCTGCTCGAGCACCTTGCACATTTCACTGCGCAGATCCTGAAAAGTATCGACTGGCGAGACCGGGAAATAGCCGCCCTTCACACCGCCGCGATGGCCCGAGTTGCCGCCATCGAACGACTTGTGCGTCGACCACGCCGCCTCTTCCGACCCTATTTCGTAAAACACATGCCCCATGTCGTTGCGATAGCGCACCGAATCGAACACGAAGAATTCCGGCTCCGGCCCGAAGAATGCGGTATCGGCAATGCCGGTGGATTTCAGAAATGCCTCGCCACGTTTGGCGATCGAACGTGGGTCGCGCGAATACGCCTGCATGGTGCTGGGCTCGAGCACATCGCATTGCAGAACGACGGTCTTGTCGGCCATGAACGGATCGATGTACGCCGAATCCGGGTCCGGCATCAACACCATGTCGGATTCGTTGATGCCCTTCCAGCCCGCGATCGAGGAGCCATCGAACATCTTGCCTTCCTCGAACAGCGACTCGTCGACGGAATGCGCCGGATACGACACGTGATGTTGCTTGCCGAGCATGTCGGCGAAGCGCAGATCGACGAACTCGACCTGATTGTCCTGAACGAGTTTGGTGAAGCTGGCAGACATGGCGCGTTCCTTGTTGAGAAAAAGGTACGCAGTACCGAGCAATCAGTGTGCCAAAAATAAATTATTCTTTAATATCAAAAAGATAGGATAAATCAAAATTGCGCAACACCCCTTGTTGCGCAATATTGGTGCAAATTACTGGATTTTGCGCAATTTTCGAGCAAGCAGCATTCTGCCGTGTGCTCAAGCACGCCCGATTCATTGCGACCGAACCACAATTGCTCCGACAGAAAAGTCGGCCATCAGCGGCTACGTCGTACCGCAAGAGCAATCGACCCGTCTTCGGGAACGTCAGCGATGGATACCCGCCGCGCGGTTGAAATCGCCGATCGCGCCGATCAGCAGCGTGAGCGCCTCGCGCTCGACCTCGGTCAGATGCGGATTCCAGCAATCCATGAGCAGCACCACGCGAGTCGCGGTGCCGCGATTCCACGCCTCGTGCTCGAACGTGTCGTCGAAGGTGAAGCACTCGCCTTCACGCCATTCGCGCGTTTCGCCGCCGACGTTGATGGCGCATCCCGGCGGCACGATCAGCGGCAGATGCGTGACCAGGCGCGTGTTCGTCACCCCGCGATGCGGCAGGATATGCGTGCCCGGCGTCAACACCGAAAAACAGATTTCCGGTGCGTGCTCACGGATGCGCACGATCGGCAGCGAGTCCAGTATCTGCGTCGTGCGCGGGCAGCGCGCGCAGTTGGCATCGAAACGTTCGCCGTGACGATAGAAGAAGAAGGCGTCCCACGCCGGTGGCGAATCGACATTGCCCTTTAGGAACTCACCCACACGCTCGGGCGCATTGGTGCCGAGAAAAGGGACCATGCCATGGTCTTTGGCCAGCACCGCTTCGAGTTCGGCGCGAATGAGCGCAGCGCCGCCTTCGAGCTGCGCGTACCATGGGAACAAGGCTCTGTCGTAATACGTTGTTGCGGGCAAATCGGGGAAGTAGAGAAAGGTGGGGCACTGGCGGGAATCCGGATATTCCGGCTCGACCTCGCGCAAGTAGATGTCGAGAGATCGCGTCACGCGTGTGAGCGCATCGGGCCCGTGCGCGGCGCGCAGCGCGTCGAGCGTTTCCATGAGAATGGCGCGACGCTGGACGTTGACGAAAGCCATGGCCTGCCGCACGCGTTCGCGCATGTTCGGTGGCGTCGTGTCGTCGCTGAGCCAGAGGCCGCGCTCTTGCGCGGCGGAGATTGCGCCGAAATACTGGATCGTCGCCTCGCGCACGCGACCTGCTCGCTCGTGGATATCGGCCAGGTGAAGCCGCGCACGGAACGCTTTCGGGTCGATTTCGACAACGCGCAGAAAAGCATCGGCCGCCGTCTCGGTTTGCCCGCTGGCCAACCGCGCCAGCCCGAGCGTCCGCCAAATATCCTTGTTGTGCGCCTCGCGCACGAGTGCGCGTTCGAGCATCATCACCGCGCCGGAACTGTCGCCGCGAAGCAATGCCTGCTGCGCCAAATGGAGCAAGGCCTCCGGATGATCCGGATCGAGCTTGAGCGCCTCCGCATACGCGGCCATGGCGCGGTTTTGATGTTCGGCCCGTACCGCGTCGCGGGCACGCTGCAAATGCGCTTCAAGCTGCGTGTTCACTTCCGCGGTATTCACGTTGCGCCCTTTGCGGAGCGACCGAAACGGACCTGCGTCGCCTCGTCGCTGCGCCCGAGTTTGTCCAGCAGCGCAGCCAAGGTGGGGCGCAGCAGATCGGCATCGGGCGACTGCTTGAGTCCGTTCTGAAGGTAGGCGGCGGCGGCCGGAATATCGCCCAGCTTCTCCATACACCACGCGCAGGCGTTGATCGCGCCGGCGTGCGTCGGGTCGATTTCAAGTGCGCGTTTGTAGAACTTCAACGCCTTCACCGTTTGCCCGTGTTTGCGCGCGATGTCGCCAAGCCCGGCACTGGCGCCGAAGCCTTGCTTGCCTTCGGCGAGCAATTCGGCGAATCCCTCGCGGGCAAGTTCGTCCTTGTCTTGGCGCATGCGCGAACGCGCCAGAAACAGTTTGACCGTGCTCGCTCGCGGCTGCATGCGCAACGCGTTGGAGAAGGCCTGTTCGGCGAACGCGAAATTTTCCGTGGCGAACAGACTTTGCCCAAGCGCGGTCTGGATCGCGGCATCCTCGGGTTTGAGTTCCGCCGCGCGCGCGAGGAACTTCGACGCCGTCGCCGCCTCGTTGCGCGCGAGGTAGACATTGCCGAGACCGAGCAAAATCAACGGATCTTCGTGTTCGAAGATATCGGTCGCGCGGCGACCGATCTTGAAGCGACTTTCGGCCGCGTCGATATCGCCGTCGCGCAATTGCAGATGGCCGAGCACGCTGTGCGCTTCGACCAGATTCGGGTCGAGTTCGAGGGCGCGCAGGAACGCGCCGCGCGCGGCCTCGTCCTGCCCGATTTCGAGCAGAACGCCGCCGAGCGAGAGGTGAAGGCGCGCGACGTCGGGAGCGAGCTGTACGGCTTTCAACAACGGCTCCATCGCCGCCGCGCTGTCGCCACGCTGGTGCAACAGCACGCCGAGCAAATGCCAGGCTTCGACGTCGTCCGGCGAGGCGGCAAGGTGATCGCGATAAGCGCGTTCGGCGGCGGCGATGTCGCCGGCGCGATGCAGGGCGAGAATGTCGTCAAGCGTCATGGCAATGGGGCTGGCTTGTGGAACAAGCCGCCATGATAGGCGAAACGCCGCGATCAATCGCGATTGCAAAGATGCGCGTGCAGGCGATCGACGAGGAAATCCTCGGCCCAACTACCCAAACCGGCATCGCGAATGAATCCGCAGTGCCCGCCATGGGAGGCAACGACGAGCTCGGTCGTCGGCGCCAGATGCAGCGCATGGAAATCCGCGATCGGGATGATCGGGTCGTCCGCAGCGGTCAGGATCGTCGCCGGCACGTCGAGCGCCGCCAGCGTGGCGCCCGCGATCGAATAGCCACGGAAGTAATTTTCCACGTTGTCGAAGTGCGTGTGGCGGGCGACGAGATCCGCGGTCACGTCGCGCAGAGTGCCGTCCAGTTGCGCGGGCGCGAACAGCTCCGTCTGCGGGAACAGTTTTTGTTTGCGCCGCAGCGAACTGCGCCACTTGCGCAGGAAGTACCACGAATAGGCGCGCGAGGATTCGATCGCGCGCATCGCTTCGCTCGGGTCGATCGGTGGGCACACCGCGAATGCCCAGGCCAGACGCAGCCCCACTTTCGACGCACGCAGGGCCACGCGCAACGCGAAGTTGCCGCCCAGCGAATAGCCGCCGACGATGAGAGGGCGTTCGGGAAACAACCTCGCCACTGCCTTCACCGCACCGACCACTTCGTCGATGCGACAGGAGTGAAACGGATCGCGATTCAAATGGTGGGTGTCGCCGTGATCGCGCAAATTCAAACGGAACACATCGCAGCCCACGTCGAGCAGTCGCGCGCCGGTGTTGAGCACGTAGGTCGACTTCGCACTGCCTTCCCAGCCGTGCAGAAGGACGACCAACGCGCGCGGCTGCGGCAGTGTGGTCTGCCGCGTGTGGAATCCCTGCAGGCGCACGCCATCGCCGCAATCCAGAAGGTGCTCGCGTGCGTCGCGCTCGATCCGCGCAATGCGGCGCCAGAACACCCAGCGTCGCAATGCGCTCGATGCGAGCACCGATTGCGCGTGCGGATTGCGCAACCAGGTGCGGGGTCGAAATGCCGACAAGTCGCTTGCGGCAGCGTGCGCCTTGCGCTCGTCCGGTACCGGCATGTCCATGCGTTATTCCTGACCCAGCGCACGCGCGATCCGCGCACGTGCCGCCTCGGCGATCTGGCGCCGGCCTTCTTCGCCGACGACCAATGGCTCCAGAAAATGCACTTCCGCCTCCCCGCTCGGCCCACCGAGCAGACGCACGACGTTGGCGAAAAAACTTTCCCGCGCCGCGAACGGCACGCTCAAGTCCATCTTGCCATGACGGCCATAGCGTAGCGCCACGGGTTGAATCGGCACGTGCGCATCGGCGGCCACCTGGAAAATGCGCGCGTGGAAGGTGCGCACCTGATCGCCCGGCCCGGTGCCGCCTTCGGGAAACACGCCCGCCGAGTCGCCTGCCGCGAGTTTTGTCACGACGCACTGCATGACCGCGCCAAGCGACTGGGTCGAACCGCGGCGGTGGTAGATCGTGCCGGCACGCGTCGCCAACCAGCCGACCAGCGGCCAGCGTGCGATTTCGCTCTTGGCGACGAAACTCATCATGCGCTGGCTGTGCATCAACTCAATGTCCATCCACGAAACGTGATTGGCGACGAACAAGGTCGCGCCGGGGAGCGGCTCGCCGATACGGCGAATACGAAACCCGAAGCGCCGGATCAACGCGCCCGACCACCAGCGCGTCGCCCAATGGTCGAGCCGTTCGTCGCCGACGCGCAGCCTGGCGCCCAGCGGCGAAAACACGAGCAGCACCATCGGTGGCGCAATCAGAACATGCAGCAACAACAACGGCACGCGCAGCAGATAACGCAAAGGGCGCAGCAGATCGCGTCGCGGCATGGCATTTTCGATCACGGCATTCATGGCGAGGCGATGGTAGTCAAGCGCACCGCGTATCGCCAGCGCGGCGGCGCGGGCGCGACAGAGCCGATTCAGCTTGTCGGGATCGCCTGCCTCGGCACGATCGCCACCGTCAAGCGCGCAATGCAGACGAGGTTGCCGCCTTCGTCCTCGATGCGGATTTCCCACACCTGCGTCGAGCGACCAATGTGCAGTGGCCGTGCGGTGCCGGTAACGATGCCGTTGGCCACCGCACGCACATGGTTGGCGTTGATGTCCAGACCGACCGCCCAGAGATCGGGATCGCAACTCAACATGGCGGCGTAACTGCCGAGCGTTTCCGCCAGCGCGATCGATGCGCCGCCGTGCAGGATGCCGTAAGGCTGATGCGTACGAGCATGCACGGGCATCGTGCCGCGCACGAAATCCTCGCCGATGTCGGTGATCTCGATGCCGAGTGTGGCGATCAACGTGTTCGCGTTGGCCTGCTTGATCGTGGCGAGATCGGGGCGGGTTTTCCACAAAGACATGCATGGCTCCTTGGTCTGCCGCACAACCCCGAAGGGTCGCGGCATGTAGTGGGCCACGCAACGGCGCGAGCCCGTGTGGTGGCTACGGTCGCGGCAGTATCAGCGTGGGCACGCCGTGCTCGCTGCGTTGTTCCACCACGCTGGCGCGCGTATCGAGCGGGCCGCGCAGTGCGTCCGGCAACGGTTCGGTCGGCTCGTTGCGCGCACTGCGCAACGCATTGCGGTAGGCGCACTGCGCGCCGACGTGATCGTCGAGGCTGACGCACGCGTCGGCATACGCTTCCCACAACGACGCATCCGCCGCGATGGCGAGGCCGCGGGCGAGATACTCACGCGCCTTGCCCCACAGCGTGTTTTGATTGCACAAGCGGCCCAGGGTCAACATCAAGCCGGCGCTGTTCGGCTGGCTGGCGATCCAGTCTTCGGCGCGGCGCAAACGCGCGGCGATATCCGAGGTGCCCAGTTCGCCATAGGCGCGCACGAGTCGTTCCGACCAGCCGCGCCGCAGCGCCGCTTCGAGTTCGCCCATGGCGGCGAGCGGTTGACCCAGCGCGGCCGCGCGCTTCGCATAGGCGATCACGACCGGTTCGTATTGTCGCTGCGCGCGACTCAAGCCAGACCAGATCGCATCGAGTGCGGTCGCGTCCGACGAATTCGCCAAGGCCGTGGCCAAGGTACCGGTTTCCAATTCGACGAACTCCGCCGGCGCAAGCGAATGCACCTTCGCCAGCGCCGACAATGCCGACAACGCCGCGCTCGCATCGCCACAACGCGACGCGGCTTCGATCAGATTGCCGAGCGCGGCGGGCGGCAGGGCGCCCTTCGTCGTCGCGGCTTTGAGCGTCGCCAAGGCTTCGTCGTTGCGCGCTCGATCGAGAAGAAAACGGGTGCGCAACACCAGCGTCGCTTGCGGCGCGAGGTCGGCCGCCGCATCGAGCGCGGCGCTCGCCTGCTCGGTATCGCCTTGTCGATGCGCGGATTGCGCGCGCACCAGCAGGGCCGGCGCCTGCAATGCGACGACATGCGCGGCGCGTTCGAGCGACGTCGCCGCCTGCGCATGGCGCCCTTCGACGGCAGCGAGCAGGCCTTCGGCAATGCGCTCGTGTCCGCGCCTGCGCACACGGCGGCGCCAGACGCGGCGCGGCCAGAACAGGGCGCGCAGCAGCAAGCTCGACAGCGCCCACAACAAGGCGGCAGCGAGCACGGCAAAAACCACGCTCGTCTCGATGCGCCAACCGGCGAAGCGCAAGCGCACATCGCCCGGATCGAGCGCCAACGCATGCCAGCCCCACGCCGCCACGACGGCGACGAGCAGTAGGGCAAGCACGCTGATCCACGCCCTCACGACTGCGCTTCCGCCGCTGCAGGCGCGAGCTTCTGCGGCACGGCGGATGCCGGCGTTTGCAGGCCGTGCGTCGCGCGCAAATTGCGCAACTCTTTCAGCGCGCTGCCGAGCGCGGTCGGTGTGGCCGGCGCGATCGTCGACTTCGCCATGACATCGAGCTGCGCGCGTGCCTCGCCGACCTCGGGCGAAGCGGCATCGAAATCGTGCGCGAGTTGCGCCCGTGCCGTCGCGATGGCGTGCTGCCACCGCGCCGGATCGCGCACGAGCAAGGCCGCCTGGGCATCGCGCAAGCTGGCATCGAGCAGCGTTCGCGCCAGTAGCGGATCGTCGTGCGCGAAGCGCGCAGCCGTATCGTCATCGCGGCGAATGCGGATGAATTCGCCGAAGATGCGCGCGAAACGCGACGTCGAAGCGGCTTCGCTGCCGCGCTCATCGCGTGCGCCAAGCGGAAAGACAGCGAGCGCTTCGCGCAGATGCGCAAGCTGCGCTTGCAACGTGGGGGGCGCAGTCGTTTGCAGCGCGCTCAATGCCGCCATCTCCGCTTCGACGCTCTGCCGTACCGAGGCAAACGCCGCATCGTTGGCCTGTACGAGTGCGGCATCGGCAAGCCGGTAGGCGGCCAGCGACGGCGCCGGATCGACGAACAACGCGTAACGTTCCTGCGCGAGCACGAGCAGCAGTTCGGCCTCGTTGAGCAACAGCGCATCGTGACCGCTCAGGCGCTTGTCGGCGAGATTGGCGATGGCTTCTTCGGACATGCGCGCACGTTCGGACAGTGCGAGAACCTGCGCGCGCAGCGATTCGTTGACGCGTGCCGCATCGTCCAGACGTGCGCGCAAGGCATCCGCTTCCTGTCGCGACGTCGCGACGCTGCCGCGCAAGGCGTCGACATCGCTGCGCAAGGCGGTGGCAAGGGATTCGGCGCTCGTTGCGCGTGCGCGATCGAGGCTCTGCCAATACCAGTAGCCGCCGCCCGCCGCGACGACCGCCGCCACGATCCACGCCATCCCGCCAAGGCGACGATGCGGCGGCTCGATCGTGCTCGTGCTCGGCGCCGGCAAGGCGGCGAGGGAATCCTGACTGTCGTGTTCGCTCATGACCGCATGCTATCCAAACGTTTCATCCGCTGCACGCAGAACGACGACGTGCGATCACAAACGATGCTGGGCCAGCGCGGTTACGGCGGCGGCAAGCATGGCATCCGCATTCGGCGATGCGGCGACATGCGTGCGCACGAATCCCGCCGCACGAGCCGCCTCGGCAAGCCGCAGGCTGCTGACGATACCGTCGCCGGCAGCGAGTTTCGCAAACAATGCCGGGGGCAAGTCGGCAGCGAGGCAAGCCAGCGCCTGCGCGCTCGACAGCAGCGTCAGGATCGGCGACGCGGCCCGATCGAGCGCGTCGAAATGACGCCGACTCCAGCGCGGCGCGGCGCGACGATAGACATGAATGCTTTGCAGCGTCGCTCCGCGTGCGCGCAAGGTCGTGGCAATCAGGTCGCGCCCGCCCGCAGCGCCGATCGACACCACCCGGCGACGCGAAACGTCTTGCAGCGCCGGCAAGGTGAGCAAGCCTTCGCTGTCCTGCCGCTCGATCGGCCAGACGACATCGCGCATGCCGTGTCGCGCCAGCGCCAGCGCGGTCGCACGCCCGACCGCACACACCCGCGTCGTGCGCGAAAAGCGCAGTCGGGGCAGTAAATCGAAGGCGTGGCGTACGGCATTGGGGCTGACGAAAATCGCGATGTCCGTCGTGCGCGCGTCGCGCAACGCTGCGCGCGCCGCATCGGCTTCGGCAACTCTGCGTATGGCGATGCCGGGCAAGACCAGCGTATTGCCGCCGAGTGCGCCGATGCGTCGCTTGAATGGCCCGGCCGCCGCCGCGGGCCGCGTGACGACCACGCTCGCGCCCAGCAACGGCGGCAATACGATCGGTTTTTGCGCTCGCCTGTTCGTCATGCGCCGACTTTAGCACCGCGCTTGATCGTATCGGTGCGACTGCGCACACTGTGCGCTTCGCGCTTGTTGTCGTCCTCGATGAAACCCGCCCTCGATACTGCCTTCGCCCACACACACCTCGACGTTTTGCTCGCCGCGATTCCGTTGGCGCAAACGATGCAAATCACCGTGCGCGACTACGACGGCGATGCGCTGACCCTCGCCGCGCCGTTGGCGCCGAACATCAACGACAAGGGTTGCGCTTTCGGCGGCAGCCTCGCCAGCGCGACCACCCTCGCCGGCTGGGGGTTGATCGCATTACGACTGAAGGCGCTGGACATGAACTGCGAGATTTACGTGCAGGACTCGACCATCCGCTACCTCGCGCCGGTATGGGGCGACCTGATCGCCACGGCACGACTGGACGAGGGCGAATCCTGGGACGACTTCCTCGCCGCACTGAATGCTCGCGGCCGTGGTCGCCTGCGCACGCGCTGCCGCGTGGCGGGCGAAGGCGACGCGCAGGCCTGCACCCTCGACGCGCGCTTCGTGGCGATCCGCCATGCGAAATAGACCTGCCGGCGCGTTTACAATGAACGCTGCCGTCATTCGGAATTCCGCCATGCTGCGTCTTGCCGTTTTGTCGCTTGCGCTGTGCCTCCTCGCGGGTTGCTCGGCGCCGAACTCCAAAGGCGATCTGCTCAACGCCACCCTGGAAAGTTATGCGGCGACGATTCGCTGGGGCAATCTGGAGGATGCGGCGTCCTATATCGATCCGGAAACGCTCAAGCTGCATCCGCTGTCGAGCGTCGATCTGCAACGCTTTCAGCAGGTTCGCGTGAGCGGCTACACCGCGCAGCCGGCGCGCCCGCTCGGCGAGGGCGTCGTTGGCCAGACCGTCGAAATCGTGCTGACCAACAACAACACGCAGACCGTGCGCAGCGTGCTCGATCGCCAACGCTGGCGCTACGACGAAAAGAGCAAGCGCTGGTGGCTGGTCAGCGGCTTGCCCGACATCACCCAGCGCTGATCCGCCCGCCGGCTTTGCTTGCCGGCGCGCGCTGGCGGATAATCCGCGCCCGCATTCGACGGCACCTGCCACGCGCCATGTCCGACATTCTCCACCGCCTGCCGGAATTTCTCGGCCACCATCTCATTCTCGCCGTGCTTCTTGCGGGTGTGCTCGCCGCCTTGATCGGCAACGAAATTTCGCAGTTGTTTCGCGGCTACCGCGAACTGACGCCGGCCGCGCTGACGCATCTCATCAACCGGGACAACCCGCTGCTCGTCGACCTCTCGGCGGCACCCGATTTCGACAAGGCCCACATTGCCGGCGCGCGCAATGTGCAAATGAGCCAGTTCGATCCGGAAAACAAGGACTTGGCGCCAGTAAAGGATCGCCCGGTTGCGGTCTATTGTCGCGCCGGAACCACCTCCTCGCAGGCCGCAGCGAAACTGGTCAAGGCCGGTTTCAAGCAGGTGTATTGGCTCGGCGGGGGCCTGGCCGCATGGCGTGAAGCCAATCTGCCGGTTGCGAAAGGCCGCAGCGGCGCGTAGTGCCACCGCAGGCGAGGGGGAACCTGCGCCGAAGGTCATGGTGCGTCGGTCGCGTTGCCATGCGATAATCCGCGTCCTTTCGCGATGACGGGCGCCTTCCGCCCGCGTGTCGGAGTCCGACTCGGGGCTGCGGTTGCCCCGATCGAAACGGGCGAATGCATCGCGACCGCCGGCGATCACAAGGAGCCACCGCAACTTTCGCGGTCGCTTATTTTTCAATGTTTTTTTTGGAGCCATCGAGATGACTGAAGAGACTTCCACCAACGGCGCAGGTCAGGCCGGCGCGCAACTGCAATTGCAGAAGGTTTACGTCAAGGACGCTTCGTTCGAAGTACCTTCGGCGCCGCACATCTTCCAGGAGCAGGGCCAGCCGCAAGTGCAGCTCAACCTGGAGCAGAAAGTCGGCGCGTTGGCGCCAGACGTCTACGAAGTCGTGCTCACGGTCACCGTCACCTGCAAGCTCGAAGAGAAGACCGCCTACCTCGCCGAAGTTCAGCAAGCCGGCGTATTCGGCGTGCTCGGTTTCGATGACGCCTCGCGCGACGCGGTGTTGGCAACCTACTGCCCGAACGTGCTGTTCCCTTATGCGCGCCAGATCATCTCCGATCTGGTACAGAACGGCGGCTTCCCCCCGTTCCTGTTGCAACCGATCAACTTCGACGCACTGTACGCCGATCAACAGCGCCGTCAGGTCGAAGGCCAGGGTTTGTCGGGCAACGCGTAATTCGCACGCTCGCCTCTGCTCGGCAATGCGCGATAACACCACCGTTGCGGTGCTCGGTGCGGGTTCGTGGGGCACGGCGCTCGCCGCCGTGCTTGCCCGCAACGGCGTCGCCACGACCCTGTGGGGTCGCGATGCGCCAGCGCTCGCGGCGATGCAGACGACGCGACGCAACGTCCGCTACCTGCCGGAGATGGAACTGCCGGCAAGCTTGAGCTATGCGGCCTCCCTCGCCGCCGCCGTGCGCGGCGCGCAGGCGTTGCTCATCGTCACACCGAGCCATGCGTTTGCCGAATTGATCAACCTGATCGCCGCCGATGTGGCGCCGGGCACGGGCGTCGCCTGGGCGACCAAAGGGTTCGACCCTGCCTCCGGGCGCTTCCTGCACGAGATCGTCGCCGAACGCTTGCCGGGCTTGCCGGCCGCGATCGTCACCGGCCCTTCGTTCGCGCGCGAAGTCGCGCAGGGCTTGCCGACGGCAGTGACCGTGCATTCGGCGACGGAATCCTTTGCGCAAACCATCGCACAGCGGCTGCACTCCACGCACTTTCGCGCCTACACCGGCAACGATGTGATCGGCGCCGAACTCGGCGGCGCGATGAAGAACGTGCTCGCCGTCGCCACCGGCGTCGCCGACGGCATGCAGCTTGGTCTGAACGCGCGTGCAGGTCTGATTACGCGCGGGCTCAACGAGATGCTGCGTCTCGGCGCTGCGATCGGGGCGCGACCGGAAACCCTGATGGGCCTCGCCGGCCTTGGCGATCTCGTGCTCACCTGCACGGGCGATCTCTCGCGCAATCGTCGTCTTGGCCTCGCGCTCGGTCGCGGCACCGGCCTCAAGGAAGCGGTCGCGCAGATTGGCCAGGTCGTCGAGAGCATCGAGACGGTCGACACAGTGATGCGCCTGGCGAACGCGCACGCTATCGAGCTGCCGATATCCCGTGGCGTGCAACGTGTGTTGCATGAGGAAATCACGCCCGCCGAAGGTTTGCGCGAACTGCTCGCGCGCGAACGCAAACCCGAATATCCCGTCTAGGAAAGCTACGCGCCCCTGTCGAACAGCATATGGAAACCATCGGCACTGAACCAGGCCGTGTCAGAGCCTACTTCCGCGGCCCTCTCGTCCAATATGCCGCTCGATACTGCTTTTTGCCTCGATGAAGTGCAGCACAGGCTGCCTGCTGGCCATATCGCGCAAGGCGAGCTAGTGTTTTTGTACGCCCCTGTCCACTGACGTGTCACCGGGCGGCGGTGTTGCATTTGATTGCTCGGTCTTGGCACTCGCCTTGTCTTGCGGCGCGACCGCCCCGACCGTCACCGTGGCTTTCCACTCACGATCGCGGCTGGCGAAATACTGGCTCGGCTCCCAATTTTCCTTGGCGTAGATGTCGCCGCCGCAACCGGCTTGCGGCATGGTTCGCCCGCCGATGACGAGCGCAGGGCCGCAATCGGCCTTGGTAGCGAGGTGGTTCACGCCGGAATCGAATCCGGTGTGCGAGCCGGTCATTTGCATCTGCCCCTGGCGCAACTGCAAGATCATGCGCGGCTTGGCGGCGGCATCGCCATAGCGTTCGGCGAGCGTTCGGCGGGCTTCCAACGCCCGCGCAAGCTGCTCGGGCGACAGTTGGGCCTTGAGGCCATCGCGCGTGGCGGCAAATTCGGGGTAGTCGCGTTCGGCGGCGAGATCGAGCCAGGCATAGGCCGTGATCGGATCTTTGCCGACGCCTTCGCCGTTCAGATACATCAGGCCCAGACAAAGTTGCGAGAGTTTGTCGGCGTAGTAGGCGCCGACTTCGAAGTATTTCAGGGCGCCGGCGTAATCCTTGTGTGCGTAGCGGCGCATGCCCGCCGTCATGCCGAACAGGTCTGGGTGAAACCAGGTCGAGGTGTTTGCCATCGCCCTCAGCGCTTTCTGCACACCCGGGTCATCGAGCGGGTCGTCGCCCGCGTGCGCCAGGGGAACCAGCAGCATTGCGGTGATTGCGATGCCGCCCAGTCGTCTTGCCCACCTTCCACCCATCGTCTCTCTCCTGAGCTTGCCTTTTGCAAAGGCGGTAACCGTTGCCCCCAGTCTGTGCGACGCACGGGTACGCGCACCAGTGCCTGAAGGCACGGTGCCGGCGCGAAGGACCACAGGTCGACCGCCCCGCTCAGCCAAAGCCCACGGCCCCGCCGGCACTTCCGCTGCCAGAGGCGTGGATAAAGTCTATACTGCACCGCGTCAAATTCTTGCACGAATCGCCCGTGAATGCCCCTTCCGTCGCCGTCGATACCCCTCCTCCCTCACCCGAGTCCCCGGTGGCGGCCGCTGCGTCAGGCACGGCACTGGGCGTGCTCGCGACGGTCAGCCTGTCGCACTTTCTCAACGATCTAATCCAGTCCTTGTTGCCGTCGATTTATCCGATTCTCAAGAGCAATTACGCGCTCGATTTCGGCCAGATCGGGCTGCTCACGTTCACGTATCAAGTGACCGCTTCGCTGTTGCAGCCGCTGGTGGGCACCTATACCGATCGACGACCGCTGGCATTCTCGCTGCCGATCGGCATGAGCTTCACCCTGTTCGGGCTGCTGCTGCTGTCGCGCGCCGCCTCGTTTCCGATGCTGCTGCTGTCCGCCGCGTTGATCGGTACGGGTTCGTCGATCTTCCATCCCGAATCCTCGCGCATCGCGCGCCTGGCCTCGGGCGGACGACACGGCTTTGCGCAGTCGGTCTTCCAGGTCGGCGGCAATCTCGGTTCGGCACTGGGGCCGCTGCTCGCCGCGTTCGTGATTCTGCCGCACGGGCAAGGCGCGCTGGCCTGGGTGTCCGTGCTCGCTTTCGTCGGCATCGCCCTGCTGACGCGCGTGGGTTTCTGGTACGCGACCCGGGTGAAGCCGAAAGCCGCGCGCATCGCCGCAGCGGCCTCCAACGTCCCCCGGCAACGCGTGCTCGTCGCCATCGCCGTGCTGCTGGCGCTGATTTTCTCGAAGTATTTTTATCTGATCAGCCTGTCGAACTACTACACCTTCTACCTGATGGAAAAATTCCATCTCGATACGGGCGATGCGCAAATTCATTTGTTCTATTTTCTCGGTGCCGTTGCCGCCGGTACGCTGGCCGGCGGCCCGATCGGCGACCGCGTCGGGCGCAAGTGGGTGATTTGGGTGTCGATTCTCGGCGTGCTGCCGTTTTCGCTGCTACTGCCGCACGCAAACCTGTTTTGGACCAGCGTGCTCAGCGTCGTCATCGGCCTGATTCTGTCGAGCGCGTTTTCGGCGATCCTCGTGTACGCGACCGAGCTTCTGCCCGGCAACGTCGGCATGGTGGCCGGCATGTTTTTCGGTTTCGCCTTCGGCATGGGCGGCATCGCCGCCGCCGTGCTCGGCGAGGTGGCGGATCATCGCGGCATCGAATACGTGTACCGGATTTGCGCATGGCTGCCGGCGATCGGATTGCTGACCGTGTTCCTGCCGAACCTGCATCGCCGCGACCACGCCTGAACGGTCGCGGAGGCGCGGGGCTGCGCGTGGATACGTCGGCGATTTCGCCGCATCGCACTCTCGTTTAGAATCGCGCCGTATCGCACGGAGAATTCGCACCGATGCCGCACGAATCGCTCGTCTACTCTCAAGCTTTTGCCATTCGCGAAGCCGACCGTCTCCCTCTTGCATGCGGCGCGGCACATCTCAGGCGACGGCTCGTCGTTGCGATCGGCACCATCGTCATCGCATTGGTCGTCACCCCATTGGCCGCAGCAGGCGTCGACACTGCCACGGCGACCGACGGCAGCTCGCCTCCCTCCGCGTCCCAGGAAGCCCCCGTACGGTTGCGAAAAGCGACACCGGTCGAGTTGCAACGACTGGCGGAAAAAACCGCGTTTCAGCGCGGTCAATTCGTGCGCGAGGCGCTCGGCATGAGTCTGACCATTCCGCGCGAAATGCATCTGCTTGCCGGGGCGGATGCGCGCAAAGCAGACATGGCGCTTCGCGGTGAGGACGATCCTCAGTTGATCGGCTGGATGACCGATGTGCACAAGACGCTGACCGATTCCCCCCTGCGCCCCATCCGCATTCGCTGGCGGCATGACGGCCTGGTTCCGCTGAATCCGGCGCCGTTCGACCCGCAGCAGTTGCTCGAAGCGGCGCGCACGCAGGCACGCGTGCCGCGTTTGTCCGGCAGCGAGGGCCAACTGGTCGGCTACGACAGCGCCCCGGTGCGCGAGGATTCGCTCGTGTTCTGGAGCGAGGAACGTCGGCCAGACGGCGCCAAGGCCGGCGTCCACGATTGTCACGTTCTGCGACTGGCGCGCAAAGGCGTACTCGAGCTGAGTATCGTCGGGGTCGACGCGCTCACCGCCAAAACCTGCCTGACCGAACTGCGCACTCTCGCAGCCAGCGTGCGCTTCATGCCGAAGCAAGACTATCCTGCCGTTCCCGGTGGCGAGCCGAAAGCCGCCTACTCACTCGGCGCCCTGATCGCACAAACTCAGTAGTCGCGAGTCGAACGACCGTTCGCGGCGTCGGGTCGGCACGCAGTGGTAAACTTGCGCGTTCGAAACCCGCTGTGAGCAAGGTCATCATGTCCGTCCCAGCCACCCAGCTCGACCTCGGTTACACGCTCGAGGACAAATACACGCGCACCCAGGGCCGCATTTATCTGTCCGGCGTACAGGCGCTGGTGCGTCTGCCGCTGATGCAGCAAATGCGCGACCGCGCCGCCGGTTTGAACACGGCAGGCTTCATCTCCGGCTACCGCGGCTCGCCGCTCGGCGGTTTCGATCTGGAATTGTGGAAGGCGAAGAAGCACCTCAAAGCGTCCAACATCGAATTCCAGCCGGGTCTGAACGAGGACCTCGGCGCGACGATGGTTTGGGGAACGCAACAAACCAACCTGTTTCCCGGCGCGAAGGTCGATGGCGTGTTCGCGATGTGGTACGGCAAAGGCCCGGGCGTGGACCGCTCCGGCGACGTGTTCAAACACGGCAACGCAGCCGGCACCTCGAAACACGGCGGCGTGCTGGCGTTGGCCGCCGACGACCACGCCTGTCGCTCGTCCACGCTGCCGCACGGTTCGGAACTCGAATTCGTCAGCGCGATGATGCCGATTCTCAATCCGGCCGGCGTGCAGGACATCCTCGACATGGGCATGCTCGGCTGGGCCATGTCGCGCTTCACCGGGCGCTGGGTCGGCTTCAAGACGATCGCCGAGACGGTCGAATCCTCGGCCAGCGTCAACGTCAACCCGCATCAGCTCGACATCGTCGTGCCGGGCGACTTCGTCATGCCCGAAGGCGGCTTGAGCATTCGCTGGCCGAATACGCCGCTCGATCAGGAAATGCGTTTGCACAAATACGCGGTCGATGCCTCGCAAGCGTTCGCACGCGCCAACCGAATCGACCGCATCGTCATCGATTCCCCACGCGCACGTCTCGGCATCGTCACCACAGGCAAGAGCTATCTCGACGTGCTGCAAGCGCTCGAATATCTCGGCATCGACGAAAAAATGGCCGCCGACATCGGCATTCGCGTGTACAAAATCGGCATGACCTGGCCGCTGGAACCGGTCGGCATCCGCGATTTTGCCAACGGCCTGGAAGACATCATCGTCGTCGAAGAGAAGCGCTCCTTCCTCGAATCGCAGATGAAGGAATACATGTATAACTGGCCGACGCGACCGAGCGTGGTCGGCAAGCACGACGAAGAAGGCAACTGGATTCTGCCTTCCACCTCCGAGCTGACCCCGGCGATGATCGCGCTGGTCATCGCCAAGCGCCTGTCGCGTTTCTTCTCCAACGACACGATCAAAGCGCGCGTCGCCTGGATCGAGGCGAAAGAAAAAGAACTGACCCTGCCACGCGCGAATTTCCCGCGCGTGCCGCACTACTGTTCCGGCTGCCCGCACAACACCTCGACCGCCGTGCCCGAAGGTTCGCGCGCGCTCGGCGGCATCGGCTGCCACTACATGGTCACCTGGATGGATCGGCGCACCGACACCTTCACCCAGATGGGCGGCGAAGGCGCAACCTGGTGCGGCCAGGCGCCGTTCACCGAGACGCAGCACGTATTCCAGAATCTTGGCGACGGCACGTATTTTCATTCCGGTTCGCTCGCCATCCGTCAGGCGATCGCGGCCAAGGTCAACATCACCTACAAGATCCTGTACAACGATGCGGTCGCGATGACCGGCGGCCAACCGGTCGATGGCAAGCTCTCGGTGCCCGACATCGCCAACCAGATGCGTGCCGAGGGCGTGCAGACCATCGTCGTGATGAGCGATGAAATCGAAAAATGGTCCAAGCGCGAGTTGTTCCCGCGCGATGTCGAGTTCGTCTCGCGCGACGAATTCGATGCCGTGTCCAAGCGTCTGCGCGAGGTGCCCGGCGTCTCCGTGCTGATCTACGATCAAACCTGCGCCACCGAAAAACGCCGCCGGCGCAAGCGTGGCAAGCTCGAAGATCCCAAAAAGCGCGTGTTCATCAACTCGCTGGTGTGCGAAGGCTGTGGCGACTGCGGCAAAAAATCGTTCTGCGTGTCGGTGCTGCCGAAAGAAACCGAGTACGGGCGCAAGCGCGAGATCGACCAATCCAATTGCAACAAGGATTTTTCCTGCGTCAAAGGCTTCTGCCCGAGTTTCGTCACCGTGCACGGCGGCAGCCTGAAAAAGCGCAAGCCAGGAGGAAACAAAGTGGATTTCTCCACTTTGCCGCAACCCGTTTTCGCCAGCGATTTGTCGCAACCGTGGAACATCCTCGTCACCGGCATCGGCGGCACGGGCGTCGTCACCATCGGCGCCTTGATCGGCATGGCCGCGCATCTGGAGTCCAAAGGCGCCACCGTGCTCGACCAGACCGGCCTCGCCCAGAAAGGCGGCGCGGTGACTTGCCATCTGCGCATCGCCAAATCGCCGGTCGACATCAACGCCGTGCGCATCGCCGCGGGCGAAGCCGACCTCGTGCTCGGCTGCGACATGGTCGTGGTCAACGATTATTGGGCGCTGTCGAAAATTCGCGCCAAACGCTCCCACGTCGTGCTCAATACGTATGAGGCGATGCCGGGCACGTTCACCACCAAGCCGGACATGCAATTCCCCGCCTTGCAGATCGTCGACGCCGTCGGCACGGCGCTGGACGGCGACAAGCCGGAATTGGTCGATGCCACCGACCTCGCCACCAAACTGCTCGGCGACTCGATCGCCAGCAACCTGTTCATGCTCGGTTACGCCTGGCAGAAAGGCTGGGTGCCGATTTCCGAAGCGGCGCTGATGCGCGCGGTAGAACTTAACGGCGCCGCGATCGAGATGAACAAGACCGCATTCAATTGGGGACGCCTCGCGGCGGTCGACATGAACAAGGTGAAGGAAGCCGCGAACGGAACGACCTCGCGCACACTGGCGCAATCGATCGCCGCACCGCTCGACGATGCCGCACTCAGCGCGAACCTGGACGAACAGATCGCCCGTCGCATTGCCTTCCTCACCGACTACCAGGACGCGGCCTACGCTGCGAAGTACAAAGCGCTCATCGACAAAGTGCGCAACCGCGAACAGGCGAAGGCGCCGGGGCAAACCGCGTTGACCGAAGCAGTCGTCCGCTACGCCTTCAAGTTGATGGCCTACAAGGACGAGTACGAAGTCGCGCGCCTGTACACGGGCGGCGAGTTCAAGAAGCAGATCGAAGCCACCTTCGACGGCGACTACAAAGTTCATTTCAACCTCGCTCCGCCGAGTTTGGCGAAACGCGATGCCGACGGCCATCTGATCAAGCGCGAATTCGGCCCGTGGATGTTCCGTGCCTTCAAGCTGCTGACGAAGTTCAAGGGGTTGCGTGGCGGCGTGTTCGACATCTTCGGCAAGACCGCCGAGCGCAAGATGGAGCGCTACCTGATCGACGAATATTTCGCCACGCTCGATGAGCTGCTGACGAAACTCGATCGTGAAAACCTGAAACTCGCCGTCGACATCGCCTCGATTCCCGAGCAAATTCGCGGCTACGGCCACATCAAAGAGGCCAACTTCGCCATGGCCGCCACGCAACGCGAGACGCTGCTCGCAGCATGGCGCAAGAGCGTACCGGTCGCTGCGGCGGCGTGAGGCACGCCGCCTTCCAGTCGACCGCTTTGCCATTGAACCGCGTCAACCAACGCAGGCTTGCCGCGTTGGAAGGCAGGGCACGAGCGCGCTGTTTCGCGCGGTTGCAACGTTCGTCCATTCATGGCATACCCCCGGCGGGGTGTCCGCGGATCGTGGGGTTTTTCATTGGGGTGCCGTGTTTTGTCGGGAAATTTTTCTTATTCCACTTCACCCGCATTTTTCAATGCGTCTTGGCAACAACGCAGTATCCTTGAGCGTGCTGTCGCTCCGCTCGAAGCGGGCGAGGGCGACCGTGCAAAGCGCATTCTGAGCGAGCTGCGCCCGCAGTCGATCGGTAGCGCCGAGGAGGCGCGAATCGCCACCGAGATGTTGCTCGACGTGCATTCGCTCGATGCCGCGCTCGACGCCGCACAGCGTGCGGCCGAACTCGATCCGCATCATCCGGATACCATCGACCTGCTCGCCGAATGCCGCTATCGGATCGACCTGCCGAAAACCCGGCAGGCCGATGCAGAGGCCGTGCGTGCCGCGCTCGATCGCGTGAATGCGTGTGCGTCGGTCGCGCAACCAGGTCCGGATCGCCGCATCCACATCGTCTGTAAACTCGATACCTTGGGCGGCACCGAACGCCGTGCGCTCAACCTCGCGCGATTGTTGTCGTCACATGTGAACGTAACGCTTTGGTCCACCCATCCTGCGCACCCCATGCACGCGCTGCAACACGATATCCGATTGATCTCGCCGGATGCTGCACCATCGGGCGGCACGTTGGCTGTGATCGGCACCTATTTTCCGTGCGGCGACTGGTTGGAGCGTGCTCCCTTCGAGCGAGTGATCGTCTGCCATAATCTCGTCGAGCAGAGTCGACGCTTGATCGAACGCCTGGAGCAGATCGAGAAGAATCCTGCGCACCCGGAAGTGCGACTCACGTTTCCCTCACGCATGTTCCGCGAGATGTATCGATTGCCCGGCCTGGTCGAATATTCGCCGGTAGATCTCGACTATTTTCATCGCGCAGCGGCATACTCGGATCGCACATCGGACCTCGCCATCGGCCGACACGGGCGAGCCTTCAGTCTGAAATATCACCCGAATTCGGCGGCCTTCTTCCGCGTTCTGCTCAAGCGCGGGTACCGCGTAAGATTGCTCGGCGGCGCACCGATCGAACGCACGTTCGCCAACGATACCGGAGCCAAGCCGGAGTTTCTCGCGGTAGGCGCGCTTGACTCACGCGACTTTCTCGCCGACCTCGATATCTTTGTTTACCGCAAGCATCCGCAATGGGTGGAAACCGGCGGCTCCGTGATCCTCGAAGCCATGGCGATGGAGTTGCCGGTCGTCGTTTTTCCCGAAGACTGCGGTTGCGCGGAGTTGATCGTGCATGGCGAGAACGGCTTCCTCGCATCCAGCGAGGCCGAGGCCTTCGACCTCATCGAACGCCTGCGCGCCGACCCTACCCTGCGCCGGCGTATCGGCGCGGCCGCACGCCAGACCTTGATCGACCTGCAGGCGCAGCAGGAATCCGAAATCATCGAGTACTACGGGAATCCTCCGAAGAGTAGCTGACGCCAGATCACGGTTTTCTGCCTTCGGGACTTCTTCATGAAACCAAAGGCGTCTCGCGCTTCATGCGCCGCCAGCGAAGCCCTGTTGTCGCCACGCCTCGTAAACGACGACGGCAACCGCATTCGACAGATTCAGGCTTCGGTTGTCCGGCCGCATCGGCAAACGCAGAATCTGTTGCGGCGGCAGCGTGTCGAGCAACGCTTGTGGCAGCCCACGCGTTTCCGGGCCGAACACGACGGCATCGTTGTGACCAAAATCCGCATTCGTGTACAGCGTGCGACCGCGGGTGGACAACGCGAACAAACGTGCGGGTTCGACCGCCGCAACGAAGGCATCGAGACTCTCGTGCACGGCGATCGCGGCGAACTCGTGATAGTCGAGTCCGGCACGACGCAACTTCGCATCGTCAAGCTCGAATCCGAGTGGTCGGATCAAGTGCAGGCACGCGCCCGAGTTGGCGCAAAGACGAATCGCGTTGCCGGTATTCGGCGGAATTTCCGGCTGATACAGAACGACATGCAGCATGGGGCAATTATTTCGCGCGCATCGCCTCGGTGACAAGCACGCCCTCGTCTATCGCGCCCTCGGCATATCGCCCGTTGCAGCGACGCGGCCTTCGGTGGGAACGCGACGGATCCGCCCGCGCCGACAGACGCAAAGGGTCGCCCCGCCATAGTCAACTGCACATCGACTCAGCGCGAAGCGCGCTCGATGTCCTTGGCTGTCGGTTGGGCGCCAACGGCAATGGGCGTACCCACACGTACGTGCGCAATGCGACTTTCCTCGCTCGCATTCGCATCGGGTGCCGTGATCAAAATACGCGTGTGCAACACCGTCGTGTCGCCAAGCTCACTCAGCGGTTGCGCGCGGGTCAACGCGGCAAAGCCGAACGCCGCGAACACGGCAAGTATGGTGAGAGTGGATTTGATCTGCGTGCTGAGGCTCATGATGGGGTCCTTCTTCCGTCGTGTGATGGTTGTTTGCCGGTGCGCCGGAAAGCGAACGTCCTGTGTCGATCGGGACGGCTATGGAAAATTTCGCCGTCATCCCGTGAAACGGGCGGATCGTGATCACGCGGTCCGTATATCGGCCCGGCTCGCGCACCCATGGCAATTGGTGCGTCGCATCATACGAGGGTTCGCCTGAACAAATGCATACTTTTTAGTTCAATAATTGAGTCGTCGAATTATTATTTTAATTTCAATGGGTTATGAAGACATCCCTGTCATTGGTGAATGGCAACGCTCACCCTTTGCTACCCTGACTTTCGGCCATTGTTCCAGGCAACCTTTCTCGGCTAGGCTGAGCGATTGGACTCTGCTTGGAGATTAATGATGCCCACCGTCGCACCGCGTTCCACTCTTGCCCACAGCTCGCTTCGTTCCCGTCTGTTCCGGACAGGTGCGCTGGCCTTGGCCGTCGCCGTCGCCGGCTGCGCAAGCGCGCCGTCGGCGCACGACGTCAAACCCGCTCCCGCAGCCCAGACCGCCAGCCCGATGATCGATATTCCGTTCACCAAGCTTCAACTCGACAACGGTCTGACCGTGATCGTGCATGAGGATCACAAGGCCCCTGTCGTCGCCGTGTCGATCTGGTACCACATCGGTTCGGCCGACGAACCCGCTGGCAAGACCGGCTTTGCGCATCTGTTCGAGCACTTGATGTTCTCTGGCTCGGAGAACCACAAGGGCACCTATTTCGCCCCGTTCGAGAAAGCCGGCGCCACCGGCATGAACGGCACGACCTGGTTCGATCGCACCAATTATTTCGAAACCGTGCCGACCACCGCGCTCGACATGGCGTTGTGGATGGAATCCGATCGCATGGGGCATCTGCTCGCAGCGATCGGCAAGAACGAACTCGACACACAACGTGGCGTGGTGCAGAACGAAAAGCGTCAGGGCGAGAATCGCCCCTACGGCCGTGTCGATCAGAACATCCTGTCCAACGCGTTTCCGGAAAATCATCCCTATCAGCACGACACGATCGGTTCGATGGCCGATCTCGATGCGGCGTCGCTGGAGGACGTGAAGAACTGGTTCCGCGCCAACTACGGCGCCGCAAATACGACGCTCGTGCTTGCCGGCGACATCACGCCTGCGGTGGCGAAGGAAAAGGTGCAGAAATATTTCGGCGACATTCCGGCCGGCCCGCCCGTGCCGCGACAGCAGCCGTGGGTTGCGGCGCGCGATACGTCCACGCGCGGCACGCAATCCGACCATGTCGCGCAGGTGCGTATCTACCGTGAGTGGAACGTGCCGCAACTCGGTGCGCCGGATAACCCGTTGCTCGACATCGCCGCCAATGTGCTGGGCGGCGGCAAAACCTCGCGTCTGTACCAACGACTGGTCTATCAGGACAAACTCGTCGACGATGTCTCGGTCGAAAACCAGACCTTCGCCCTGGCCAGCCAGTTCGTACTCAGCGCCGACGTGAAAAAGGGCGTGGATCCTGCCAAGGTCGAAGCCGCCATCGCCGAGGAATGGGCAAGATTTCTCAAAGACGGCCCGACTGCCGACGAGCTCGCGCGTGCTCAAACCTCGATCCGCGCCGGCTTCATCCGTGGCTTGGAAGAAGTGGGTGGTTTCCGCGGCAAAGCGGTGATCCTCGCTCAAAGTCAGGTCTATCTCGGCGATCCGGCCGCATACAAGAAGGACCTCGAACGCGCTGCGGCGGCGACGCCCGCGTCGGTGCTCGAAGCGGCGCGCAAGTGGCTCACCCGGGGCGACTACACCCTGACGGTCGTGCCGGCCAAGCCGGGCTCCGATCTCGCCGCCGAAGACAAAGCCGTCAAGGGTTTGCCTGCACGCGAGGGCAAGCCCGCCCCCGTGATGCCGCCTGCGAAAAACTACACCACGGACAAGAGCGATATCGACCGCAGCAAAGGCGTGCCGGACGTCGCCCAGTTCCCCGAGCTGAGCTTCCCGACCGTGCAGCGCGGCAAACTCAAGAACGGCATCGAGGTCGTGCTTGCCGAGCGTCACACGATTCCGGTCACGCACGTTCTGATGCAATTCAACGCCGGCTACGCTGCCGATCACGGCAACAAACTCGGCACGGCCAGCTTTGTCAGCGCGATGCTGGATGAAGGCACGAAGAATCTCGACTCGATCGACATCGCCAAACGTCGCGAAAGCCTCGGTGCGATCATCCATTCGGGCACCGGCCTCGACACCTCGAACGTCAGCCTCAATGCACTCGACTCGAACCTGGCTTCCTCGATCGACCTGTTCGCCGACGTGGTGCGCAACCCGGCGTTCCGCGACGCCGATCTCGAACGCATCCGCGCGCAATGGCTGGCCAGCATCGCGCAGGAGAAAACGCAGCCGCAAGGCATGGCGTTGCGCACCTTGCCGCCGCTGCTGTACGGAAAGGACCACGCCTACGGCATTCCGTTCACCGGCTCGGGCACGGAAAGTGCGATCGCCTCGCTGAGTGCGGCCGATCTCGCCGCATTCCACCAGGCCTGGTACCGCCCGGACAACGTCAGGATCCTCGTCGCCGGCGATACCACGCTGGCGGCGATCGTGCCGCTGCTCGACAAGGCCTTCGGCGACTGGACCGCGCCGGCGACGGCGGTGCCGACCAAGCGCATTGCGCATGTCGACGTCCAGAAGAAGCCGCGTGTATTTCTGATCGATCGCAAGGATTCGCCGCAGTCGTTGATCTTCGCCGGCTCGCTTGCTGATCCCACCACCTCGCCGGACTATCTGCCGACGCAGACCGCAAACTCGGTGTTCGGCGGTACTTTCACCTCGCGTCTGAACATGAACCTGCGCGAAGACAAGCGCTGGTCCTACGGCGCTCGCTCGGGCCTGCAGGACGCGCTCGGCCAACGCCCGTTGATCCTTCAGGCGCCCGTGCAGACCGACAAGACCGCCGAATCGATCACCGAAGCGCTCAAGGAAGTGCGCAACATTGCCGGCCCCAATCCGCCGAGCGAAGCCGAAATCAACAAGATCAAGGCGCAACGCGTGCGCGCGCTGCCGGGCAGCTACGAAACGGCGAGCGCCGTACTCGGCGCGCTGGCCTCCAATCAGCTTTACGGTCGCGCCGACGACTACGTCTCCACGTTGAAGCAGAAAATCGAGGCGCAGACGCAAGCGCAGGTCGATGCGGCGGCAAAATCGCTGTTCGTTCCCGATGCGCTGACCTGGGTCGTGGTCGGTGATCTGTCGAAGATCGAAAAACCGGTGCGCGCGCTGAAGATCGGCGAAACCAAGGTGATCGACGCCGACGGCAACGTGGTGAAGTAGGAATCCGATCTGCCGCACATCCCCTCTTCGTCCGCGCACGAGTGCGCGGACGAAGAGGGGGCGGCAAAGGCAACGCTGTCGTGGAGACGAACAGCAATGGAGCAAGTCGACGCCGCCGTTGCCGCAGCAAAGCAAACCAATGCATCAGGCCATCAGAAAGCAAAAACCGGCATCGTTGCCGGTTTTTTTTGTAGCAACATCGTTCTGGATCTTCCCGAAACGGTGTATTGGCTTGGGCGGGGCACCGGGAAATACCCCGCACAGCCATGTGCTCGCCCCCGTAGGCCGGCTTCGCCGTTTTTCAGCTTTCCTGCAAAAAGCATCGAACCTGAATCCAGACCGGTTAACCCAGTCAAACAAAAACCCCCGTAGAAGCGGGGCGCTTGTTCCTCGGCATGGAATGCATGGAAAGCGAAATTAGACTCAGATGAACGTACTCCATTTTCGACATTTTCGGAGACTCGTTTTCGAGATGAGTTTGGAAACGTTGAGCATCGATTCATTTTTTCAATCGACCCCCATGTGAACGTGATCCGATCGTCGTTGCCATAAGAGAGTCGGAACCACGATGGTATTCAAGTCGCGCGGGCTATAACGCACTACTACTGACATAGCCCATCAAGCGGCTTGCACGCCATCGATTTCGATCAACAACTCGCTGCGGCAGATGTCGCCGAGCAGAAACAGCAGTGAAATTTGCCCAGGCAGTTTTTCGCGCAAATGCGTGTGCGCGGATGCGATGTCTTCCGGGCGGCGCACATAAATTTTGAGCGTGCTGCCGGCGCCCAGGCGCGCGGCCGGGGCCACCTTGGCGGCGGCGAGCACGCTGTCGATGTTGACCAGCGTCTCGTCGAGTTGTTTGACGAGATCGTCGTGATGGTGCGAGAGGTGGCCGACGATGGCGGCCGTGCCGGACAGGTAAACCTGCGCGGCCTGCGTCGGCGCGCGCATCGCGCGGGCGAACGTGGGCGCCTTGGCGCCGTACTGGCGCGGGTAGCGCCAGGCGCTGATCTGGCGCGGATTCTCCAGCGCCGTGCCGGCACGGCGCGCGGCGAGCCAGTAAATCTGCAGGACGCGGCGGCCATCGCGCACGCCGATGCCGGTTGCCGCCGGATACGCATCGACGAATCCATGCGCGGCCAGCCCGGCCGCACGGCCTACACAGAAGCGGCGATAGCGCTCCGCATCGCCCTCGCCGAGATTGATCGCGTCGAGGTAATTCCACAGACGCAATGCATGCGGCGTGTCGCTCGACGCGATCGCTTCGACGAGGCGACGATAGGCGAATTCGGCCGCCGTCTCGATGTCGCCGTGTGCGGCTTCGTCGATTTCGATGGCACCGAACGCGTAGTCGCCATCGCCGGCCCAGGCGATGCCGTTCTCGCGCTGCGCGCGCACGCGCCCTTGCGTGCGCCAGACCTCGAACGGCGGCGCATTTTCCGCCGGTTCCAGATTGACGCGCAGATAGCGCGGGTCGGCGTGGCTTGCCGGCGCACGTTCGCCAAAGCCGAACACGGCGAGCACGTCATCGCCGCCAAGAATCGCCGCGAGCGAAGCCTGCTCACAGGCAATGCGCAACGGCGCAAGATCGGCGGGTTCCCCGGGCAACAACGCGTCGGCGATATCGGTTTCTGCAGTAGACAAGGCAGCGGCGCGCGGCAACGATGCCGCATCGAGTTTCGATGGGCCAATGATACACTGCGCCGATGCGGTCGCAGCGACCCGGCAAGACAGCAACCCGCGAGGAAACATGTCGAATCAGCAGACGCCCGCCGAGCACGAACTGGCCAACCTGATCGTGTCGAGTCTCAATCTGGAACACATCAAGGCCGACGATTTCGCTCCGGAACAGCCGTTGTTCGGGGCCGCCACCGGTCTTGATTCGATCGATGCGCTCGAACTGGCGCTTGCGGTATCCAAACGCTACGGCTTCCAGTTGCGTTCCGACAACGCCGACAACCAGCGCATCTTCTCCAGCCTGCGCGCGCTCGCGCAACATATCCAGACGCATCGCGCGGCCTGACCGATGCGTCTCGCCGTCTGGCTCGCCATCCTCGTGCTGGCGCTGCTCGGTCGTTGGATGCACAACGATGCCGTCGCGGCGGCAAGCGTGCCGCTGGCGCTGGGTTTCTTCTTTTTCTCCACGCCACGCCGTGTGCGTGCGGCGGTTTGGGTCATGGCGGCGGGGGAGGCCGTGGCGTGGGCGCTGGGTGGCCCGCCCATGATGCTCGACGTGCTGCCCGCAGCCATCGCGGGCTTCGTCGGCTGGTTGTTCGCACGCAGCCTGTCGCCTGCGCGCACACCGCTGATTGCGCGCGCCATCGCCGCGATCGAAGGCGAAGCGGCATTGCGCGATACGGCGATCGTTCGCTACGCCCGCCGGCTCACCGCGCTATGGGCAGCCCTCCAATTCGCACTGGCAGGATGGTGTGCGCTCTGTCTTTTGCGCGATCACGGCCCCTTCTCCGGTTCGTTTCTGCCGCCGCCGCGCGTCTTCGGCACGACGCTGCTGCCGCTTGCATCGGCCACCCTGTTTTTCGGCGAATTCTTCCTGCGCCCGCGCCTGCTGCCACAAGCGCCACGGCACACGCTGACCGATTTTCTCGCCGCGCTCGGTCGCGCCTGGCCGACGCTGATCGAAGACTAACCTCGCCTCGCCGCACGCGACATTGCGGTTATCATCCGCGCATGATTGCGACGCGCTTTTGCATCGATGCCAGCCACCCTGCGCTGCCCGGCCATTTTCCGGGTCGTCCCGTGGTGCCCGGCGTGCTTCTGCTCGACCGCGTTGCCGCCGCAATCGAGCGCGATTTTGTCGCGCATGTCGCGGGATTGCCGCAGATAAAGTTTCTCGCGCCGCTGTTGCCCGGCGAGGAAGCCGAGTTGCGCCTGGAAGAAAAAGACGAAAAAGTCCACTTTTGCATTTCGCACAACCAGGCCTCCGTCGCCACGGGCGTCGTCGAGATTGCCGCCATCGACGAGTCCGAGCGATGAGCGCGCAGTGGCGAGAACGGCATGAGGCCGGCGGGCGCGTCGCGATCTGGCTGATCCGTGCCGCCGGTCTGCATGTGGGTCGCGGCTTCGCGCGTCTGTGGCTGTACCCGATCACGCTGTACTTCTTTTTCCGCCGCGCGCGCGAGCGTCGCGACTCACGCGAATTCCTGACCCTGGCGCTCGGCCGCCCGGCGCGCGCCCGGGACATCCTCCGGCACATCCACAGCTATGCGGCGACGATTCTCGACCGCATCTATCTGTTGCACGACACGACGCTCGACCGCTTCGACCTGCGCGTGCATGGCCTCGATCAGATCGAGGCCGAAATCGCGCGCGGCCGCGGCGTGCTCCTGCTCGGCTCGCACTTCGGCAGCTTCGAGGCGCTGCGCGCGTTGAGCCTGCGCCGGCCCGACGTGCCGTTGCGCGTGGTCATGGACCTGAAGCAGACGCGCGCGCTCAACGAGCTGCTGCACGCGCTCAATCCCGGCGTCGCCGCGAACGTGATCGATGCCGGCGTCGATCCGGGCGCGCTCGCCCTGGCGCTGCACGACACCGCACGCCAGGGCGCGCTGATCGGCTTGCTCGCCGACCGCGCGCGCGCGCAGGAAGCGACCGCGCCGGTCGACTTCTTCGGTCGCACCGCGCATGTCCCGGTCGCCGCCTACCAGATCGCTTCGATGCTCGATCTACCGGTCGTGCTCGCGTTTGGCGTCTATCTCGGCGGCAACCGCTACGAACTCCACTTCGAGACGTTGGCGCAAAGTATAAAAATCCCGCGCGGCGAGCGCGCTGCGCAACTGCGCGCATGGGCGCAATGCTACGCCGCGCGGCTTGAGTACTATGCGCGCCGATATCCTTACAACTGGTTCAACTTCTATGATTTTTGGAATCTTCCTGCTGAGCGCGCTGACGAGCGCCGCGGTCGCGTCGCCGCTGCCGGCTGAGCTGACGCCGGCAACGGCGGCACTCATCGCCTCGCTGCGGCGCCCGGCGCCGGCCGACACGGCCTATACCGAAGTGCGCTTCGTGCATGTGCTGCGGCGCCCGATGGTGCTGCGCGGCGAGCTGCACTATGGTGGCGCCGGCCAGCTCGGCAAGCGCGTCGATGCGCCGTATCGCGAGACGACGACCGTCGCTGCGAACGCCGTGCGCGTGCAGCGCGAGGGCAAGGACGAGCGCCGCTTCTCGCTCGATCGCGCGCCCGAACTCGGCGCGCTGCTGTCCGGGTTTTCCGCGCTGCTCGGCGGCGACGGCGCCGCCTTGAATCGCGACTTCAGCGTCGAGGCCGTGCAGCACGACGCCGCCTGGCGCCTGACCTTAAAGCCGCGCTCGGCCGCGCTCGCGAAACAGCTTTCGGCAATGATCGTCGATGGCCGCGGAGGCGAGCCACGCTGCTTCACGCTGAACGAAGCCGACGGCGACGCGAGCGTCATGTTGCTCGGCGATCTGGCCAACGCCGCACTTTCCGATCCGCCGACGCGCGCGGCGACCGCCACGTTGTGCGACGGGCTTTCAGGTTGAGCGAGCGGCTCGTCTTGCGGCGCCATCTTCTACTCGGCATCTGGATTCTCGTCCTCGCCGCGCTCGGCTTCGGCGTGCAGCGCAACCTCGTCGTGACCAGCGACCTGCGCGCGTTCATGCCGCCGCCGCGCAACGCCGAGCAGAAGCTGCTGCTCGACCAGATCGGCGACGGCCCGGCATCGCGCCTGCTGCTGCTCGAAATCGCCGCGCAGCCGGAATCGTTCGAGCACGTCGCCGATCTGAGCCGCGGCCTGGCCCAGGCGCTGCGCGGCGATGCGCGTTTCATCCGCGTGCTCAATGGCGAGACCGATCCGGGCGCGCTCGATCCCGCGTTGCTGCCGTACCGCTATCTGCTCTCGCCGACGCTGGACACGCAACACTTCGACGCGGATTTTCTGCGTTCCGAATTGCAGCAACGCATCGAAGACCTCGCCTCGCCCGCGGCCGGCATGCTCAAGCCCTGGCTCGCGCGCGATCCGACCCTGGAGATGCTCAAGCTCGCCGAGCGCTGGACGCCGGCCAGGGCACCGCGGATGCGCGATGGTGTCTGGGCCGCGCCCGACGGCGGCGCCCTGCTGCTGGTCGAAACCGCCGCGGCGGCGTTCGATCCGGTGGCGCAGGCTGGCGCGATCGCCGCGCTGGGCGAAAAATTCCGCGCGTTGCCGGGCAGCGACGGAGCCCGTCTCGAACTGAGCGGGCCCGGCTATTTCAGCGTGCTCGTCAGCGCCAGCACGCGCGCCGAAGCCGAGCGGCTCAGCGCGATCGGCACCGCCGCGTTCGCGCTGCTGCTGTTGATCGCCTATCGCCACCCCGGCGTGCTGCTCAGCGCCGCACTGCCGATCGCCAGCGGCGCGCTCGCCGGCGTCGCCGCCACCGCGCTCATGTTCGGCCCGATCCACAGCATCACCCTTGCATTCGGCTTCACCCTGCTCGGCGTCGCTCAGGAATATCCGCTGCGCCTGCTCAGCCACCGCCGCGCAGGCGCGAGCGCACGGATGAGCCTGCTCGGCGTCTGGCCGCTGCTGCGCCTGGCGATCGCCTCGGCCTGCATCGCCTATCTCGCCTTCTTTGCTTCGGGCGTGGCCGGCCTGCAGCAGCTTGCGGTGTTCACCATCGCCGGCTTGATCGTCGCCGGTTTCGTCACCCGATATCTGTTGCCGGGCGTGCTGCCCGCGCGTTTTCGCGATGTCGCCGAATCGGCGTGGCTGGAACGCCTGCGTTTGCGCCTCGATTCCGCGCCGCGCCTGCGCGCGCTGCCGTGGATTCTGCTCGTGCTCGCCTGCGCCGCGATCGCCCTCGCGCCGACGCCGCTGTGGCAGAACGACCTGTCCGCGCTGACGCCGGTGCCGCCGAAGCTGCTGCAGCGCCAGGGCGAACTGGGCGCCGCGCTCGGCGCCCCCGACGTGCGCTATCTGCTCGTGCTCGAAGCGGACGACGCCGACGGCGTGCTCGCCTTGTCGGAGAAGATTTCTCCACAAGTGGAAAAGTGGATTTCCGCGCACCTCGTCGACGACATCGAACTGCCGAGCCGCTGGCTGCCCAGCCTCGCCACGCAACGGGCGCGGCAGGCGAAGCTGCCCGACCGCGCCACCTTGCAGGCCGCGTTGGCCGCAGCGCAAGCCGACACCGACTTCGAACCCGGCCTGTTCGCGCCGTTCCTCGACGACGTCGACGCGGCGCGGCGTCTGCCGCCGCTGACGCCAAAAGCGTTCGCCACCTCGCTGCTCGGCGCGCGGCTCAACGCGATGCTGAGCGAGCGCGACGGGCGCGCGCTCGGCCTCGCCACGCTGACCGGCGTGCACGATGCGGACGCGCTGGCGAAGGCGGTCGCGACGCTGGGCCAAGCGGTGACCCTGCTCGACCTGAAAGCCGCCTCCGAATCGCTCGTCGCCGACTATCGCGCGCGCATCGGCCTCGCCCTGCTCGTCGCGCTCGTGCTGCTCGCCGCCGCGGTCGCTGTCGCGTTTCGCGACCTGCGCCGCGCCTGGCATGTGATCGCGCCGATGTCGCTCGCGACCCTGCTCGCGCTCGCGGTGCTGCGCGCGGGCGGCGTGTCGCTGTCGCTGTTCCATCTGGTCGCGCTGACCCTGGCTGCGGGCCTCGGCCTGCACTACGCGTTGTTCTTCGAGCGCCGCGTGGAGGATGCCGCCGAAGCGCGCCGCACCCTGCACGCAACCCTGGTCTGCGTCGTCTCGGCCGTGTTCGTGTTCGGCCTGCTCGCGACGTCCAGCGTGCCCGTGCTGCGCGCGATCGGATTGACCGTAGCGCTCGGCGTCGCCTTCCACTTCTGTCTGTCGATTCAATTCAATTCGCAGCATGCTCGCTAAGACGCAATGGGAGCACCTGATCCCGCACCGCGGCGCGATGAGCCTGCTCGATGCCGTGCTCGACTGGGATGACGGGCGCATCCACATGACCGCGATCTCGCACACGCAGGTCGACAACCCGCTGCGCAGCGACGGCAGGCTGCGCGCCGTGCATCTGTGTGAATACGGCGCGCAGGCCATGGCCGTACACGGCGGCCTGCTCGCGCAGCACGAAGGCCGCATCGCCGCGCCGGGACTTCTCGTCTCGCTGCGCGGCGTGCGTCTGCATGTCGCGCGCGTCGATGACCTGCGCGGTGCGCTCGACGTGCATGCGCTCAAGCTGCTCGATGGCGGATCGGGCTGGCAATACGAATTTCGTGTCGAACACGAAGGCCGCTTGCTCGCCGAGGGTCGCGCGGCGGTGATCCACGCCGCCGTCTGACGCAATCAGGCGCTGTCGAGGTGGGCCGTGCGCGCGGCGACGAGGCGGCCGAGATAGTGCCAGGCGAGGATGGCCGCGCCGATGAAAAACGGAACCAGCGCGAATTGCCGGCCGGAAATGCCATGCCACAGCGCACTTTCGTCGAACTCGAAAAACTCCGCGATCATCCACCACGCATTCGCCGTGATCCAGAACACCACGGCGAGGTTGTGCGCCAAGTCCTCGCGCAGATGGCGCGCGCGCCAGGTGATGAAGATCGCGGCGCCCAGCGTCGGCACGATCATGATCATGCCGAGCGTGCGCCACATCAGGCACCAGCTGATGTCCTTGATCAGCCAGAACACGATATGCAGGTTTTCCTTGCGCCGGTGCGCGAGCGGGATGGAATACATCGGAACAGACATGGTAATCCTGAGCTGCGGCGCGCGGCGGTGCGCATGATGCCCGATCTTGGTCTGGCGAGGTTGGCCGAAATCAATATTCCCGTGGTTTCGATGCCGCACCCGGTAACTGCGCGATCCAGTAGATACGCACGTTCGGATCGGTGTTCGAGATTTCGAGCGCGGCGCCATTTTCCACCTGTATGCCTTGCGCTGGTGCGGCGGGACGCAAAGCCGCTTCGAGTGCGTGGCGGAAGCGATATTCGGGTGAGTTGTGATGCACCTGCCACGCGAAACCGAATACGGCGCAGAACACAATCGCGGCGCTTGCGCCAACAAGTGCGACCGCTGGCCGCCAACGTGAGTGCGATGCGTGCGCGATTTCGACTGCGTCGATCAGGCGCGCAAGGCCGCCGACAGGCGGATCAAGCATCTCGTGCCAGTCGGCAGAGTGGATTTTGTTCATGGAATTTCCTCTTTCAGTTGCGCGCGCAGTCGCGCCAGCGCCTGATGCTTGCGCGAGCCGACCGTGCCCGGCGGGATGCCGAGCACCTGCGCGATTTCGGCGATGCCGAGGCCGCCGAATTCGGATAGCAGCAACACCTGCCGCATCGCCGACGGCAGCGTCACGAGCGCTGCGCGCAAGCTCGCATCTTGCTGGCGCCGCGAAGCGGCTTCGAGCAGGTCATCCTAGGCCGTTGCCGTCGCATCACCGACAGGCTCGGCAAAACGCCACAGTGCGCGCCAGCGCAGGCGATTGCGCGCGAGATTGAGTGCGGTCATCCACACAAGATTATCGAGCTTTGTCTCGTCGACGCTCGCGCGTTTCTCCCAGATGCGCATGAACGCATCATGGACCGTGTCCTGGCAGTCCTGCGCCTGCCAGAGCCAGCGATAGAGCACATTATAGAGCGGCTTTTCCATACGCCGGTAACAGGCGTAAAGCGTTCCTTCGCTGAGGGACATTTATTTCGACGACGCTTCTTCGACGCGGATGATATTCAGACGCACGGTTTTCGTCGGTGTCTCACCGTTGGCTTTTGGCGAAGCATCCAATAGCGGAACGTCGGAAAGTACGATGGTCTGCCCGAGCGCAATGATGACTGCTGTCGAGAACTGTATCTCCGCGTATTGCGTCATACTGCTTGCAGCCTGCGGAGCCATGTCCGCGAGATGAATGTCGAGAAGTATTCCCTCCGGTTTGGGAGAAAGCGAATAGCGCAGGTTGCCCGTGTGTGCGCTGACTCCTGCGCCAGACGTATAGGTTGTGGCAACCGGCTGCCCCAAGCTTGAAACTCCGCTGGCGCGGCTGTTCAGCTGGAAGTGTACGTCGCCGAGATTCTGACGAACCTTCTGCAAAGCCTCGCCGAGCGTGGTCAGCGCGGGGTCGTCCGCACCTTTGCCGGGAATCGCGTCGACATTCCAGAAACTCAACTGCAACGGCTTTGCCGTTAATGCGTCCGGTTTTGCCTTCGCAATCGGCTTGATCGATTTCAACGTGTCGGCGATGCTGCCCTGCAGACTGGCCGGAGCCAGCACGACGATCTGGCCGGGACTCGGGCTGGTGGCGCGACCGATCGCTTTTTCTCCCGCAGCAAGCAGCTTGTTCAAGGTATCCGTCACCGCGCTCGTGTCTTCCGGCGCGACCTGGTAGACGCGCATTTCCACCGCCTTGTCGGATGCATCGGAAACACCGGTCTTGTCACTACCGCAACCGGCCAGCGTGAAGAGAGACAGCAACGCGGGCAGAAGAATTCGTTTCATGCAGGGCTCCTCGTAGCGAATGAATGGGTTCCGGTTCTAATACACCCGACCGCGCGGAATTTTCATTTTGCGCCAGAATAGCGGCCACTCCGTGTCGGAAGACCTGCCATGACGACGAATCCACGCCGCGCCCTCGTCACCGGCGCCAGCGGTGACATCGGTGCTGCGATCTGCGTTGCGCTCGCGCAGACGGGCTGTTTCGTTTACGCGCATGCCCACGCGAACCCCCCGCGCGCGCAGGCGGCGATCGACGGCATCCGCGCGTGCGGCGGCGCGGGCGAGATCGTCGTTTTCGACGTGACCGACGCGGTGGCGACGCGCACGGCGATCGAGGGGCTGCTCGAATCCGGGCCGATCGATATCCTCGTGCACAACGCCGGCATCCATGACGATGCACCGCTGGCGGGCATGGCGGATGCGCAGTGGCATCGCGTGATCGACGTGTCGTTGCATGGTTTCTTCCATGTGACGCAGCCGCTGCTCTTGTCGATGGCGCGTTCGAGGTTCGGGCGCATCGTCGCGGTGTCGTCGGTCGCGGCCCAGCTCGGCAACCGCGGCCAGGCCAACTACGCGGCGGCGAAGTCGGCGCTGCACGGTGCGGCCAAGTCGCTCGCGCGCGAGATGGCCTCGCGCGGCATCACGGTCAATGTGGTGGCGCCGGGCGTGATCGCGGGGCGCATGGCCGCTGCCGCGTTCGATGACGCGCAGATCAAGCAGCTCGTGCCGGCCGGGCGCGCGGGCCGGCCCGAGGAGGTCGCCGCGTTGATCGGCTTTCTGTGCTCGGAGGCGGCGGCCTACATCAACGGCCAGGTCATCGGCGTGAGCGGCGGCATGGTTTGACGGCGCGTATCGACCGCCGCCCGGCGAGGCAACGCAAATTTCGCAAGCGTTGCCGCCGCCTGCGCTATGCTGCGCGCCTCGACGCAGCGGGAGTATCGATCGTGATCGCTCGCATCTGGCGCGGAATCACCCTCAGGGAAAAGGCCGACGACTATCTCGCCTACCTCGACCACACGGGGCTGAAAGATTATGCGAAGACGCCCGGAAACCGTGGCGTCACCGTGTTGCGCCGCGAACAGGGCGAGCACTGCGAAATCATGCTGATTTCGCTCTGGGATTCGATGGGCGCCGTACGCGAATTCGCCGGCGAGAACCCCGAAAAAGCGGTTTACTATCCCGAAGACGAGCGCTATCTGCTGCAAATGGAGCCGTTGGTCCGCCACTACGAGGTGGCGCAGCAGCTTTTTCCGGATAGCCCATCACGCGTGTGAGTCGGTCGACACGGGCGCGGGGCGCGCCTTTTTACAGGGCGTCGGCGCCGGTTTCACCGGTGCGGATGCGGATCACTTGCTCCAGATCCTGCACGAAGATTTTGCCGTCGCCGATCTTGCCGCTGTTGGCTGCCGCAATGATCGTTTCGACCACGCGTTCGACGAGGTTGTCGACCACCGCGATTTCGATCTTGATCTTGGGCAGGAAGTCGACCACGTATTCCGCGCCGCGATACAGTTCGGTATGGCCTTTCTGCCGACCGAAGCCCTTGACTTCGGTCACCGTGATGCCCTGCACGCCCACCTCGGCGAGTGCCTGGCGCACATCGTCGAGTTTGAACGGTTTGATGATGGCCGTGACGAGTTTCATGACGGTTTGGCGTAATGAAGTGGAGATTGGAAGGACTATACCGAAAAAGACCCGGGCGCGCCGAAGCAGGATTGGGCGCGCAGGAATGCTCGCCATGTAGGAAAATTCCTACAGAAAAATGCGCAAATCGCCGCTGTCGAATGCGGCCCGGCTTCACCTAGGCTATGTCCGTCCGCTGCACCCACTGTTTGAGAGGTATCGCCGTGATTACCGTCTCCCTCCTCGACGACCTGGCTCGCCGCTTGGTCGATCTCGTTCCGCCCACCGCGCAGGATGCGCGTGAGCGTCCTGGCGCCACGTCGCACGAAGCGCTGTCCGCGAACATCAAGGACACCCTGCGCTCGGGGTTGCGCAAATTCGATCTCGTCACCCGCGAGGAATTCGACGTGCAACGCTGCGTGCTGTTGCGCACGCGCGAAATGGTCGAGTCGCTGGAGCTTCGCGTCGCCGAACTCGAGGCCTTGCTGACCGGCAAGGCCACGCCGCACTGAATCCGGCGCCTCGGCGTGAAGCCGATGGCGCCCCCTTTTTCCGCAAGCGGTCGTGAACCGAAATCGGCGCTTTGCGTCGAGGGTTGCGGCGATCACGGCTCGCTGCTCGGCTGGCAGTCACTGCCACCCTCCCGGCATGGACAGCAGGCAGGGCCGACACGACCGTGCGCGGAATTCATGGAGGGAAGCCCAATCTTGGATGGGCCTATCGGACACTGCCTGGAATGGTAGTCGAACACGGACGTTCGTTGTTTTGCCCTTGTCCTCGATCCTGCGGATCGGGCTGCGAGCGTTCGCCGTCGCGCGAGGAATCCTGGTTTGCCCCGCGGGAGGATGCCACGCCAATGAGTCTTGCCACCGTTCACAGTCGCGCACAGGATGGCGTCGCCGCACCCGCCGTCACGGTCGAGGTGCACCTGTCCGGCGGCTTGCCCGGCACCTCGATCGTGGGCCTGCCCGAAACCGCGGTGAAGGAAGCGCGCGATCGCGTTCGCGTCGCCATTCAGAACGCACAGTTCGAATACCCGGCGCGACGGGTGACGGTCAGCCTCGCACCGGCGGATTTGCCCAAGGATGGCGGCCGCTTCGATTTGCCTATTGCGCTCGGTATTCTCGCCGCGGCCGGGCATGTGCCCAAAGAGGCGCTGACGCGCTACGAATTTCTCGGTGAACTCGCCCTGTCCGGCGAATTGCGACCGGTCACGGGCGTGTTGCCGGCGGCATTGAAAATCGCCCATGCCGGTCGCGGCTTGATCGTACCCCGCGCCAACGCGGCCGAAGCGGCGTTGGTGTCGCGCGCCGAGATTCGCGGTGCGGAAAATCTGCTCGATGTGCTCGCGTTCCTGCGCGGCGCCGGCGACCTGGATTCGCCCGCAACCCAACCCGCAGCCGAAGCGGACGAACGGCCCGCTCAGCCCGATCTCGCCGACGTGCGCGGGCAGGCGCAGGCGCGGCGCGCGCTCGAAATCGCCGCTGCCGGCGCCCATCACCTGCTGTTCGTCGGGCCGCCGGGCACGGGCAAAACCATGCTCGCCAGCCGTCTGCCAGGCATCCTGCCGCCGTTGAGCGAAGAAGAAGCGCTCGAATCCGCCGCGGTGCGTTCGGTGGCCGGTCAAAGCATCGATTTCCACATGTGGAAAATGCGACCTTTTCGCGCGCCGCATCATACGGCTTCGTCGGTCGCGCTCGTCGGCGGCGGCTCCAATCCGCGGCCCGGCGAAATTTCCCTCGCGCATCACGGCGTGTTGTTTCTCGACGAGCTCGCCGAGTTCGATCGTCACGTGCTCGAAGTCCTGCGTGAGCCGCTCGAATCCGGGCGCGTGGCGATTTCACGGGCCGCGCGCCAAGCTGAATTTCCCGCCGCGTTCCAACTGGTCGCGGCGATGAACCCCTGCCCTTGCGGTTATGCCGGCGATCCATCGGGGCGGTGCGCCTGTTCGCCCGAGGCGATTCGTCGCTACCGTGCACGCATTTCCGGGCCGCTGCTCGACCGCATCGATCTGCAAGTCGACGTGCCGCGCGTGCCTTTGGCGGAACTCGGCGAGGCCGCGCCCGCGAGCGAATCGAGCGCGATCGTGCGCGCCCGTGTCGTTGCCGCACGCGCACGCCAGATGCAGCGCGCCGGCAAACCCAACGTTGCGCTCGGCACGCGCGAGTTGCGTCGCGATTGTGCGCTGTCGGTCATCGATCGCAATCTGCTCGAACGCGCGCTCGACAAACTCGGCTTGTCGGCGCGCGCCTATCATCGCGTTCTGCGCGTGGCACGCACCATCGCCGATCTTGCCGGCGCCGACGCCATCGATACCGCACATTTGCTCGAAGCGATCCAGTATCGACGCTTGTCGAAGTGATCGCGTATCGATGCCGATGCGTTCGCGCTTGCGACGATCGATGCATCGCGTCACGTTCGCTCCTCGGTACGCGTGCGCTACCATGCGAACATGACAAACAACGCAATCCCTGCGCCTGTCGGCGGCCTGCGCGGCCTGCTCGACGCGCTCTGGCGCAGCCATTCGCGCAACGATGCTGCCGTACTCGGCATCGTGGTCGCGACCGAAGGCTCGACCTACCAGAAGCCCGGCGCACTCGTGCTGCTCGACGACAAAGGCCTGCGCCACGGTGCGATCAGCGGCGGCTGCCTCGAACCCGCGCTCGAACAGGCGGCGCTCACGGTGCGCGAATCCGGGTGCGCAGCGATCGTCGCGCTCGATACGCGCAGCGACGAGGATGCGTTGTTCGGCAGCGGCATCGGTTGTCGCGGTCTGGTGCGGGTGTTGCTGCTGCCGCTGCCGCCGCATGCGCCACTCGCGCGCGCCTTGTTCACGGCGCTCGATCGCCATGACGATCTGAGTCTGATGCTGAACATCGACGGCCCCGAGCCGGGTGCGGGTAGCGCAACGTTTGCGACCGGGCCCGCCACCCGCAGCGTACACTGGAACCGCTGCGGCGAAGCGGACGCGGCGCACGCTGCCGCCACGCTGCGCATCGATATCGCCATGCCGCCGCGCCTGCTGCTGCTCGGCACCGGCCCCGAAACGGCGCCGCTTGCGGCGTTTGCCCGTCAGCTCGGGTGGTTCGTCGATGCGGTCGAACATCGCGGCCGCTGGCTTGCCTACACGAACGCGGCGACGATCGATCGGCTGCTCGACCTCGCCCCCGAAGCCGCCGTCAAAGCCCTCGCCGGCGAACACCACGACGCGATCCTCGCCATGAGCCATAACTATGCGATCGACCTCGCATGGCTGCGCTACGCGGCGCAGAGTTCGGCAAATTACATCGGCCTTCTCGGCCCGCTGGCGCGGCGCGATGCGCTGCTCGACGAACTCGACGCAGTCGCCCGTGCGCGACTCGAACCGCGTCTGCATGCGCCGGTCGGGCTCGACCTCGGTGGTCACGGCGGCGAGGCCGTGGCGCTCGCCATCGTCGCGCAGTTGCAGCGGCATTTTTCCGACCGCCGTTGCGACGTGGCGCGCAGCGATGCATGAATCGCCGGCGCATGGCGTCGTCGTCCTCGCCGCAGGAGCGTCGGCGCGGCTCGGACAACCCAAACAATGCGTGCGCCATCGAGGTGAGTCGCTCGTGCAACGCGCGACCCGCCTCGCGCTGGACACGCAACCCTGCGATGCCGTCGTCGTGCTCGGTCACGCGGCCGATGCGGTGTTCGCCGAGGTGGCAACGATGGCCATCCGCCGCATCGACTGCGCCGATTGGCCGCGTGGCATGGGCGCCTCGCTGCGCGCCGGCATTGCGGCGCTGGATGCTGCGTGCCTGGGCGTGCTCGTGATGGTGTGCGATCAACCGTATCTCGACGCACCGCATTTGCGTACCTTGCGCGATGCGTGGCGGCGCACGCCGGCGCGCGGCGCGGCGTCGCTTTACGCAAGCAAACTCGGCGTACCGGCGCTATTGCCGCGAGCCTGGTTCGATGTGCTCGACGCGCAATCCGATCGTGGCATGCGCGACCTGCTCGCGCAGCGCGCCGAGCGCATCGAGGCCGTCGTCGACGAGGCCCTTGCGTTCGACATCGACCATCCCGACGACTTGCGCGCCCTGCGCTGACCGCAGCGTGCGACGGGCTACCCTTCGACGTTGACCCTCGCCGGTGCGCGCACCCCGAAACCGCACACGGCGAGCGGCCCTTGCTCGTACGCATCGAGCCC